>Ga0268261_10000146_pt1 | contig 43689 bp, 48 predicted proteins | sample TergutNc150P1_FD_190353 | JGI IMG/M metagenome (GOLD analysis project Ga0268261, IMG submission 190353) | Nasutitermes corniger P1 segment gut microbial community from laboratory colony in Florida, USA - Nc150 P1 (SPAdes) (version 2) | ecosystem: Host-associated > Arthropoda: Insects >... | reverse complement strand
TCACGGCTGATTTACGAACGGAAAAAAATGGAAAAAAGAATATTTTTCCTTCACTTCATCACTCTTATTGAATAAATCTTCTATTTTATTGGGGAAAATTTAGTTAATTGCTTCTAAACTTTACGCTAGAAAAGTCTAAAATTCCTTAAAACAACATAATTTTTCATTTTATTACCAAAATATTCCCTTCATAAATCCGCCGTGGGAACCAATCCACGCCTTTTAGTAATTTCAGATTCCGACATCCCTATTATACCACACCTAAAGTCATGGCCATACTGGAAAATCAATGAAAGCCGACAGGTTTCACCCTTTCCTTAATCCGCCTGTTTGAAAACGAATCGTTTGCTGAAAACATAGTTTATCACAATGACTGCACCGCTTACGGCAATCTTTGCGGCAAAGCCCTCAATCCCAAACAAGGGCTGGCTCAACCCTAAATCCATGATTAATGGGAGTGCCAAAAGCTCGAAACCGCCTGAAAATAAGCGGGCGCCTAGGAAGGTTGAAAATTGCCTGATAACAAAAGCGGGTTGCCAATCTTTTTGTCCAAAGACCCAGATTTTATTGGTTATAAATGCAAATAGTACCGCCACCATCCAAGAAATAACATTCCCCGAGTTGATGCCATATCCCAAGATTCCTACCACCAAACTGTAAACCAACCAGTTGGTGAGCATGGTCAAGCCTCCAAAAATCAGGTAATTCTGCGCCTCTTTATTCGTTTTCATCTAAAAACTGCTCCCCCACATCTGAAAATACGCCCGCTATCGCTTGCCTTAACCACCCCGCCAATGCCACTCCATCTTGCATATCCTGGTATAACAGCTTTGGGCTTCCAGAAAAAGTATGTGGGGTTGCCCCGGTTTTGGGATGCTTCCCGAAGTCCGTCAGGTAAAAATAATAGTTGGGGATTTCGGTTTTTAGGCGGGAAACGGCCTGTTTCAACGTCTGATTAAATTCCTGGAGCGCCTCGGGCGTGGACCTTAGCTTCCCATGGTTCATTTTGTGCATGAACTGGGCCAGGGTCTTGTCATAGATGGAGTTGGAATGAAGGAACGCAGTCCCCTTTGGCAAGTGGTCCTTGGCATAGCCGAACAAGTCGCAAATCAAGTCGGCTCCTTGGATGTAGGCCTGCAACTGTGGGTTGACCTTCCACTTTTCCCGGGCAATACTAGGCCAATTCGGGTTGTGCAAATGGGAACCTTCCGAGTAAACCAGCACTTGGGAGCACTCTGGGTATAAGGCATGGATACCCGGGCTATGGGCAACGCATCCGAAGGCACCCGCACTGGAACCGGCAATCACCAACATTTCCGGGGTGTTTGGAAAGCTTTTTTGCAAGAATGCTAAAGCCGCTGCTACATTGGAATCCCCTCGATGGTGGAGGACCCTTTCGTTCCCATAATGAAAATCATGGCGCCCCAAGTGAAAATCCGCAGTGGTGTAATGGATGTTAATGGTATTCCAACCATCGAAAGGATTTTTAGCATCATTTTCCGCCAAAAGACCTACATGCATAAGGCCCATCACGTACTGGGGAAGGTGGCTGATGTAAAAGCCCTCGGTGAGGCCCGCCATGGACAGCGGGGACAGCGGCTTGCTGGCCGTTTCATCATTCCAAGCCGCACCGCCACCGAAGAAATTCACGAACAGCTTATTGACCGTCCCCTTCTTGATGGTCACAAAATACGGCTTCCCATTGCTGGTCACGCACCCCTCAAGCTGCTGTTTGTACCACTTATTCGGCACCGCTTCCTGCGGATTCCAAGTTTTATACATGCTTATCACTCCCATTGAAAAAGGTCAGTATGGGCGAAAAAGCCTGCCCATCATGACCTTTATTATACCACAGTTGACACTTTTTGCCGAAACATGTGAAGATACAGACAAACAAACCAAATTTTGAGATAGAAGCGGTGTGCGGTTATGGGTATAATGGTTAAGGAAATCACGGCGGTCCAGCCGATTGATGATAAAGGAGAACGACACAGATGAAAAAAAGAATGTTAAGCGCCGTTTTAGGGACGGCATTCCTATTAGGGGCTTGTGCGAGCGAGCCTAACGAGGTAGAAGAAACGCACGAAGCTGTGGAAGCCGTGGAAACTGTTGAACAGCCCGAAGTCCCAGTGGAACGGACTGCCATCAATATCGCCATCGGTGAAGGTTCCGGGGGCATGAGCTTTGCGGGGTTGATGTATGAAAATTACCAGGGGCTGACCCAAAACGACTATAACTTCACGGTTGCCAGCGGCCAAGAAATCCAGGCCGGGCTGCTTTCCGGCGAATTTGACATGGCGGCCCTTGCAATCAACGTAGCGGCGACAATGTACAACGCAACAGGCGGGGAAATCCGGGTCATCTCGCTGAATGCCCATAGTGCCAACTTTATTTTAGACCGCAATTCCACCATCGAATCCATCGAGGACTTAAAGGGGCGCACCATCCACTCGGCAGGGCAAGGTTCTACTCAGGAATTCTCCTTTGCCCATATCTTAGCTTTAAATGGCTTGGACATTGACACGGATGTCGAGATGGTGTGGGGGTCGAATCACGCTCAGGTTGCCAACTTGCTGCTTGCCGAAGAAGTGGACCTGGTATTGTTGCCACAGCCTTTCGTGACTTCCGTCATGCAAGAAGATGAATCCATTGACATGGTCCTTGACCTGACCGAAGAGTGGGAAGCTGTTATGGACGGAGCACCACTTCCTTCCAGCTCAACAGTTGTTCGTACCGAGTTCCTTGAAGCGAACCCAGAAGCGGTTGCCATCTTCTTGCAAGAGCAAGCGGCAGGGGTTGACTTTGTCGTCAATAACCACGGCCGTGCTTCCGAGCTGATGGAGCAGTTTGGCGTCACCCAGGCAAGCATTGCCATCGATGCCCTACCTAACCAACGGATTGTGGCCATCAACGGTGCCGCCCTTCGTCCGGCTGCCGAGCCATTCCTTGAAGTGATGTACGGTGCCAACCCGGATTCCGTAGGAGGACAGTTGCCTGATGACGCATTTTGGTTCCAACCTTAAGAAAACCATCAAGCCCCTTGCTATCAAGCTGGGGGTTTTCACCTTTTGGATGCTAATCTGGGAGGGGATTTCCCAGTATGTCAACCGTCCAATTTTAGTGGTATCCCCAGCGATGACATTCCAACGGATTTGGGAGCTTCTCAGCACCCCGCTGTTTTGGCGTGCCTTGGCGGGGACCACCTCACGTGTCATTTTAGGGGTATTGTTAGCATTTGTCTTTGGCACCTTACTGGCCATCCTCACGAAGCGGTTTTCGTTATTGAAAGTGTTATTTGACCCGCTCTTGAGCATTTTTCGTGCCATCCCGTCCGCTTCCATCATTATTTTGGCGCTGGTGTGGCTGCCAACGGTGCGGATTCCTGTCTTTACGGTATTTTTGACGGTCACCCCTTTGGTGTGGGCCAATATTTTCGAGGGGCTGGGCACCATGGACCGGTTGCTGATTGAAATGGCAGGGGTGTTCAAGTGGGGCTTCTTAAAACGGGCCCGCTACATTTACCTCCCCCACCTCGCCCCCTTCGTAGCATCCGCCTTATCCACAGCCTTCGGGGCGGCATTTCGGACGGCCATCGGCTCGGAGGTCATCGCCCGTCCCCCACACTCCATGGGGCGGATGATTTATGACGCACGGATTTATTTGCAGACGGTGAACCTGTTCGCCTGGACCGCCACGGTGCTTATGGTCAGTGTCCTGATGATTAAAGGAATCAATGCCCTCCTTGGGCTGATGGCTAAAAAACTAACTGGAGAGATGGGAGGCAGCAACGTTGAAATGTGAGAATATTTGCAAAGCGTTCGGTGACCGGGTCGTCCTAAAAGATTTCAACCTGACCCTTCCCTCCAAGGGCGTCGTTGCCTTTATGGCACCGTCCGGCTCTGGGAAAACCACGCTGATACGGATGATGGCGCAGTTGGAGTCCCCGGACAATGGTTGTTTCCGCTGTGATAAAAACCGGCTCTCCGTCGTGTTCCAAGAGGACCGGCTGATTCCCGGGGTCAGCGTGTTTCAAAACATCATGGCTGTCCTGAAAAAAGGAGAAGAAGCCAAGGCGATGGAATGGCTCGAAAAAATGGAGTTGGTCCATGCGAAGGATTTATTGCCCCAACAATTAAGCGGAGGCATGAGGCGGCGGGCAGCCATTGCCCGTGCCATGGCCTATGGTGGGGACTTCCTCATCCTCGACGAGCCCTTTTCTGGGCTTGACCCCAAAACCCGCCAAAACATCATCCCCCATATTTTTAACACAGACCAGGATGACCGTTTAATCCTACTGATTACCCACGACCGCCAAGAAGCCGAAAGCCTTGCCGACCGATTGATAGTGATGGAAGGGCCTGTGCTTCATGTGGTGGAGGATGTTTCAAAATCGGATAATCCCTAAAACCGTTGGGATTATCTGGTTTAACAAGAAAAATCCACGTAAAAAATGAGAGTTGGCTAGGAATACTTTAATAATTTACGTCGTATGCCGATGTTGCCATTACAAAAGATTGGAGCCCTGAAGTGGTTTTCTTCAGGGCTCCAATCTTTTTATATCCGAACTTCCGACTTATGGGTACTCAGTACATAATAAGCCCCTGCAATAATAATCCCCCCAACCAAGTTCCCAATGGTAACGGGAATCAGATTGTAAAAGACTTGCCCTAAGGTGATGTGGTCGCTTAGCAGGTAGGTGATGGGAATGACGAACATATTGGCAACAACGTGCTCAAATCCGGTTAGGACGAACACCCAGATTGGCAATATCGTGCAAAGTACCTTCCCAGGAACCGAACGGGAAGCATAGGTCATATAGGCCGTCCCCGCCACCAAGAAGTTACAAAGGATGGCCCGGAAAAACATCTCGCCGATGCCCAGGTGGACTTTGTATTCCCCTAAGTGGGTGGTGTAATGGTAAAGCCCCTCGTTGTTGACACTTGAGAACAGGCCGCTGAAGTAAATCAGGAAAACGAAAATCAGGGAGCCGGTCAAGTTGCCAAGCCACACGATGCCAAGGTTCTTAAGTACTTTCCCGACGCTGATTTTTTTCTTGAACAAGGCCATGTGGATGAGGACGTTTGAGGTGAACAGGTCCGCGCCCGCAATAAGGATCAGCATTAACCCGATGGGGAAGGCAAGGGCCCCTACGATGCGCCCGATGTTGGTATTTTCAAATAGCCCGGTGATGGACAGGTAGCCCACGTAGCCCAATGCAATGAACATACCCGCCAAGATGGCGGATAAAAACACTTTCCCGGAACTTTTTCCCGTTTTATAAACCCCAAGGGTAATGGTGGCGTCGGACAATTCCTGGGCTGTTAGCATATCATTCATGATTCATTCCTCCAAAATCTTATTCGGTGAAAAATTATACAAACTTCCCATAATCCCTCACAATAGTTTCCTACATTTAATGGTATAATGAAAGGAAGGAAAATCCATAAAATTGTGAGGATATTTAGGCTTTTGATACCCATTGTAGCATATCTTTCCCCAATTTGCATCCTGAATTGCCAGTGGGTGCGTTTTCTTTTACAGTTTTTATAAATTTAGTGGAAGCCGACCTATTTTGGGTCGCTTTAGTCATAATATGTTTTCGCAAAGGAGGCTACACGATTGAACGACGAAACGAATTTTAAAATCTGGGAGCCTCGTCAAAAGATGTGGGTGCTTGCTGCATTCAGTGCCCTCCTCATCGGCTTCGGGGTACTTTACGACCCTTCCATCAACCTATTTCGGGGGCTTTGGGAAATCATCATCCATCCCGACGTCCTCATTATCGACTACATCGCCATCGGGGGGCTGGGCGCGGCCTTCCTCAACGCCGGTATCCTCACCGCCGCCTGCACCTTCATCCTATCCAAGTCCAAGCAGCCCTTTAATGGGATTGCCTTCGCAGCGGTGTTTACCATCGCCGGCTTCTCCTTTTTAGGGAAGAACCTCCTGAACATTTGGCCTATCCTTGCCGGTTCTACGCTGTATGCCCTTCTCAAAAAGGAGCGGGCAACCACTTACATTTACATTAGCCTCTTCGGGACCGCCATGTCGCCTATCATTACGGAAGTCCTGTTCCATCTTGACTTTCCCTGGACCATCAGCCTTTTGGCAGGTATACTTCTCGGCATGGGCATCGGGTTCATCCTGCCTCCACTGGCCGCCCATTTCACCAAAGCCCATCAAGGGTTCAACCTTTATAACGTGGGCTTCGTCTCTGGGCTCTTGCTGACCGGGCTTGCTGCCATTTTCCAGACCTTTGGGTACGTGGCAACGCCAAATTCCATTTTCGCCGATAGCTACCACACGAAGTTGATTATTTTTTCCTATACCCTCAACCTTTTATTTGTGGTGGCCGGCCTGGCGACCGATGCTAAAGCCTTCCACTATTTGAAACGGGCTTATAAACGCAGTGGGCAAGCCCCGACGGATTTCATCCAACTGGATGGGTTCAGCACCACGTTGCTCAATATTGGGATTTCTGGGGCCGTCGCTACCAGCTACATCCTCTTAGTAGGAGGCAGCATGAACGGGGTGCTCCTTGGCGCCGTCTTTACCGTCATGGGATTCTCGGCCTTTGGGAAAACCGCTAGCAACATCACCCCCATCATGGCAGGGATTTACCTCGGCGGCCTCATCGGGGTTTGGGACACACAGGCACCTGGCATGATTATGGCCGCACTGTTTGGGACCGCCCTTAGCCCCATCGCCGGAACTTACGGGATATTCTGGGGGATTGTGGCAGGCTTCTTCCATGGGGCACTGGTCCGCCAGACAGGAAGCTTCCATGCCGGGCTCAACCTTTACAACAATGGTTTCGCCGCTGGTATTGTCGCTATGATTATGATTCCCGTCTTGCAAGCCATTATCAAACCAAGGAATGAAAAAAGCATAAAAAAACCGTTGGTGGCGAAATAAAATTCGCCGCCAACGGTTTTTTTACACCTGGTGACCTTCGTAAATCTGGGCTGTATGGTCAAGTGGAAGCAGCAATTCCCCTTGCGTGTGGGGGGTCTCATGGTGATATGTATTCCCAAAATAAGCAATGATGGCAACAAATAGCCCAAGGGTACCAAGCATGAACCACTTCGTCCGAGGGGAGCGCTTAGGGGGCAGCTGGCGGCGGTCGAACGCATCATCCAAATAATCCACCTCGACACCCATCTGATAAAGTTTCTCCCGCGACCATTCGTGGATCCCATCAAGATAATCCCCGGCACCAATAGGGGTACGTTTTCCCATATCCATATCGACCATCTCCTTTCTACAGTATACTAGAAGGTGGCGGAATTGATTCCAAAAAGTGACAGGTTAAAGAAATCCCATACAAAATAAAAAAACACCCCGAAGGATGTTGGATGTCTTATTTGGCAGGGGATGCCGGAATCGAACCGACCCTAGCGGTTTTGGAGACCGCCGCACTACCGATATACTAATCCCCTACAAAATGGTGCCGGAAACAGGACTTGAACCCGCAACCTACTGATTACAAGTCAGTTGCTCTACCAATTGAGCTATTCCGGCAGTTTGGATATAACATTGAAGTTTGATACAGTTGTCGCTACAGTGCTCGCTTTGCTGTCGCTCGCTGTGCGCTTCGCGACAAAGTCACCTGCGGTGCCTTTGCTCTACCAATTGAGCTATTCCGGCAAGAATAAATGGCGCCCACACTAGGACTCGAACCTAGGACCCCTTGATTAACAGTCAAGTGCTCTAACCAACTGAGCTATGTAGGCAATAATTAAATAAATGGCTGGCCTAACAGGATTCGAACCTGTGAATGACGGAGTCAAAGTCCGTTGCCTTACCGCTTGGCGATAGGCCAATATGGGTTATGGAAGTCAATCTAGCTACTCAAGCCAGTCGGACCAATATTTTTTCCATGAAAGCCAACAGGGAAATGCACCCTTTATGCCTTTCATTCCAAAAATTTGGACATTCCTAAGCGGGCTTGCTCCGCTTTTTAGAGTGGTGGTGGGGGACGGATTCGAACCGCCGAACTCGGAGAGAGCGGATTTACAGTCCGCCGCGTTTAGCCACTTCGCTACCCCACCTGGTATCAGCTACAGCATCGTTTCCGACTTAAATAGTTTATCATTTCGAGGCATATTTTGTCAACCCTTACCGTTTATTTTTTGCAAAAAAAACAGCTGTGGGACCGTCAAGGCATTTCTCGACAATTCCACAGCTGTTTTGGTTATTTCCTCTTTTTACGACACCGAAGGCGGCTATGGCTGCCACGACAGCAAGGGCCCCCCAGTGATGAGATATGGCAGGATTTCATTGCCTGCCTCATTATTCGGGTCGGCCAAGACAAGCATCCCCCAACCTTGCGGGCTTGCGGTGTGGTTGGCATCAACACCTGAATTTCAGGTCACAACCCCACGGCGCTCCCCGTCACGGGCGTAATTCACTTGAAAATCAATGCCAAGCGCCCGTCCATCAAAGGCTCTTTCCACTAATGGGATGCGGATTTCCACCATGTACCCCTCAGCAGTTTCTATGGTGGCTACGCTTAATCGAGTTATGTCACCCTCCATTTCCCAGGAAATATTACACTCAGTATTCACACGAAAATGGACGTCAGTTTCTTCGAAGATTCCTGTAAAATTCGTGGTTTGGCTTAAAAAGATTTTTCGGGGCTCGTTGACCATGTATCTGACAACCATGGTTTTTGCGCTGATTTACACCATTTTTATACAACTTGTGAGGTCAGGGGAAAGCGACAAAAAAAGGCTTCCCCTAATTGATTAGGGTCAAGCCTTTCATTCGCCTTATGCTTTAACAACGTTAGAAGCCTGTGGTCCGCGGCTTCCTTCAGTTACTTCGTATTCAACTTTTTGGCCTTCGTCCAATGTTTTGAATCCGTCTCCTTGGATTTCGGAGAAATGAACGAAAACTTCTTTGCCATCTTCACCTGTTAAGAATCCGTAACCTTTTTCTGCGTTAAACCATTTTACTGTACCTGCTGCCATGTTCGAAAAACCTCCAAAACTAATTCGCTTTAATATGTGGACCGATGTTTCAAAATCTAAAGTCTTTGCTATTAAATCTTAAACTTATGGTTCCAACAAAAGTATTATGGATCAACGCCTCAGGCTTTATACATCAAATACAGTTAATTTGCATTTTTTTCTTCAAGAGACGCAGCTGCTGCTTCTGCACTCTTGCGCGCCGCCCGCATTTTTTGCCTTAAATCGTTGTCCAAGTATTGGTAATAACGGGTCAGGATGCGCCCATTGTAAAGTTTTCGATTCTTATCGGATGCCTTCCCGAAGGCTTTCTCGAAATTGGAAAAGGACGTGAACACGTTAAAGTCCCAAGTATCCAATTTCTTTTTCATGATTCCCAGCTGGCGGTTAAGCTTGAACACTTCCTCTTCCTCCCCGATCCGTTCCCCATATGGCGGGTTGGTGATGAGGTAGCCATATTTGTTTTTGGATGAAAAATCGTAAAAATCCAGCTCATGGAATTCAATAAACTCGGCAACCCCAGCGTTTTCAGCATTGACCCGCGCTTTTTTCAATACCCAGCCATCGATGTCATAGCCCATAAGGCGGAGATTCCTGTCCTTGATGGCTTTTTTAGCCGAATCGCGGACTTGTTGGAATACTTCCGGCTCCATGCTTGGCCAGTCCTCGCAAACGAAATGCCGGTTAAGCCCCGGTGCCATATTCCTGCCAATCATGGCCGCTTCAATAAGGATGGTCCCTGAACCGCAAAATGGATCAACCAAAACGCGCTCATAATTCCATTGGGCCAGCATGACAAGGGAGGCCGCCAGGGTTTCTTTAAGGGGCGCTTCCCCTGCATCGGTCCGGTATCCGCGTTTATGAAGCCCCGGCCCAGAGGTATCAATGCTTAACGTCACCACATCTTTAAGCAGCGCCACCTCGATTTTGTATTTAGGCCCATCCTCTGGGAACATTTCTTGATTATAAGTGCGCTGCATGCTTTTTACTACCGCTTTTTTGACAATGGCTTGGCAGGCAGGCACGCTGAACAAGGCTGACTTGATGGATTTACCCGTGATATGCATCTCGCCATTGCGGGGGATGTAGTCGCTCCAGTCAACAGCTTTCGTCTGCTCGAATAAATCATCGAAGGTGGTGGCCTTGAACTCGGCTACTTTGATCAAGACCCGTTCTGCGGTGCGAAGCCAAGTATTGGCAATGGCAATGTCCATCTCATCCCCTTCAAATTCTACCTTCCCGTTCTCAACCTTCAAATCCTCATAGCCCAGGGCTTTCAGTTCCCGTGCCGTCACGGCTTCTATGCCAAAAGTGGTTGTTGCAATCAATTGATAGTCCATAAATATCTCCTTCGTTTAGCGAAAAATTACTCATTCACATCTTATCACTATTCCTTCCAACTAGCAAGCCAATTCATCCAAAAAGCCACCAAAGGCTTTTCTTTGATGGCTTTTATGATTATCTGATGGAAATCCCGCCCCCTGGAAGCTGGGTGAATGGGATGTTGTTGTCTGTTAAAACTTCTGAAAGCGCACGGGTCAGTTCGTCGCCGATGTCATTTTGATCGGCTACAAACTGGTTGTACGTATCGATGACGCTGTTGTTGACCTGTTGATAGGCGTTGATTGCCCCCATCATCTGCCCTAGGCTTTGCAGCTTTAAGGACCAGGGCCTGGTCAATGACGGCTGCCCCTCGTTTTGGGCGATAAAGGCTTCCACATTTGCCTGGAGCAAGGTGTAATCCCCTTGCAACTGGGCTGCGGTCTCAGGACTTAGGGTGCCCCCGGTAATATGGGAGGCTATTTGCTGGTTGAAGCTGTTGAAGTCCTCCATCAGCTGGCTATGGGCCTGGGTAGTGGCGACCACAACGGGATCGTCCCCCATTAAGAAGCGGTTGACGGCGGCTTGCGGGATGAAGTCGAAGGCATACAGGATGACCAGCAGCAATAGCACGATGGGAAGTCCCATCAACAGGCCTTTGCCAATGTCTTGAAGCTGGCGGCTCTGCCTTTTGGATAGCATTTTTTTGCTGCCTTGGCTTTGCCTCCTGTAATTTTGATACGCCAGTTCATCGGCATCCATTTCAACCCCTTGTTGCCCGAATTGCCCCGGATTGAAATTATCGTAATGCCCTTGCGGTTCACCGAAGCCTGCCTCAGCATAACCTCCGGCCACCTTTTGGAAGATTTGCCCTTGGCGGCTGTAGAGCTGGCTTTCCCCTTCCCCTTGACCCACCATCACTCCCATCTCGGAGAAATACTTCATGGCCTGGTCCTTCTCTTCTAACTTTTTTTCTTCTTGCCATTGCTGATACCAATTCCGGTAATAATTGCGCTTTGGTGCGTTCATGGATTTTCCCCCTGTCTAAATAAAGTGAGTTACTTCCATAATACGCGAGTTATCAAAGCTTTATGACCGGTTGGTAGAAAATTAAACGATTCCCCATGGAAACGCTGCCCAGTAGGAGGCTTCGTCGGGATAATAAAAGGAAAGGTAGTCCATGGGATTATAGCCGTTACCTGTACAGGGCGATGCGCCCCTTGCGGGATAGCCATAACCGCCCGGGTAAACAATGGGGAAATCACCGAAATCAGGCAATTCCTGGCGCGCTTCCCATCCGCGGGGGTCAACGCCATGATAAATGATAGTGGCAGGTCCCGGGATATAAGCAGAGTATGGATTAAGCCCTGGTGGCCGGTCGTAATAACCTTGCTGGGCCATAGGCGCCTGCTGATAGGCATAAGGATAATTGAAAGGCTGCCCCAGTGGCGCTTCCCCTAAATAAGTCGTCTGCTGATGGGTCTGCACATGGGAATACGGCTCCGACTGGTTATGGGAATGCTGGTAAGGCGTCTGGTTCACCGTCACCCCCGATTCCCCCACTGCCGCCTGGCTTCCCCCATTATTTTCCCAATAGGCAGCCCCTTGCTGGGTCATCCCCTGGCTTTGCGACACACCTGGAACTGAAAACTGCTGGGCGAGGGACGGGTGCGCTGCCTGGTTATTGGAAGTTTGGCTGATGTGGGGTTGCGGGATATCCACCTTGATGCCATCTGCAACGATGCTATCCTCGACTTGCTTTAATGGGACTTGCTTGGCCTCCTCAACGTTCCCCTCGTTATGGGAAACAGAAGTTTGGTGGGAAGCAGTGGTTTCTTGCAAAGGCGCTGGTTGTTCCGGCTGGTCGGTGCTTCCGGAATGGAGGTCAACGGCCTGAGTATCCACTTTCGGGAAGTGGGTCTGTACTTTTTCCTCGAAGCTCAAGCCATCTTTTCGGTTAATGTCCGGCAACTTGATTTTAAGCCCGGGGACAAGCCCTGCCAAATAATTAATGTGGGTATTCATCCCAATCAGGTCCTGCAAGCTCACCCCGTATTGGTGGGCAATGGATTCAAAAGTGTCGTTTCGCTTGGCAATGTGAACTTTCATCGTATAGGTCCTCCTCGTCTAAAGCTTAGGCTAATTTAATTATATGACCCCCACATTCCTAATATAACTTACATAAATATTTTAACAAAGGAGAACAATAGGTGTGGATTGAGAGGTGTGGCCATGAAAACTTACAATCGCTTCGAACTGCTCATCGAAGATGAGGGGCAAAATGGCAAGGTCAGCAAATTATTGCGGGATCGCCGCACAGGCCAAGTGGTACTTTATATGTCTAAAACAGGAAAATGAAGGGGAAATCCCCCTGGCTGCTTTGCGTTTATAAAAAACGTCATCACCCCTTGAATAGGGATGATGACGTTTCTTTTCAGTTATTCTTTAAATTCAAATTCAAAATCCATTACCCTTACCAAATCGCCATCTTCCACGCCTAATTCCCTTAAGGCCTGGTCTACACCTAACTGGCGAAGCTGACGGGCAAATCGTTGGACGGATGCTTCGCGGTTGAAGTCCGTCTGGTGAAGGATTTTCTCTACGCGTTCACCTGTAACCACGTAAACGCCTGCGTCATCCTGATCGATGGCAAAAGGAGCTTCTTCTGGCGTAAATTTATAAACGACAGATTGCTCAGTCTCATCCTCGTCATAAAGCGGGAATTGAGGGGTATTGGCAAGGAGATCCGCCGTTTTATATAACAGCTGGTCAAGGTTTTGGCGGGTGAAGGCTGAAATTTCAACTACTTCCACTTCTTCACCGACTTGATCCTTGAATTTTTTCAGGTTATCCTCGGCACCTTCCATGTCCATTTTATTGGCCACAACAATCTGCGGGCGTTCAAGGAGCTTGTACCGGTATTGGCCCAGTTCATTATTGATGGTCATAAAGTCTTCATACGGATCCCGGCCTTCTGAACCTGCCATGTCAATGACGTGTAGGATAACCCGGGTCCGTTCGATGTGACGCAGGAATTGATGCCCAAGGCCTGCACCTTCTGCTGCTCCCTGAATAAGCCCTGGCAAGTCGGCCATGATGAAGGAACGCCCATCAGGTGCACGCACTACACCTAAGTTGGGAACCAACGTCGTGAAATGATAGGCTGCAATTTTAGGTTTGGCAGCTGATACGACAGAAATCAACGTGGATTTCCCAACGCTTGGAAAGCCCACCAGGCCCACGTCTGCCAATACTTTAAGTTCCACCCTGATCTCACGTTTTTGGCCAATGCCTCCGTTTTCAGCAAGTTCCGGTGCCGTATTCCTCGGGGTTGCAAAATGAATGTTCCCCCGTCCCCCGCGACCGCCTTTGGCAATAATGGCGCGTTGGTTGTTCTCTGTCAAGTCAGCGACGATCAAATTAGTATCTTGGTCGTAAACAATGGTCCCAACCGGGACTTTGACAATTAAATCGTCTGAATTTTTCCCGTGCATCCCTTTCCCCATGCCATTTTCACCTGGCTTGGCTGTCAGGACACGGTTGAAGCGAAGGTCGATGAGGGTCGTCAAACCTTCATCGGCTACAAATATGATGCTCCCGCCATGGCCACCGTCGCCACCAGCTGGCCCTCCATTGGAGATATATTTCTCCCGGCGCCAGGCAACAGCACCGTTTCCGCCATCACCGGCAGCAATTTTTATTTTAACCTGATCGATAAACACATTTAACAACCCCTTGGAGATATGAAATAAAAGGGGTTGTAACACACGAAACCATGTGATACAACCCCTTGTCGTCTTTAGTTTTGACTATTCAGCTGCTGCGTATACAGAAACTTGTTTTTTGTCGCGACCTTTACGCTCAAATTTAACGATTCCGTCGATTTTAGCGAATAAAGTGTGGTCAACACCGATTCCAACGTTTGTACCAGGATAGATTTTAGTCCCGCGTTGACGGTAGATGATAGAACCTGCGGAAGCGTATTGCCCGTCAGCTTTCTTAGCACCTAAACGTTTAGACTCAGAGTCACGTCCGTTTTTTGTTGAACCTACCCCTTTTTTCGATGCGAAAAATTGTAAATTTAATTTTAACATGAAGTCCACCTCCGTTTGTAAAGTCTTATTATTTATTTTCAATGACCGTGAGGTACTGAAAACTATCTTCTTCGATTGTCTGCAAAGATATGATCATTCCTTTGGCGAGGGTTTGGGCCGCATCGCTTTGGGGAATATTTTCAACCTGTAAATACCCATCGTCCATTTTTACCGCCAGCTCTGATTCGTCTAAGGCAATCATGGCATTTGTCAACCCAAAAGCAACAGCGCTCACTGCTGCGCACACCAAGTCTTCACCTGGTTCGCCGGCATAGGCATGCCCATCCATTTCAAAGGTTGCAACCTTATGGTTATTATAGTTAAAGTTTGCCGTAATCATACGTGGGCTGATTAAGCGTTGATCGCTTCGATAACAACCTTAGTGTATGGCTGACGGTGACCTTGTTTCTTTTTGTAACCTTTTTTCGGCTTGTACTTGAAGACGATGATTTTTTCGCCTTTTCCGTGACGTTCTACCTTACCTGTTACAGTTGCACCTGCTACTAATGGGGCTCCTACTTTAGTTTCTTCCCCACCAACGAATAATACTTCGTCGAAAGTTACAGTTTCACCTTCAGTAAGGTTTAACTTTTCGATGTAGATTTCTTGTCCAGCTTCAACGCGGATTTGTTTTCCGCCTGTTTTGATAATTGCGTACATAGACTGCACCTCCTTGATTTTTTGACTCAGACTCGCCATCATAGGTATTGCCGGCTGGCACATTTAAACCTTATCCGAGCGGTTGCAGTACCCCAAAGGGTGCTTACAACATTAAATATTATATCGCAGGGAAGAGGAATTGTCAAGAAAAAATAGCGGTTTTTGCGCCGGCTATCAATTCGCCTGTTTTTTCAGGGATTGATGGCTGGTTTTTGGGGTTGGCGTTTCCGCAGGCGCTTCCCCCCGAAGCCCTCGAATCCGAAGGCATCCGCCCGTGGGACATATTTCTCACCGGCAAAATAGCCTTTGAGCAATTTGACGCTCGTGCTGCTTAAGAGCAATGCGGCAATAATGTTGGGAAGTGCCATGAAGGCATTCATCACGTCAGCAATGGCCCAAATCAACGAGGCGCCCCCGACTGCCCCAAAGACAGCTGCCGGCAAGACGATGAAACGGTAAAGCCCGCGAAGCCTTAGCCCCCAAGTCGGTCCCAGCAAGTATTCAAAGCACTTTTCACCTACATATGACCAGCCGATGACCGTTGTAAAACCAAAAGTAGCCATTAAAAACGCCATGGTCCAGCCACCTGCTACCGGCCCGAAGAATGAATTTTGGAAGGACTGGATAACAAGGGGTGCCCCTGTCATTCCCAGGCTTTGGTCTACGAAACTAGGTTGGATAACGTCCATTGGCACTTGGGTTAAAATAACGAGGGCGATCAGGGTACACATGACATGGGTATCCATAAACACTTCGAAGCAGCCCCAAAATGCAGATTTGACGGGATGGTCTGTTTTAGATGCCGAATATGCAATCGGCCCTGAGCCAAGGCCAGCCTCATTAGAGAAAATCCCCCGTTGAAGCCCTAAGCGCACGGCATACATGACTGCCACTCCTCCGACACCGCCTGTGAGGCTTTGCGCCGTAAAGGCACCCCTGAAAATCAAGCCAAAAGCATAAGGGATTTGTCCCATGCTCCCGATGATGATTGCAATGGATGACAAAATGGCAACGAGGGCAAGGAAAGGAATCAACTTATCCACAACGTTTGCAATGCTTTTTAGGCCCCCTAGGATAACCAAGCCAATCAGTACCGCAGCAATGACCCCGATGGTGAACCTATCCCATTCGGGAAAAACGTGGATCAGGGCGCTGGTCGCCGCATTGGCCTGGACCATGTTCCCAATCCCGAAAGTGGCAATCGCCCCAAAGAAAGCAAAAACCAAAGCTAGCCATTTCTTGCCCAGCCCTTTTTCCATGTAAGCAAAAGGACCGGATAAAACTTCTCCTTTTTGGTTTTGGCTCCTAAAGTGGATGGCAAGGACAATTTCGTTTAACTTCGTGGCTAAACCGAAAAAGCCGACAATCCACATCCAAAAAACGGCACCGGGCCCGCCCCAACCAATGGCTGTTGCTGTGCCTGCCAACGTCCCGACACCCATGGTGGCTGAAAAAGAGGTCGTGACTGCCTGCCATGGGGAAATATCCCCTTCACCTGATGGCGGGTTCTTTTTATTTTCAGGCTTTCTAAACATGTCGACGATGGTGCGGTCCAGGATGTGGCCAAAATGACGGATTTGGAATCCTTTAAAGCGCCAGGTTAAAATAATCCCGGCTCCAAGCAAAACGCTCCAAGCGGCTGGGCCCCAAACAATGTTTTGGATGCCCCTGAAAAAGTTCTCGATTCCTTGCATAAAATCAGCTCCCCATTTTATAAATTAAGTTATTCTACCATGAATCATGCGAGTCAACAAGGGGTTGGTAATTTTTAACATCCGCTTTCATGAAATTATAAAAGGCTTTAAGCAGGAAAGGTCTGCTTAAAGCCATTGAGTGGAGGCAAAGTGCCAAATTATGAGGTTTTTTTCCCTATAAGCGCCTGGTACAGCAACTCGATGTCGATGGGCTTGACGAGGATGCCATCCAAGCCGCTTTTTTTGTAGTTCGCCCCGTGAGGGGAAATCTGGGTGGCTGTCAGTGCCAAAATCCGTCCCCCATAACCACGTTCCCGAATTTTTTGAGTCGTTTCATAGCCGTCCATTTCCGGCATGCTGATGTCCATTAGCACCAGGTCAAAAGACTGTCTGCTTACAGTGTCGATGGCCATTCTTCCATTGGAGGCTGTGTGGATATGCATCACCCCGAGCGCTTCCAACAGCTCTTCCATCATATATAAGTTAATCGCATTGTCATCCACAATCAACACAGACATTTCACCTTTAAGTTGCAATTATCCGTCCTCCACCAAGTGTTCTTAATCCTTTAATTGTACAAAAATTTCCCTTATTTGTCAAATTTTTGGGCCTCCCGATGCTGACCGTATTTGATGTCAAGCCAGCAGATTTCATCGCTATCGCCAAGGCCCGTACAAAAATAATTGACGTGCCCCCGGAATAACCGGTTTTCCCAGTTGCCTTCGGTGATGCTGATTTTCTTAGGCGGAAGGGCAGTATTTCGGCAAAATTCCTTTTGCAACAGGAAGCGTTCAAACAAATAGGAAGATTCTTTCCTGAATTTGATGGTGGAATAAACCAAAAATCCTTCAATGAGCAAAAATTGGCGCCAGTCAAACCATAAAGTCAGAAGGACCAGTATCCCCAAAAGCACAACGTTAAACCCGTTGACCAGGTCCAAAACCTTTTTATAGGGCAGGTTCATGGACAACAGCGCCATCAATATCCTTGACCCATCCAAAGGCGGGAGCGGCATCAAGTTGAACACAATCATGAACAGCTGTGAAAAGATGAGATAATAATGCCGGTTCAGGATAACAGAGGATAAAGCATCGGTATCGACCAAAAGCAAAAGCATTAAAAATAAGCCATTGGACATAATGCCGCCAAGGCTCACCCATAAATCAGCCAGGTTGGACTTATTCAGTTCGCCACGAAAGCGCATCACCCCGCCAAAGCCGAAAAGACGCAATTCCTCAAGCTCCCATTTAAATAACCGCGCCATAAAAAAGTGGCCGAGTTCGTGGACGACAAGGGTCATCCCAAAAATAACAAACTGCGTGAAATGGCCCAGGAGGATGGCCAAAACTGTCATGACGTAAAAAGTAGGTTCAAACTTAATCAGCCTGCTCATGATTCACAAGGCCATTTAAAAACGTTAGGGTATCTTGCTGCTGGCCGCTGCTGCTTTGGACTGATAAGTAAAAATAGGAATCCTCCCCGATGTCTTCCATAATCGTCCCGCTGCCAAGGGGTGTCCCGACCAACACATGGTCGAGGTAGGCCACCCGGATATTTTGCAAAAAGCCGACGGTCAAGAGCGAGTCGTCTTGAAGCTGGATGACAATGTAATCGCCAATTTCACGGGTGGCATCCGTCCCCCGCTCCACCACAATCCCTGCCACTGGGGACAAGACGTTTTCTTCTTGGCGGGTATTGACCACGATCCCGTCTGCATAATAAAGCTCGACCCCATAAGCGATGTCCCGGATCAATGTGGCTGCCAGGTTTTGCGTGGAGGCTCTGACCCCTTCCCCTTCGCCTTCCCCTAGGACTGCCATGGTCGGCTCAGGCAGGACCCCCGGTGCGATGTAGGAAAACGGGAACAAGTTGACCATAAAATGCTCGTACCAATAATTGTAGCGGGAAAATGCCATTTCACCCATAACGGTCCGGCGGATATGCTCAAATCCTTCATTTGACGGAAGGCGCTCCATGGTCAGCACCCCCATCAAGAGGATGCCGCAAACGAGGAGCTGGTTCCTCAAAAGGTGCCAATAAGATGCCTGGCCGTCGGCTACAACCCGTTTTTTCCTGTTAGTGGGGTGCTTGGCCCGGTAAATTTTCTTGAAATCATTTTTCATCAATTGATTCCCCTTTCCCATGTGTGGGCTGTAATACCACTGTATGAAAGGGAAAAGCCAAAAAGACAGATTCGCCAAAACATGCTAAAAAGAAGTGAAAAAAATCAGGGAACGTGTTTATCTGTAACCCTTTTTAGCCACTGAATTTTTTCTTGTATTTCCTAAACTGACTCACCAAAAAAGGGTACGTTGCAAGCATGAAGATGCCATTAAAAAGCAGCGCGGGAAACAATAGGTATTGGACGAAGTGCATGAATCCCATCCGTGAGGCGGTCATGGTCAGCACCAAAAAATAAATCACCCATTGGTTGACGGCGATGACGCCCCACATCAGGAAAATCATGGAAAACAGGTTGATGGGGGTAATCCCCACGAAATATTTCCTTAAAATAAAGACTGTCCCTACAAATAGCACAGGATAAAGGCCAAGAAGCCCTGCATAAAAAATATCATATAACAGCCCAAAAGCGAGGGCCAGCCAATACGGCTTGTTCCCTTTGTCAAAAAAAACGAACATTGCAAGGCACGTCAAAAACACGTTGGGGACAACTTGGTACTGCCCCACCAAAGGCTGGATGGGCAATAGGAGAACCAAAAAATTGTCCATGAAAAAAAACGTGGTGAAGATTAAAATCAGCTTAATCATCCGCTTCCTCCCCATCCCCACTTTCAGCGATGACGCCTACTTCCTGGTGCCCCCTCGCCAGGCGCTGTACAAGCAGGACAAAGTCCAGTTGGTTGAAATCGGCTTCGTTCCTTAAATACAAGGTTTGGGTCAAGCCATCAGCAGAAAGTTCCGTCCGTTCCACATAACCAATAAGGATCCCGGAAGCAGTGACTCCCCCAAGGCCATTGGTCATGACCCAGTCCCCTTCCTCGATTTCCACATCCCGCGGGACGAGCGCCATGATCAATTCCCCCGTCGAGGCATCAAATCCTTGGAACAAGCCATTGGCCCCGCTCACCCGGTTTTGGTCCGATGGATGCCCATTCTCTGGGACCCGGTGGACGGATGCCGCCACATTGCTGGACTGGTTTTGATGATTCATCAGCTGGATGCGTGAGGAACGCTCATAAACTTCTGTCACCTGGCCCACCAAATACCCTTGGCGGGAAAGGACGGACATGTCCTCAACGACCCCATCGCTTCGCCCTTTATTGATGAGCATGAAGTTATGCCAAGTAGTCGGGTCCCTCATAATGACCGTAGCAGTCATCTGGGCCGTTTCAAGCAAGGTCTGCCCAGTATCCGCCAGTTCCCGAAGCGCCGCATTTTCCTCTTCCAATTGGCTCAACCTGGCATTTTGGCTCTCGTAATTAAATAACTGCCCCCTTAAGATGCGGTTCTCCTCAAACGTATGGAACAAGTCCCGAACGTTGCCACCAAGCCGCCTAACCGTATCCGTCAGGCTCAAATAACCGTCTTGGACAATGGTCAGGGAATCCCTGATGACGCGTTCAGGCAGTGTGCTGGTCCGATTGCCCTGCATCGTAAAGCCAATGGTAAAAAGGACCACGAAGATGGCTACGACAATCCCGAATATTTTTAAGTGGTTAATGCTTTTCATGAAACGAACACACCCTTGCAACTAAAGTATTACTTCTATTATATAAAAACAAGCGGCTACTTACAATGTTTCATTTGAAAATATTAGGGGAGGCGCCCATGGCCTTCCATTCTTTTTGCAGGGCACCGCTCCCTTTTTTCAAGTAATCCTTCTTTTTGATTTGGTAGTAATCGCAATCGATCCATTTCCCATCTCTGCCCCGCTCCGCTTTTTTGACGGATTTCATGTGGGACATGGACAGCTTTTTCATCACACCGCCTGAGGCCGGGTTGCGGTGGTCGTGGCGGGCGACAACCAGGTCAACCCCCAGGCACTCAAATGCATAGGAAAGCACTTCTTCCACCGCTTCTGACGCAAAGCCTTTCCCCCACCAGGCCTTACCTAGGCAATAGCCGACTTCCGCACTGATGCGCCAGGGTGAAAGCAATGGGCGGCGGATGTCAAATAAATTAATGGAGCCGATGGCTTCACCGGTCGTTTCATGGATGATGACCCAGTGGTAATAATCCAAGGCAGCGTATTGGCTGACCCAGTCGCTGATGACTTCTTCCGTTTCCGCCACTTCACGGTGGCTGAACCACAAAAGGTACCGGGTCACCTCGTCATCGCAGGCCCAGTTGTCAAACATCATTTGGGCATCGCTTTGCTGAAAGGGCCTCAGGCATAACCGCTTGGTATTCAGTTTTCCCGTCCCTGCGTGCTTCATCCCAAATACCCCATTTCCCTTAGGCTGGCAAACTGCCCTTCCCCGATAATAATGTGGTCAACCAGCTTGATGCCCACCAATTCCCCCACCTCTTCCAAACGGTGTGTCAGCTGGATGTCCTGGGCTGACGGCGTTGGGTCCCCGCTGGGATGGTTGTGGGCACAGACGATGGCCGCCGATGAACGCTTGATGGCTTCCTTGAACACCTCCCGCGGATGGACGATGGCCTTGTTGAGGGAGCCGATGAACACGGTCTTTTTGCCGATGACGTAGTTTTTTGTATCCAAAAACAGGACTACGAAATGTTCCTGTGTGAGATGGCGCATTCCCGGACTCAATAACTGGTAACCATCCTCTGGGGACAGGAGCATTTCAGATTTTTGGGACTGTGCCTCCATAATCCGCCGCCCCATTTCAAGCCCCGCCAAAATCATGACCGCTTTGGACTGACCGACGCCATCTAGCTTCATGAGTTCTTCCGGCGTCGCCTCATTGAGTGCCTTCAAGCCGCCGCTTTGATCCAGGATTTCTTGTGCCAACTGCAAAGCACCGTACTGCCTAGTACCCGTCCTTAGCATAATCGCCAAAAGTTCGGTATTGCTCAAATGGTTCGGACCCAACTTTAAAAAGCGCTCGCGCGGCCTTTCGCTAACTTCCATTTCCTTAATCTTCTTCACTGTCAATTATATCACCTTGCTTCATAGTTAGCCACTCAAAAATTTCCAGCAGCATCTGTTGCCTGGCCATCTCCGAAAAATCCGCCTTGCCTTGGGAGAGGGTCACAAAATATCCCCAGATTTCCATGTCGTTGCTGCCAAACTGATCCATAAATTCTTCTTCTACGGTAAAATGCTGCTGATTGGCCGCCTGATAGAAATGTTCCCATGCCATGCCCCCAGAAGTCGAGGGCTCAAGGATCAATAGCTGATGGCCAATCCCTCCCTGTTCCAATTTCCCCATTGCCCCGCGGGCTTCTTCGGGCTGGGCCACAATCTGGGTAAAGAGGTGATAGCCGCCATCAACGCTTACAAGGCCCAAAGGCAAATCCAAAAGCCTCAGGGCACCCTCTGCCGCCAAGACATCCGTCCCCGTTTCAAAGGTGCCCAGCGACAATAAATAAAGTTCACCCGGTTGGGAGGGGACGGTGAAGGTAGCCACCACAGGGTCATCCTCCCCGTCAGATGGCAGGTTATGGCTGAAGATAAGTGCCAGCATGACCACAATCCCCGTTGCCAATAGTAAATATTGATGCTTGATGACAAGTCGCAAAATCTGTTTCCCTAACAAATCCATTCCCCCTTAACATACGCAATTTAGCTGAAATTCCTGCCAGTTTCGTTAAAAAAAGTTTGCACAAAAGAAGAAAAACGCTTCCTTTGTGCAATTTTTTAATTTTAATTGGATTGCAGCCAGTTGTAGATGGCCATGAGCATGTTCTGCCTTTCATCAGATAATGGGTCAAAAGCCGTGTTGGAAAGCACGTTATAAAAACCGAAAATGTGCATATCGCCATCAAAGCTGTTAATAAAATCCGGTGATAGGGCAAAAGGCTGTTCATTGGCCGCCAACAAGAAATACTGCCAACCCGGTGCATCGCTGTCAGGCCTTTCCTGCCTCACGAAGTAATCAACGTTGCTGGCCGCCAACAGGTTCTCTGCCTCCCTTAGCTGGGAGCGGCTCCCCACCACATGGGAATAAAGCATGAAATTCCCATTCAGGCGGATCACGTCAGCGGGCATCCCCAACTCGCTTAATGTCCTCCGAAGTGCCGCCGCATTGTCAAGGCTTCCGAAGATGCCTAGCTGAAGCATGTAAAACGTGGTCGGGTCGAATACTTCTTCTGCCACCTCAACCGGTTCCCCCTCCTCTGTGGAGTCATCCGCTACGGAATCGTTCAAAACAACGGGGGGAAGTTCAGCAGCCGGCACCGACTGGGCCGGTTCCAAAAAGGCTTCCAGCATCCCCCCAAAAAAGTACCCCACCAAAGTGATGATAACCGTCAGCGTCCCAAAAATCTTGAACGTTTTTATCATCGCCTGTTTGTCCATTCGTTTCATTTTACCCACTCCTTAGTCGAGTTCCCGGCACCACTCCATCCGATATTTTCTCCAGTCGCCCCACTCGGGAAGGGCGCCCCACCGTGCCGGCTTCCAAAAATTCGGATTACGTAAACGGTTCCGTCCGCATCCTTTGATACAAAAATGCCTTCCCCTTGAGTGTATCAAAGAAAAGGCAAAAATTCTGTCTATTGGCGGTGGCTAGAAAAAATATTTTCGGATCTCAGAGATGAAATAAAGGGAGCCTGTCACAATGAGGCAGTCGTTTTCCGCGAGGGATGATTTCAGCTGGGAAAGCAATGCTAACGGATCCTCGTTATAGGAAGCGTTCGGATAGGGATACGCTTCGAACTGGGCTTTTCCTGATTGGGCCCTGAAAAAATCGAAGGTAGTGAAGTGGATTTCGTCCGCTACTTTGGCGATTTCCCCAAACATTTCCCCGTAATCCTTGTCCTTTAAAATACTGGTCATAAAAACACAGCGGTGGCCCGCCAACGATTCCTGGATGGTTTTCACCAGGGATTGGACCCCTTCGATGTTGTGGGCACCATCTAATATAATCAGGGGTTCGTTGCTCACCACTTCAAAGCGCCCTTTCCAGAAGGCACGCTTCATCCCTGTGCGGATAGCCTCGTCAGAAATCTCAAAATGATGGCGGAGTTCTTTTAGGAGGCTATAAGCCAGGGTCGCATTCTTGACTTGGTGAAGCCCCTTCATAGTAATTTGGACATTTGGCATATCCGCCCAGTCAAAGGTGGCCCCGAACTGGTTTAGCTGGACATTTGATAAGGGATTTTCCTGCAAAGACAGCCGGATTTCAGCATATTCGCGAAAAGTTGCAAGCACTTCCTTATCTTCTGCCGTCGTAAATAAAGGCACTCCTTGCTTGGCAATCCCGATTTTTTCGTAAGCAATTTTAGATAGGGTGTCCCCGAGGATTTCCTGATGGTCGTGGCCCACGTTGGTAATCCCGGCAACCAGTGGCATGATGACGTTCGTGGAATCATGGCGCCCGCCAAGCCCCACTTCATAAAGGGCCATATCCACACCGACACGGTCAAAATGGACAAAGGACAGCAGGGTTATAATCTCGAACTCGGTAAAAGGGCCAATCTCGGACTGATTGATTTCCTCGATGATGGGATAAATGATATTGGCGGACTGTGCTAAATCACTCCCGATGATTGGAATGTCATTGATGGAAATCCGCTCGCCGAAGGACTCGATGAAGGGGGACGTAAAAGTACCCACTTTGTAGCCAGCCGCTTCCAGCACAGAGCGAAGGAATGTTACCGTAGACCCTTTCCCGTTCGTACCGCCCACATGGACCGTTTTGAGTTTCAGATGGGGACTCCCTAGTTTTATCAGGGCCGCTTCCATCCGTTCAAGGCCGGGGCGGATCCCAAATTTTAGTTGACCGGAAATCCAGTCGATGACTTGTTGTTCTGTATGAAATGTCATGGTGCAACCTCGCTTCCAAGTGAAATCGTAACGCTGACGACAACCGCCTCGTCGCCAATGACCCGCCCCGGCTTCAGGGACTGGGAAATGACACGGGTTGGTTCAACGATGTCAGAGTGCTCGTACTCAAAAATAACCGACACATTGGGCCGTTCCCCCAAGTATTCCTGGACTTCCGATGCCAGCCAGCCATGAAGGTTTGGCATGACACGGGACTGATTGCGGATATCTGCCTGATAAATGATCCCCCCGATAATCAGGCCCATAAATATAATAATGAAAAAACGCGGCTGAAGCCTAAGCCTTTTCTTTCGTTTTTTGATTTTCTTCATCCTCATCCCTCCCGCTAATGATTCCAATTATACCATAAAAAAGCATAGAAAAAAAGGAGCCATTTTCAGATGCGGCTCCCCTTATTTTTTTTGATTATTCGAAAGTGACGCCTCCATTATGGGTGACGGCGATGTAGCTATTGCCACGGTTGACAAGGATTTCTTTCCCGCTTTCGTCAAAGAACCGCAGTCCGTCCTGCTGTTCCCAAGCAATCGGTTGGGCAATGCCATTTGAGATATAAAAACCGTTGCCGGAAAGGTCAAATTCCATATGGCCGATAGCATTTCCGAACACTGTAGATTCCAGTACGAAGAGATTGGTAAAAGCAAGTTGTCCGCCTGTAGCATCGTCCATATGAGGGGTGCCATTGAAATCTTTTTCATAAAGCCCCGTTTCTGCGTTGAAAGTGAAATCGGCAGTGGTCCCCCTGAAGTCAATATGGATTGTTTCAGCAGATTCACCTGTCGGGACCGCCACTTCGCCAAAGGGATGGAAGTTAAAAGTCGGTTGGTGATTTTCCGCTAGTTCAAGGCGAAGCCCGAGGTTTTCAGCCGCTTCCTTAAAGCGGGTGCCATCAAAATATGCGGTGTGCTCCAATGGGAACCCTGCATTGAGGCGGTTTTGATCCCTCCCGAACAAACCGCCTGTATTGACAGCCCCATCGAAACGGTCGCTTCCCAAAATTTCATAAAGGAAATGGGTAATGTAAGGATCGTTTCCCCAGTGGGCATAAAAAATATCAAACCCTTGCGCCATCACCGGAAAAATCGGGCGGGCACTGCGGGTCGGGGCGATCATGGGAATCTGGGTCATGTCGCCAAACATCGCCATCAGACGGGTGGCGCCGCTCTCTATGGGCAATTCCACAATCACATCCGCCGAACCAATCCCATATTGCGGCATACTGGCCCGGACATTGCTGACCATCACCGCTACTGGCCGAAGCCCGACAGCCTCATCCGTCAAAGTCGGCAATCCCGTCAACAGGTTCTCATTTTCCAAGCGTTCGATTACGGGTTCTTCCTCCTCAGGCTCCTCGACAACCACTTCCTCTTGGGGCTCTTCCTCTATAACCGGCTCGACACTGGATAGGAAAAAAAAATACCCCCCCAACAAGGCGGCAAGGATAATAGCAACGACAATATAAATTCTCTTATTCATTAAGTTTCTCCTTTGATTCGTACTGACATTGCTTCCATTTTACCACATATCAAAGGGGAAATATGAGGAAATTTGTAGAATTCAGTTTAGTTAAGTATAAACTGATACTTGCTGACCCACAATGAAATAAAATCATGGTATCCGGAGGAAATCCTTATGAAAAAATCATTTATCTTGACTGTATCCCCGTTCCCAGGCTGCTACCGTCATATCCAAATCGATGAGAAAAATACTTTGCACGACTTGCACGACGCCATCATGGACGCATTTGACTTTGACGATGACCATCTCCACATATTTTTCATGGACAACAAGCCATGGAGCTATCACAACCAGTACATTTGTCCGCGTGTGGATGATCTGGATTCCGCCAAAGCCTTTACTAATGAAGTGAAACTCTCCCAATTCCACTTGGAGAAAGGAGACAAGTTCCTTTATATTTTTGACTTCGGCGACGAATGGCGTTTCCAGATTAAAGTCCTACGGGAAGTCGAGGAAGAAACCAAATTAGCTTATGTCAAGAAAAGCGTCGGGAAAGTGAGCCAATACGGCGAAATAGAAGATGAGGACGATTGGGAGTGAATGCTAAAAAAATCCCACTATTTGAAACATACCTTAAAGGGTATCTTCAAATGACGGGATTTTTTAGTCATTCAATTAGTTGCGGTCAGCCTTCCAATAGGAAGTATTGCCACCAATGGCATCATCATTAAACACTGGGTCGTGGGTTTTTGCCTGTTTTTTATAATCGTCAAGGACTGCCAGGGCAATCTTAGATAACTTGAAGAGGACAAAGATGTTTAGCGTTGCCAAAGTCCCTGTAAATAAATCGGCAATGTTCCAAACCAGGTTCAGCGGGACAAAGGAGGCGATGAAAATCAAAACAACTGCCAAAAGCCGCAAGGCTGTAACCGCCGACTTATTTTTGGTGATAAACCGCAGGCAAGTTTCCCCGTAGAAGTAATTTCCTACGATTGAAGTAAATGGCAGCAAGAAGAACATGATGTAAAATAACGGCGCCCCTAGCCCACCAGTAAAATGGATCATGGATTCGCGGATCAAGACTACCCCGGTTAAACCGGAGCCATAAAATGGGGACATTAAAACGATAAATGCCGTTATGGAAGAAATCCATAAAGTATCCAGGAAAACCCCGAAGGCATTGACCACACCTTGTTTGACAGGGTGGGACGTATCTGCCGTAGCAGCCGCAATCGGTTTTGAGCCAATCCCAGCCTCGTTTGAGAAAATCCCACGGCGAAGCCCTTGCTGAAGGGCTTGTCCCACCGTAAATCCAATCGCACCACCGGCAATCTGGTTAGCCCCAAAAGCACTTGTTATAATCTGGCCAAATGCCTGGAAGAAATCCGACAGGTTAAATAAGACAATCCCCGTCCCGGTCAATAGGAAAATAATGACCATAGTAGGAAGGACATACATGGTAATATCCACAATCCGTTTCAAGCCTCCGAAGATGATGATGGCAATGATGACCGCTACGATGCCACCGATAATGGCACGATGGGGCACATAAGCCTGGAAGGTATCCACGATGGTATTCGCCTGAACCGAGTTCCAAACAAACACATATAAGAACATGAGTAAAACAGCGAACACATAAGCTGGCACTTTCGATTTAAAGGCCTTGTTGAAGTAATACATCGGGCCTCCCATAAAGCGGTCTCCATGGTTTTCCTTGTAGAGCTGCCCAAGTGCTGATTCAATCAAGTTGGTAGAAGCAGAAAACAAAGCCATGGCCCACATCCAAAAAATAGCGCCTGCCCCACCGGTCACGATGGCAACGGCAACCCCGACAATATTCCCAGTCCCAACACGGGAGGATTCACTAATGGCAAATGCCTGGAAGGCGGACAATGAATTTTTAGGCTTGTTTCCATCAACCGAAGCCACTTTTTCCCTGTCCTTCCCCGTAATAATTCCAGGTAAATATTTCATCAATGAAAATTGCGCAAACCTCGTTTTAAACGAAAAATAAATCCCCGCAACAATCACAAACGCCCCAAAGACCCAAGTCCACAAAAAGAACCCAAGCGCCTGGATTTCACGCGATACTGCTAATAAAGTTTCATACACAACACATTCCTCCTCCGGTATTTTTCTTTCCCCATCATCTTACCATAATTCCCAGCCCAAAACTTAAGCATATGTTGTTTTCCCAAGGGATTTTGTCAAAATTTAATGGAATTTGAGGAGGGCTACAACGAAAGCCTTTTCTGAATCATGCTAAAAAATCCCGCTATTTGGAAGGTTCCGTGGAGGGAGTTTCACAAATTGCGAGATTTTTTTCACGGGTAGCTAGAATTGTTTTTTTAGGGTTACATCACCACATTTAACCCTAATATCATGACAAGCCCAATCGCCCAGGCAATAGTAGTGGTCACGGACCATGCCTTCATTTGTTCTTTCACGTTGTCAATTCCGCACATACGGTTAACGACCCAGAAAAGACTATCGTTGAAGTAAGAGAAGAAGAGAGAGCCAACACATGCAGCGAAAGCACCAAGCAGTGGATTTCCTCCAGCCGCAATAACAATCGGCGCTGTGATACTTGCCGCTGTAATCATGGCTACCGTCCCGGATCCTTGTGCGAAACGGATAATGGTAGACACGACAAACGGAAGCAGAATAACTGGGATTGGTGTTTGGGAGATTTGGTAAGCAATATGCTCTCCCACGCCGCTGTCGGAAAGGACACGCCCCAAGGCTCCGCCAGCGCCGGTGACTAAGATGATAACACCCGCAGATTTGATGCCGGACTCCATATGGCCTAAAATTTCGTCACGGCCAACTTTTCTGGCCAAGGTGTAAATGGCAATCAACAAGCCAATTCCCAGAGCAATCATTGGCATTCCAAGGAAGCGTAATACGCCAAAGAATCCAGTGGTCAATCCCATCATACCTAGTGTCGTATTGATTAGGATGAGGAGAATCGTTGTTAGGATAGGCAAGAAGGCTAAGAATGCGGATGGTAAAGCTTGGGTATCTTCTTCTTGAGAAAGGTCAATTCCCGGAAGCATTGCTGATGGGCGAATCCATCCTTCTCCGTCATCACTTGGTAATTGATAGATTTTCTTTCCGATGGTTGCGCCGTATAGCGTCGTTCCAATCGCCATAGGTATTGCAATGATGAAACTAAGCAAGAAAAACTCACCAACATCAACCCCAAATGCGCCAGCTACACCAAGCGGTCCCGGTGTTGGCGGGATCATGGAGTGGGTAATGACGGCCCCGCCAGCAAGTGGTACAGCGATTGCTAGGATAGATTTTCTTGACTTCTTAGAAATAGCTTTAACGATGGAGAAAAGCATAATGAAAGCCGAGTCTACAAAGACTGGAATACTGACAATGAACCCTGTAAGCGCCATGGCAAATTCTTCACGGCCTTTTCCAAACAGCTTTAAGAAAGTTCTGGCCATTCGCTCAGCGGCTCCAGACATTTCAAATACCTGACCGAGCATGACCCCGAAACCGATGATAATCCCAATCCCACCCAAAGTTCCGCCAAACCCACCCTGGATAGAGGCAATGACTTCGGGCTTATACTGCCCTGCGATAAGCCCCACCACGACAGCCGCAATCATTAACGCCAAGAACGTGTGCACCTTTGTTTTTAAAATCAAGAAGATTAAGAAAGAAACCCCAATAACTAAAGCTGCAACTAACTGAACATCAGTACCCATAAATAATACACCCCATTTTCAATAGTTTCATACCCATCTAATAAAACGCTTACTTTACATCTTCAAGTATAACCACCCATTAGGGTGGTTACGTGAGAAAGCCCATTATGCTGTTTTGCTGTATTCCTCAACTTCCCCCGTTTCTGCGAAATGAATGGCATATTTAGCAGCCACTAAGATAGCTTCTGTCATGCTCACAGCACTTGCGATGTTTTTACCTGCAATATCAAATGCTGTTCCATGGTCAACGGAGGTTCTTAAAATCGGCATTCCGTTAGTAATAGAGATGGTTTTTTCAAAATCAAGTGTCTTTGTAGCGATGTGTCCCTGGTCATGATAAAGGGACAAAACGCTATCGTAGCGTCCTTGGAGGCATAGGTGGAATACGGAATCTGCGGGTACAGGTCCAACCACATCATAACCCAATGCTTGAAGTTCTTTCACCGCTGGTTCAACATCAGTGACTTCCTCGTCTCCAAACAATCCATGCTCCCCATTGTGAGGATTAAGGCCGGCAATCGCCATCCGTCCCTTTTTAATTCCTAGCTTCTCCAGCGCCTGAGTACATCTGATGACGTAATCAACAATCCGCTCTTTTGTTACCAGTTCAGTGGCACGTCTCAGGGAAACGTGGCGGGTTAAGAAAAAGACACGCATGTTTCGAACTTCAAACATCGTCAGCGGATCTTCGGTTCCAGTAAGGTCGCCAAAGATTTCCGTATGCCCAATGTAATCGACTCTCCCTGCTTTTAAGGACTCCTTGTTAATCGGCGTAGTGGCCACGGCTTGAACCTTTTTCTCATTTGCCCATTCGATAGCCTTAGCGATGTATTCAAAAGCGGCTTTACCGCACATCCCTGAAACTTGTCCCATCACCAGTTGCTCCATGTCTACGTTTTGCAGGTCAACCAGATTAAGTACATTTGGCTCGAATATGGCTTCTTCCACATCTTTGATGACCTTTACCAAAAGATTAACACCCGTCACCTGGATGGCTTGATTGATAACGTTTAAGTCACCCACCACAATGCAGTTAGAAACGCGGAAAACATTTTCGTCTGCAATGGATTTTACTACGATTTCTGGACCTATTCCTGCCGGATCCCCTAGTGGTATTGCAATGATTGGCTTATTCATTTATTGATTACCCCTTTCAAGTGGTTTACACAAGTTATAATTGCATTCTCATCACCGACCATGCCGCCCTTTGTAATGAGACGGATTCCTTCCATTGGCCCGCCTTTTAGCACGCCGTATGAGGCTAAGGGCACGATTTCTTCCACCAATTCCAACCCAGCAGCTCGTATGCGTTTACAAACGTGAACCGATATATCGCCTCCCGACGTATACAAACCTTTAAACTCCAGTTTAGCCGCCAAAATCCTTCCTGTAATTTCGGCGATGGCGTCATTGATGATGATGGAAGCAGCATCTATGTCCACCCCATGTTTCTTAGCGAATTCCTGTAAGTCTATGCGATTTTGCGGGTATATTCCAGATCCTACTACCATGCTCGTATCAAACAAATCCGCTTTTTCCAGTACCCGTTCCACGACACGGGATATTTCTTGGTACCTGCTCCTCTCGTCTTTTAAGAATTCAGAGATTTCCATGAACACATGATGCGAATTTTGAGTTTGTAGGAACCTCTGAACCTGACCTGCGGCGACTGGATTAACACTCCCGACAACGGCTAATACTTTGTTTTTATCTGCCAAAGGATGCACATTCGTAGGAATAATCCGGCTGCACACCACTGACGTAAAAACCCCTGGATCGACGGTAATGAACGGGTAGCCGGTTTGACGGACTGCATCGGCGATAACTTCCATTTCTGAATCCATCGTCGAGTCAAAAATTAAGGCTCGCTTCCCTGCACCTTTGAGGATTTTGATGCGCTCACAAAGCCACTCCACACCTTTAGAGACATCCTCGACGTAAAGCGTCCCGATTTCGTATTTTGATTGCTGCCTGAACACATCGGCAACCACAGGTGTATGTACCGGGTTCTTAGGGTCGGTAGCGACTTCGGTTAAGTTAAGGGGCACGCCATGGACTAGCATCCTCCCGCCAATGACTACCCGCCCGGCATGTGGGAATGAGGGAACAATGATAGCCAACGCATCATCGCCAATAGCATCCAGCATAGCATCCATTTCACTGCCAATATTCCCACGCAACGTGGAGTCGATCCGTTTGGAATAAAGTTTGATATTCGGCTTTTTCAAACGCAGGGCAGATTCATAAACCCGCATATAGGCCATTTCCTTTGTGATGGAACGTGAATCGGTTTGGTGAATAATCACATCACAATCCTCTCCATGCTTAACATCGCCATTGCTATCCATCAGGGTGAACGCCCGGAGGTTTTTCTTTGTTAACTGTACGCCTGTGGCATTTGCTCCCGTTAGGTCGTCTGCGATGACGGCTACTTGAATCATGAAATCTCCTCCCATTCTGTCATGAGTTGAATACTTTGTCTTTCAATGCTTACTAACTCTGAATCTGAAAACACCTTATCGGTGACAACGCCCGTAAAATGCGACAGATGCGTGATTTTAAACAAGGATTGACTGTTAAATTTGGTGGCATCTGCGACTAAATAGGCTTTCCCGCATACTTCAAGGATTTTTTTCTTGAAGGATGCTTTCTCGGCTGTTGGTGTAAGCAAATTGAAATCTTCATCAATGCAGCTTCCGCCTATAAAAGCCACATTGACCCGTAGCCCCGTGAGCATTTCCTCAGCCATATATCCCAAGGCACTTCCGGTTTCGTTTTGTATCGCCCCCCCACAAAAAATGAGTTTAAGGTTGGTATCCAGCAAGTCGCTGGCGATTTTTAAATCGTTGGTGACAACAACTAGGTCAGGAACTGAGCGGATGGCCATAGCAATTTCCCGTGTCGTCGTACCGGCATCTAAAAACACAGTATCTCCAGGATGGATGAGCTTCTTCGCCACACTCGCAAGCTTCAGCTTCTCAGCAGAGTTATAATTCATTTTATCTGCATAGGCCCTTTCGCTATTTAGAATGTTTACCGGTGTTGCCGCCCCGTGTTTTCGGTCAATCAGGCCAGACTTGGCCAGTTTGTCTAAATCCCTGCGAATGGTCATGGCACTTACCGTAAACAAATCTGCCAGTTGGGAAACTTGAAACTCACCTTGTTCATTAACCATCTCTACTATCCTATCTAATCGTTGTTGCGCTTGCACAAAACACACATCCTTTTTGTTCGAGTTATCGCTTACACGAACATGATACCATGTTTAAACTAGTTAATCAAGCCAAAATGTGATATTTATTAAAAAAACAATCAATCCGAACACTCAATCCATGTTCAAATGAACATAGAAGCGAGTTCTTGGGTGAAGTTGAACACTTGAAGGGTCCATTTTAACCTATCTACGCAAAAACCACCGATAGCACTGCCAGCCCATCAGTGGTTCTCCATCTGTTAACAAATGACTTTTATTTACCGCCAACTCGTACTTTCACGTTCCACTAAATGGATGGGAAGCACAACATTCTCAAAGGTATACTGAGCATCCTGCATCATGGCAATGAGATGCGTCGTTGCTTCTAAGGTAATCGAACGACGGCTTTGGCGGATGGTGGTTAGCTTAGGCTGCATAATTTCGGCGAATGAAATGTCGTCAAATCCGATGATGGATAATTCCTCAGGGATTTTAATGCCTTTTTGCCGGGCAATTTCATAGAGCCCAACAGCAATCAAGTCATTCCCGCAAAAAACGCCGGTTGCCCCTGAGTCGATTACATCTGCTGCCACAAGACGGCCGCCATCTGTCGTTAATTCCGTTTGAAACACGCTTAATTTGATATCATTATTAGTCAATACATCAGAATAGCCACGATGCCTGTCCTTGATATTGTCGAACTGACCAGTGCAACCGATGAATGCTAAGTGCTTATGTCCCCTTCCAACTAAGTGGTTAGCGGCAATTTGCCCGCCATCGTAATCATTGATCTCGATTGATTTTTTTATTTGTTTTATCCGGTTATCCAAAACGATGTAGGGGATGTTCTGTACTTCTAGGTTTCTTAAAACCTCAGCGTTTCGACTGGATAAGCCACAAATAATTAGACCATCCACGTTCCGGGCAACAAGCTCATCTAAATATTTCTTTTCTAATTGGCCATTTTCATAGGTATTGCACAAGAACGTGATGTACCCAGCCCTTGCCAAATTCTTTTCGATTCCTTTGGCCAACTCTGCGAAAAAGGGATTAGTAATATCCGGTATGATAAGCCCCACACTTTGGCTCTTAGAAGATACCAAGCTTCGGGCAGCATAGTTGGGCTTGTAATTTAGTTTCTGAATCGCCTTGTTGACCGCCTCCTTAATATGCGGTGAAACAAATTTCTCTTTGTTATTGATAATGTTTGAAACAGTGGCGATGGATACGCCTGCTTCTTTTGAAACGTCCTTCAAAGTCACTCCCACGATTTTTCCCTCCTTCACTTCAATTTTAATAAAAAACAGCCCGCCCCGTCAAATCAAATGATTGGATGGGAGGGGCTGTTAGAAGTCTTGCTATTCAGTGACTAAACGAAGTGGAGCAGAAATTTGAGCTTGTGGAGTTTCTCCATTGTGGATTTGTAGGGCTGTTTGCACGGCTAATTGTCCCATGACATCTGGTTGTTGAGCAACTGTCGCCGCCATGCCACCGTTAGAGATAGAAGCCAAAGCATCGTCGTTTCCGTCAAAGCCAATAACCATGATGTCGCGACCAGATGCGTTAATAGCTTCTAAAGCGCCTAAAGCCATTTCGTCATTGTGTGCAAATACTGCCGCAACATCCGGTTGAGCTTGAAGAATGTTTTCCATGACGTTAAGCCCTTCCCCACGGTCGAAGTTAGCTGATTGGGAAGCAACGATGTTTAAAGAAGCTGCCAAGTTGTTGAATCCTTGTCCACGTTCACGAGTCGCAGAAGCACCAGGGATCCCTTGAAGCTCAACAACCGTAGCATTTTCACCTAATTGGTCAATAATGAATTGAGCAGCCTGCTCTCCGCCAGCTACGTTATCAGATGCGATGAAAGTGACAACATCACCACCATCAGAAGAACGGTCAAGCGTGATAACAGGGACACCTTGGGCGTTCGCGGATTCAACAGCCGTTGCAATCGCCGCAGAATCCGTCGGGTTAATGATTAGAATATCAACACCGGCAGTGAGAAGATCTTCCACGTCATTAACTTGCTTCGCTGCATCGTCTTGTGCATCTACGATTTCAACATTGATTCCATTGGCTTCTGCCTCGGCAATCACGCCATCACGAAGGGCAACGAAGAATGGGTTATTCAGTGTAGAGACGGATAATCCAATGGTCAAGGAATCCGAATCACTGCCGGAACCAGAATTTGTACCACCCTGTCCTGGACCTTCTAATGAACAAGCTGCCAAGCTAATGAATAAGAATCCTAAGAAGAATACACTTGCTAATTTTTTTAATTGTTTCATTTTCAACACGCTCCTAGTTTTAATTTTTTCGATCAAGAAGTACAGCAATCAATATGACAACTCCTTTTACCACTTGCTGATAAAAAGAGGAAACACCCAGTAGATTTAAACCATTGTTCAAGACGCCAATGATAAGAACACCAATCAGTGTGCCTAAAATCTTACCTTTTCCACCTGTTAGGGATGTTCCACCCAAAACAACAGCTGCAATGGCATCCAGTTCAAAAGCATTACCAGCGTTGGGTTGAGCTGAATTTAGTCGGGAGGAAAGTATGATTCCGGCCAGGGCCGACAAAGCACCGCTCAAGGAATAAATAATCAGTTTCATCCGGTCCACTTTAATCCCAGAGATGAAGGAAGCCTTTTCGTTCCCACCAATGGCGTATGTTTTGCGCCCGAAGGGTGTTTTATGAAGCAAGACAAACAGCCCAACAAAGGTGATAAGCACGATGAACACCGGGAATGGAATGAATCCAAAGACGTAGCCACGTCCCATCATTTGAAACAAGACACTATCGCCAAGCCCAGTAATGGGGTTTCCATCGGTGTAAACCAATGTCAAACCTCTAAACAAGGTCATGGTAGCCAACGTGGCAATAAAGGGAGCCATTTTACCAACGGTAATCAATAAACCATTAACAGCACCAAGCAAAGCCCCTAAAGCAATTCCTGCTAAAATGGCAACGATGGCTGGAACCCCTGAAACCATCAAGCCAGCCGATAAAGCACTGGATAGGGCAAGGGTAGCCCCGACAGATAAGTCAATCCCACCGGTAAGGATAACAAACGTCATCCCAAATGCAATCAAGGCATTGATGGATACTTGTCGCAACAGGTTCAAAATGTTTTGGGATTGGATGAATCTTGGGTTTAGGATGGAGATAAAGACCACCAGGACGATCAACCCGACCAATGGCCCCAGGTTTTTTAATACTGAAGGCAAAGAATTCTTTGTTTTGGTTGCTTGCATATTAACGACCTCCCGTGGCATACGTCATAATTTTTTCTTGCGTTGCCTCTACTTGCATCAATTCCCCATTAATTTTTCCTTCATGAACCACTAAAATGCGATCGCTCATGCCTAATATTTCAGGGAGTTCTGACGAAACCATCAAAATGGAAACGCCCTGTGCGGTTAACTCATTCATGAGTTGATAAATTTCACGTTTTGCACCTACATCAACGCCCCGAGTGGGTTCGTCCAAGATGAGGATTTTAGACCCAACCCCAATCCACTTGGCAATAACCACTTTTTGCTGATTGCCACCAGACAGGCTTTTGACAGGAATTTCTCGTGAAGCCGTTTTAACCGTCAGTTTTTTAATGAGTTCCTCTGAAAAGTCATCTTCTTGTTTACGCTTGAGCAGCCCTTTTCCAGTCAGTGATTTCAACGAGGGGATGGAGATGTTCTCCCGAACGGAAAAGTCCAAAATCAAACCTTCCGTTTTACGGTCCTCCGTCACAAAGCCAATGCCATGTGCTACTGCTTGTTTAGGGTTCTTAATGTTAACCTCTTTCCCATTAACAAAAGTTTTCCCTTTATGCTTGGCATCAAGTCCGAAGATGGTACGCATGATTTCAGTTCTTCCCGCGCCCATTAAACCAGCGACTCCGACAATCTCGCCACGCCTAAGTGAGAAATTAACGTCTTTGAAGCCATTTCCATGTAAATTTTGTGCTTCAAACACTACTTCACCAATCTTAGGAGACCGCTTAGGGAAGCGGTCGGTAAGTTCACGACCCACCATCTTTTTCACGACTTCTTCAAAACTAGTGTCCGGGATATTTTTGGTGTCCACGCTTTTCCCGTCACGCATGACGGTGATACGGTCACAAATCCTAAAAATCTCTTCCATTCTGTGAGAGATATAAACAATGGCAACCCCGGAGGCTTGTAAGGAGTCGATGACAGAAAACAATTTTTCCGTTTCCCTCTCGGTTAGGGCAGCAGTCGGTTCATCCATAATGAGAATTTTACAATCCGTCATGAGCGCTTTGGCAATCTCAATCATTTGTTGTTCTCCGACCGAACACTTGCCGGCAGGTTTTTCTAATGGTATTGTTATCCCTAACTTTTCAAATTGAAGGGCAGCCAACCGTTTCATCTCGCGGTTATCAACCAAGCCTGTTTTCTTTTTGATTTCTTTGCCGATAAACAAATTTTCAAGAACGGACATGTCATGCCAGATGTTAAGTTCTTGATGGATGAAGGTGATGCCCGCCTTTTCAGCTTCCTTCGGGTTAGCGTAAGAGGTTTCCTTGCCATCAATATAAATCGTACCCGAGTTTTTAGGATGCAGGCCAGTAAGTATGTTCATAAGAGTTGATTTCCCAGCCCCGTTTTCCCCCATCAGGGCATGAATTTCGCCGTCCCGGATTTCAAAGTCAACCCCTTGGAGCACCTGATTAGAGCCGAATGATTTGTGAATGTCTTTCATGACAACGTTCATGCATGATTCCTCCCTTCTTAAAAGATAACCCCTGCTTTTAAAATGATGTTGGCATACGGCGTGATTTCTCCCGTTCGTATAATAACCTTTGCTTGTTTTGTTTGTTCCTTGAACGATTCATGGCTGACCCATTCAATCTGTTTTTCACCAATCCGGCCTTCCAATTCATTTAGTACGTTTTCATTTTCAATCCTGATTTCAGAAGCTAAAGTGAATGATTCCACTTCCATATCAGCTAGCACGGCATCCAGGACTTCCAAAAATGTAGGTGTTCCCAAGGTGAGGGCTAAATCAATTTTAGCCACTCCATCCGGGATAGGCAATCCGCAATCGGCGATGACAATTTCATCCGTGTGCCCAAGGTCACTCAAGACTTTAGCGATGTGGCTATTTAAAATTCCATGCTTTTTCATGCTACATCGCCTCCTCAACTGTTTCTCTTATAGGCATTCCGCCTTGTGCCCCGAAGCCAGTGACAGATAATGAAGCCGCCCGGTTTCCGAACCGAATGCTTTCCTCCAAAGATTTCCCTTCGGCAAGGGCAACAGCTAAAGCGCCGTTAAATGTATCCCCTGCTCCGGTTGTATCGACAACCTCCACCTTGTACCCAGGGACTAATACTTCCTTTTCCCCATCAAAATAGCGAACGCCAGCCGCACCTTCAGTAATAAGTGCTTTATTTGGATATTTCTTTAGGGCTTCACGAATGTCCTTGGTCTGGAACAAAATTTCAGCCTCATGTTCGTTCGGTGTCACATAATCTACTTTTTCCAATAAATCTAAACTGACGGGCCGAGCTGGAGCCGGGTTCAATAAGACTTTTACACCGGCATCGAAGCAGAAGTTAATCACGGCTTCAACTGTTTCTTTCGGTATTTCTTGTTGGATAAGCACCATGTCAGAATTTTTGAGGATGTCCTCATGTTCCTGAATGTATTCTGGAGTGATGGAATCGTTGGCTCCTTTAACGACGATGATGCTGTTGTCACCTTCTGCCAAGGTAATGTGAGCAGTTCCTGTTTCAACCTCATCAGTGACATTAATAGCTTCGGTGTCAACCTTGTTCATGTTGAAATTTTCCATAATTTCATTTCCAAATGCGTCTTGTCCGACAGCGCCAATCATTTTAACCTCTGCCCCAAGCCTTGCAGCTGCAACCGCCTGATTTGCCCCTTTGCCACCGGGAACGGTGTTAAATGATTTACCGATGATGGTTTCCCCTTTAATGGGACGTTTATCTGAAACAACGACTAAATCTATTGCTGAGCTTCCGACAACAGTAATACGAGCCATTGGATTTCCTCCTTTAGTTAAACGCTTAACTAAGCGATAAAAATTTAAAGCGACTTTTCAGTTAAACGCTTAACCAAGCTGTAAAAATAAAAAGTGTATCGCTTTCATGTGTTCATTATACCAGTTAAGCGTTTAATTAGTCAAGCGTTTTCTTTTAAAATCGCTTACTTTATTTGAATTGCGCCCTAAAACTTCGTTCTACAAAAGTCAAAAAAAGAGGTCAGACCTGGTTTTCCGGTCTAACCTCTTACTCAACTTATTTACTCAACTGCTTCAATTTGCTCTCGACAGTTGCGAATTTTTCTTTGTAGTCTTCTAGCTTTGCCCGTTCCTCTTCCACTAGGTGGGCGGGGGCTTTGGCGGTGAATTTTTCGTTGGCTAGTTTGGATTCGCCGCGTTTGACTTCGGCGGACAGCTTTTTGAGCTCTGCGCTTAGGCGGGCGATTTCGGCTTCTACGTTGACGAGACCTTCGATTGGAAGGAGGATGTCTGCCCCTGTAACAACGGCGGTCATGGCTTCTTCAGACAATGTTAATCCTTTTTCGATGCGAAGTTCTGACGGGTTGCAGAATCTTTCCAAGTATGCCTGGTTAGCTGTCAAATTGTCCAGTACCTCATCGTTTTTGGCATTGATGAAGATGCGGATCTGCTTGCTGTTTGGTGCGTCCACTTCGGCACGAATGTTCCTTACTGAGCGGATGATGTCCATTAGCAGTGAGAAATCGGTGACTGCTTTTGGATTATCAAACCCAGGATTAGCCTCTGGCCAGGCGGCGACAGCCAATGCCTTGTCACTGGACGAGATCATCTGGTAGATTTCCTCTGTAACGAATGGCATGAAGGGATGCAATAATTTCACGATGGCTTCTAAGACCGTTGCTAATACCATTCGTGTGAAGGTTTTAGCAGCTTCATCCTCAGACTGCATCGGAAGTTTTGCCATTTCAATGTACCAAGAGCAAAAATCATCCCAGATGAAATTATAGAGATGGCGGCCCACTTCGCCGAATTCAAAGCTCTCGGTGTTGCGATTGATGCCCCTGATGGTTTCGTTCAAGCGCCCTAGGATCCAAGCATCTGCGACAGACAATGAGCGACCCGTCAAATCCACGTCCTCAACGGTCATGCCATCCAGGTTCATGATAACAAAACGGGAAGCATTCCAGATTTTATTGATGAAATTCCAGGTAGACTCCACTTTTTCTTCAATATAGCGGAGGTCTTGCCCCGGTGCGGAGTTGGTGGTCAGGAAGTAGCGCAGGGCATCGGCCCCATATTTCTCGATGACATCCATGGGGTCAACGCCATTTCCAAGGGATTTGGACATTTTTCGACCGTCTGCATCCCGTACCAATCCATGGATAAGGACATTGTTGAATGGCACTTTTTCCGTAAATTCAAGGCTTTGGAAAATCATGCGGGACACCCAGAAGAAGATGATGTCGTAACCGGTGACAAGGGTGTCGGTGGGGAAGTATTTCTCGAAGTCTGCGTCCCCGCTGTCAGGCCATCCCAACGTTGAAAACGGCCATAAGGCTGAGGAGAACCAAGTATCGAGGACATCCTCATCCTGGGTCCAGTTCTCTAAATCGGCTGGTGCTTCCATTCCGACATGCATTTCCCCTGTGGTTTTATGATACCAAGCCGGGATTTGATGCCCCCACCAAAGTTGGCGGGAAATGCACCAATCATGGACATTTTCCATCCAGCGAAGGAAGGTGTTTTCGAAGCGTTCTGGGATGAAGTTGACTTTGTTTTCGGTGGCTTGGTTTTCCACGGAACGCTTGGCCAATTCCTCCATTTTAACGAACCACTGGGTGGACAAATACGGTTCTACCACCACATCGGTGCGCTCTGAATGCCCGACGGAGTGGACATGCTTATCTATTTTCACAACAAGACCCGCTGCTTGAAGGTCGGCTACTAACTGCTTACGGGCAACAAATCGGTCCAGCCCATTATATTTTCCTGCACCTTCGTTCATGGTTCCATCCAAATTCATAACGACCGGCCGGGAGAGGTTGTGCCTATTACCCACTTCAAAATCATTCGGGTCATGAGCAGGCGTGATTTTCACGACCCCCGTCCCAAAATCCATCTCCACATAGTCATCGGCAATGATAGGGATCGCCACGCCGTTTCCGGGAATGATAACGTTTTTGCCAATTAGGTGGGTGTAGCGCTCGTCGTCAGGGTGAACGGCAATGGCAACGTCACCGAACATGGTTTCAGGGCGGGTCGTCGCCACCTCTAGGAAGTCATTGCTCCCCTCAATCTGGTATTTGAAATGGTAGAAAGCGCCTTCGATTTCCTTATGGATGACTTCGATGTCGGACAGGGCAGTGCGGGCCGCCGGGTCCCAGTTGATGATCCGTTCGCCACGGTAAATCAGCCCTTTTTCGTATAGGCCCACGAATACTTTGCGGACAGCTTCTGAAAGCCCTTCATCTAAAGTGAAACGCTCGCGGGAGTAATCCAGGGAAAGCCCCAGCTTGTCCCATTGCTGGCGGATGACACCCGCATATTCCTCTTTCCATTCCCATGATTTTTCAAGGAACTTTTCACGTCCAATGTCATAACGGGAAATCCCCTGCTCTTTTAGGCGGGCATCCACTTTCGCCTGGGTAGCAATCCCCGCATGGTCCATTCCTGGAAGCCAAAGGGCATCATAGCCTTGCATACGCTTCATGCGGATGATGATGTCTTGAAGGGAAGTATCCCAAGCATGACCGAGGTGAAGTTTGCCGGTAACGTTTGGTGGCGGGATGACGATGGTATAGGCTGGTTTTTTTGACGTTGGATCTGCTTTGAACGCGTCTTGATCGTACCAGAACTTATTTTTTCCTGCTTCTACTTCTTGGTGGTTGTATTTTGGGGCTAGGTTACGCATAGGGTTAATTCCTCCTGATTTCGCTTGATTTTTGGGTTAATGTGATTGGTTCTGTTAATTTTAATTTGGCTTTCCTCGTGATTTGCTTTTTTCCGGCGAAATCAGGAGGAAGTTGTATTAATAAAAACATTTTAATGAAATTAAAATTGGATGTCCACTGAAAAGCCAATATCCGCTGCAATTTTTTCGATTGCTTTCCTAATACTCGCAACACTCATGTGGATGTATAATTCTACTCCTTCTTCAATTGAGGTAGTTAGCCGCGTCCCACTTGGAGCGATTCTCTTTTTAGTTCCAACATATTTCCCTTGGTTTCCCAAATGACGACTTAACGGCTCACCATCTACCACTATAATTTCCCGATACTCTGGTGTTTGTAAAATGTGAGTTACAAAATTTACAAATACATTACGTGCAGATATTCCAAGTATAGGCTGCTGCCCCTTAATAATAATGGCATAAGTTGTTACCTTATTGTTGAAAATTTGAACTTCACTATACAAGTCTGGTTCGTCTACAGATACCACTTCAAACACGTCAATATTCGCAACCTTCTCTAAAATGCCAAACGAGGTTGCCCAGAAATTTTCTGCTTTCATTTTTGATGGTAAATCAATGAAACTGGTGTTTCCGCTGGTTTGATTATCCATTTCCAAACCTTCTTTTTGACATGACTCGATGAGCTTCTTCTCTAAATAGTCTGTTTGATGTTTGCCTAAATCGCCAGCACTCGAAGTAAAGATGACTACTCGATACCACCAGTCTTTATTTTTTTCATGTTGGGTCAGGCGAGTGTAAACATCCGTGCTTTGTCCCACGTAACGTTTATTCTCTCCCACCAACAAATAAATACCACCTCGCTTACATTCAGAAAATTCATTAAGGGATGAAAGGTCATCCTTATCAGCAATAACTAATATGACGCTTCCTTCATGAAAAATAGAGATATTATCCTGTTTGTGTTCTTCAGTGACAATTTGAATATGCCTCGCCATTCGCCCACTCCATTCTTAATTCTTTCACCCTACCTCTTGCCAAGAAAATTCCCATCAAAGCTAAAAATAACAGGCTCTGTAACTTCCATGGCACTTTTAAGTTTTCTTCCATCATCTCGTCATCTAAGAGGGCACCTAAAGAGGAACCACAATCATAAATGGGAGCGAAACTAATTTGGACTTCTTTTTCTAGCAACCCCCAATTGCCCAAGTGTCAATCCGGATTCCCAATGAAAGCGTCAATGACAAACATATCCCAAAATCGGTCTTTAATTTCCTGCTTGTTAAGGATAAGTGCTTGGGTATCTAGGATATAATAAACATCCTCAATCCTAGTTTTCATCCGCTTATCACTATCCGGAGTGGCATTGGCTAAGCTTTTCATCTCAACGAGCTCATATCCATTTCCTGTAAAGACTTCACAACCGACGACTGTTTTTTTTATTCCCCGCTTCCGTCGTGTAATAGCCCAAGACTGTCCTTTGGGTATCAAATCCACAAGCTTCAAATATTTGACATCCGACATGCTCAGAATACTGATTGTTCTTATAACTTATTTCCTTTAGCAATTTCTTTTCCCTAATCGGGTCTGGCATTTTCACCATATGGTACTATGTCAATATTTCAGACAACTTAAATTTGAGGATTTCAGCCATAAGAGGCTGATTTTTCTTTTTTCATGATATGTTATCTTCAGATTGTGGGGGGAGGTGTCTTGATATCCTTCTTTAAT
>Ga0268261_10000145_pt1 | contig 43742 bp, 46 predicted proteins | sample TergutNc150P1_FD_190353 | JGI IMG/M metagenome (GOLD analysis project Ga0268261, IMG submission 190353) | Nasutitermes corniger P1 segment gut microbial community from laboratory colony in Florida, USA - Nc150 P1 (SPAdes) (version 2) | ecosystem: Host-associated > Arthropoda: Insects >... | reverse complement strand
CTCAACCGATAAATGGGAATTTTATCTGTATCTGGTGAAACGAGAGTCATTACGGTGACTTGTGATGCGGAATAAATTATAGCGAGTTATTATTTTCCCATAATATCCCATTCATAAATCGGCCGTGAGTGGCCATTGGGATTTCGGAAAGGACAACGCCTCAAGCCATTGAAAACCTGGCAAAAGTCCTGTTCCAAATGGGAAGCAAGATGGAAAAAGTCATCGCCATCGAACTCCCGAAAAGCCGATCCTTCATGCATTTGGATACGGTTTTCACCATGGTGGACGTGGATAAATTTACAATCCATCCTGGCATCCTCGACGATCAAGACTAACTAAATATCTATGTGTTGGAAAGGCGGCCGAATAATGCCCATCTTCAAATCACCCATGAAAAAGATTTAGCAAAAGTCCTGAAAAATGCTTTGAAGCTTAATGAAATCCTCTTCCTGCCTTGCGGGGGTGGCGATGTGATTGCGGCCGCCCGTGAGCAATGGAATGACGGCTCCAACACCCTCGCCGTCGCGCCCGGGGTGGTGATGACTTATGACCGCAACTACCTGTCCAACGACATGCTAAGGGAAAATGGCATCAAGGTCATCGAAGTCCCCGGCTCCGAACTGGTCCGCGGGCGGGGCGGCCCACGGTGCATGAGCATGCCAGTTTGGCGGGAAGGGATATAATAAAAGAGGCTAACCCTGAAAAGAGTGGGGTTAGCCTCTTTTGTTGATTGGGTAAAAAGCATTTAACCCAAATATTCAAGGATTAAAGGATTTCTCGGATACTAAAACTGATTACTGTAGAAACATTCAAAAAAAACGGGGACGCTCGCTTCCTTTTGGCACATATTTGATATTGAGGGTATTGTTTTTTCGGTTTTTCAAACGATTTTCCCTGTATTCGTCAGAGAGGTTTTTTTCACGGAATAATCGAATGTATGAATGATAAAGCAGTTCACCCACATCCTTAATCCGTTCCTCACTATTATTTGCTACAAACCTCTTTGCACATTCATAAGCATCTTTTTTATTGGAAAAATAGGCGGGGTTTTGGATTTGTTGCGAAATTTTAAGTGCTATTTGAGCAGTTTCCACCCGATAGGGGTTGCTTCCACCCATAAAATAATCTAGCGTTTCCGTCAAATAGGCGGTGAATTCATCATGAGTCACTTGTTCGGTAGGATCTTTTAGCATTCCCATCGTTTCACGTCCTTTAGATTATTGACATTTAAATTTCCATCTTCTGGGTTGGTCAAATAGCTTTTGTATTCTTCAATCAAAGCGGTTAATTTTTCGGCATCGCACAGCGAAAGTAGTTCGCTGGTTTCCAAGTCCCTTAGATCTTTCTCTCGTTTGGAAAACATTTTGGAGATGGCAAGCATTTCTATGGAAGGTACAGAAATCCGTATGGCTCGGAAGTTGTTGTCTATTTCAAATAACGCATCATTTTCCAAATCTTCAATGGGGGGGAAGTCGACAATATCCGCTAACGTATCTATGTCGAATCCTTCGAAGGCCCTTGCCAAAGAAGATTTGTCAGTGGTTTCAATGATGTGAAAATCCAATTCCACCGTGGGTCTAAATCCATGCCCTTCTAGTTCTAAGGCAATCATTAAACCTGCTCCACCTAGTAGTAATAGGTCTGCTTTTACATTTTCCTCGGCACACCGCTTATCTAAGTCTGTTAACATATCAACTACATCCAAACTGCTTAGCAAAATTGCCACCCCCTCGCATACGTACCCCTATTTTACCATGTTGAATGCACGCAGAAAAGTTTTTTTCAACATAAGGTTAAAATAAAACATAAGTCTGCCGGACTTCTCTTTTTTTCGAAACTGATTGCTTCCTTTTACTAACTTGTGGTATAATAAACTTGTTATCAAGGAGGCGGTAGAATGTCATTGAAGCATGGTTTGTTAGGGTTTTTGACTTATGGGGACATGAGCGGTTATGATTTGGAGAAGCTGTTCAGCCAGTCCATCGGGCATTTTTGGAGTGCGAAGATCAGCCAGGTCTACCGGGATTTGACCACGATGGAGAAGACGGGTTGGGTGGCTTCTGAAATGGTGGTGCAAACTGGAAAACCCAATAAAAAGGTTTTCAAGATTACCGAAGGCGGTCAACAGGAACTGGAGCGGTGGCTTTTGGAATACGATGTCAGCCAAGCTCTGGAAATCCGGGTGGGCCTCTTAATGCGGATGTTCTTTTCCAAACGGGTCCCTGTGCAAGCGACGATTCAAATGCTGGGGCGGTTTCAGCACATTTGCCAAAAAGCACTGGAGGGGTTACAGCAGGCGGAGCGGGAAGTTCCTAAGGAAAATCCCGACTATTTCTACATCAAGACGACCCTTTCATACGGGCGCAAATACTACCAAATGCAAATCGAGTGGTGCGAGGAAACGCTTCACTTACTAGGAGGGGACGGCCAGGAGGCTCATCATATCGGACAATGAAACTACGAAAACTTTGGCGGGAGATATGCTAAAAGCCCCCCATCTTGGAAAAGGGGCGCATTGTGTTGGCTGCTTCGGTTGCTGGGTGAAAACCCAGGGGGAATGCGTGTTGAAAGACAGCTACCATGACTTCGGGGCCACCCTGTCCACTTGCGACGAACTGGTTATTGTAAGCAAATGCACTTACGGTGGCTTCAGCCCCTTCGTGAAAAAAGTGCTGGATAGGTCCATCCCCTACATTTCCCCTTTCTTTAAAATCATCAACGGGGAAATGCACCATCAGAAGCGGTACGACCATTCCATGAAAATGCGGGCCTACTTTTATGGGGAAGGGCTTTCGGAAAGGGAAGTAAAACTGGCAGCCAAGTCCTTTAAAGCCTTCGCCCTGAATTTTCATGGGCAGGTACTGGATGTCCGGTTCCTCAAATCCTTCGAAGAAGTGGAGGTGCTCTTATGAAAGCAGCCCTCATCAACGCCAGCCCCAAACTTCGTGGAAGCGCAAGCGGTACCCTAGTTGCGGATATTAAAAACACATTGCCCCCTAGCATAAAATCCGTAGAATTTAAAATATACCGCTCCTTCTTGAAGCCCTCGGAAGTGGAAGCGCTGAAGGAATGCGCCATTTGGGTGTTCGTGTTCCCCTTGTATGTGGACGGACTCCCCTCCCACCTGCTATCCTGCCTATGCCAACTGGAAGAAGCGGGATTGAAAGACCACGGTATCACCGTTTATGGCGTGGCAAACTGCGGGTTTTACGAAGGGCATCAAACGAAGTTGGCATTGGAAACCCTGGAAATCTGGAGCGAAAAAGCCCAGTTGAAATGGGGAATGGGCATCGGTTTTGGCGGTGGCGGGGCGCTTGCCCAAATGGCAGCCATCCCCCTCGGAAAAGGGCCAAAAAAATCACTGGGGCAGGCCTTGAACCATTTATCGGAAACCATGTTTATGGGCGAAAGCCGGGAGAACCAATACCTCTCCCTCGGCATCCCCAGGTTCTTCTATAAAGCTGCCGCCGAGCACCATTGGAAACAGCGGATAAAGGCCAATAAAAGGGCAAGGTAAGGGGAGTAAAATTTCAGTCCCTTTATCCGAAGGTGGCTTGCCAGGACTTCGATTTAGGCTTATAATAGAACAAACGAGGAGGGACTCATATGGGGTACACGCTAGAACAGGTTGAACGTTTAATTAAGGAAATCAATCGGGTGCATGAATGGTTTTCCCGTGAATATTTTGAAATCCATGGCGGGGAGAAAATCAAGTTGAAACAGACGATTTCTCATATCCCCGAAGCAGCCATTTTTCGCTATCGGCTCCATCTTCATGAGAGCATCAACGATTATTTATACAAAACGGATTTGGATGACGTGAAGTATTACTACCGGGTTAAAACTGCTGAATCCCTGGCATATAAAATTGAAAAATTCAAGAACCGCGAGGAAAAATATCCCGTCAACAAGTGGCTAAACGATATTTTTGGTTGCCGGATTATTTTGGATGGGGGATTGATACGAAACCTCTTGGATAACTTGGATAAGTGGGAAGAACAGTATGGGCTGAAGAACTGGTACTTTCGGGAGGCAGAGGGCTACCGGGGGATTCATATTTACTTTAAAAGCCAGAGCAATTTCTATTTCCCATGGGAACTTCAAATCTGGGACAAGGAAGATGCTGAGAAAAACATCGCCTCCCATCGCTTGCATAAACGAAGTTTTGTGAAATAAAGAAAGGCAGTGTTGCAGAAGGAAAAACTGCCTTTTGCAACCGATTAAAAATCAAATGGATACATGATAGCAGAGTTTTTAAAGGCTTATATTATTTTTCCAACAAGACCAGTTGCCACATAGTGGCTCAGATTTATTGCACATAGTGAAAATGGAGGTTTGACGCAAAAACGTTAAACCTCCATTTTCACTATGTGCGGCACCCCTTTAATTTTTTCCAAATCCTGGTTGACACCACAACTATATCATGTTAAGATATAGTCATAACAGATGTATCACCTATGGATATACCTAATTAAATCTCTTCAAGGAGGGACAAGATGGCAAGAAACGAAGCGATTGAAACCGAGCAGTTGACGGATTCCTTTTATTACATCCTCATTGCGTTGCTGGTTCCCCGTCATGGGTACCTGATTATGAAATACATCGAAGAACTAAGCGGCGGCGATTTCGTCATGGGTCCAGCGACCCTTTATACCATTATCAAAAAGTTGCTTAAAGCAGAACTCATCACACCCCATAGTGAAGTGGACCGAAAAAAAATCTACCTTATCACGGATAAAGGCAGGGAACTGTTGGTTCATGAAGTCAAGCGGCGGGAAAAAATGGTTCGGCACGGTATTGAAGCATTGGAAGGAGTGAAGCCATGAAAACGACCAAACGTATCTGGTACGATATAATTTCAACTGATGAAAACAAACTGCTTGAACAATGGGCGGAACATGCTAAAAACGGCTGGCTATTGGAATCGGTTTGCATAGGGTATTTCTACGGGAAGTATCGGAAATGTGCAGCCGAAGAAGTGATATTCAGCCGGGACATTTTTGAGGGAAGCCCAGAAGAATATCAGGAATATTTGGAGTTTTATGATCAAGCGGGTTGGGAAAAGGTGTGCTCCTTAGGAAAACTCCGGAAACGAAAAAGCATCTACCCAAGTTTTATAGTCACCATCTTTAAAGCACCTATGGGTACCTTGCCCCTTCACGTAGATAAAGAATCCCAAAATACTCATTTAAATAAACAGCTAAAGACATTGAAAATGGGGAGCCGCTTATTAATAGGTTTCAGCACATTGGGGCTGATTATCGAACTTTTGGACAATCGTTTCTCATTTATGGCAACACCTCCAGGTATGATGGCAAGCTACATCTCCATCCTCCTCATCCTTGGCCTTACCTTCTCCCTTCAGGCATGGGCGATGAAACAAAAGCAAGAGGGAAAAGCCGACGGCATACTGCAATTAAAATGGTTCAATATTTTATCAACCCTCCTCCCCCTTGCCATCATGGGCCTTGTCCAATATTTCACCCTTTGGAGGTAACCATATGAAAAAAGCTACCAAAACCCTCAAAAACAACGGCTTCGCCTGGAGCAGCCACGAGGATATGGAAAAACTGGCCCAAGAAGCCGAAAATGGCTGGCATTTAACAGGATTCACCTGGGGCGGCTTTGCCTACAAACTGGAAAAAGGGGCTCCCGAACAACTCGCCTACAGCTTGGACTGCTACCGCGGGACGAAGGGGGAATATGCTGAATACCTTGAATTGTTTGAAATGTCAGGATGGAAAAAAGCCTGTACCTTAGGAAGTGGAAGTGCGGGCACCTACACCATTTTCAAGGCGCCCAAGGGAACGCCCCCACTTTACAGCGACTCCACAACCTTGGCGGAAAATTACCACTATCAGGGAAAAACACTCCTAACTTCCGGAATCGCCCTGGTTATTCTTGGTATCTTTTTCTTTATCCTAATTCCCATCATCCGGGAACGGGGAATCGACCACGAAATCAGGGTGCTCTTATCAGGAGTCGGTGGAGGTTTCATCGGCGCAGGCGCCATGTTGCTGGTAGGTTGCACCATCATGCACCTTCGGGCAAAAAAATCCAACACCGCCTTCCTAAAAACGAAACTATTTTGGATAGCCATTTACCTGATTATTGCTGTATTGACTGGTATGCTCGCCATTGCCATTCTATAAACTTTTTGGGGAATCACCATGGAAATCAAACTCATTCATCCGCACATTGAAGCCAGCCCTCAACTGGGTCATCGGACTATCGGTAGCGTTGGTAGTGGTTATCGTATTATTAATCGGCTTAAGTTAGCAAAAAAAACGAAAGGAGGTTCGAACATGAAAACAGAAAAAAAACTCCCGCTAGGGGATTGGATTCACAACGATGAAAAAGAGCTGGAAAAGTTCGCCGATTGGGCCCGTGAAGGATGGATTTTACAGGCAACGGGCATGCCCTACCACCCCTATAAATTGGTCAAAGGCGAGCCCCAAAACTTAGTGTATGCGGTTGATTATTTTACCGATAAGCGGGAGAATTATGCTGAATACCTTAGGTTATTTGAAGCGGGAGGATGGAAACTGGTGGTCCGTACCGAAGCCCCATGGGAACTTTTCAACAAGTCATTATGTATTTTCAGTGCCATTGATGGCACTCCGCCCATTTATACAGACAAAACCACCAAAGCCGAAATTTATGGATTCCGAAAGAAAAAATCATTGAAATTCTTCTATTATTACACGGTATTGGCAATCCTTAGCAGCACCGTAGAATTAACGCAACTTATGAGGGGCGATTTCGGCATTCGAAACATCCTTTGGGTACTGGCTTGGTGGATTCCAGTCGCATATAACACCTACAAATTCTTCTACCTAAGGCATCAAGAACGCAAGTTCTGCTTAAATTGATAAATCGTCGATAAAAAGGGGGAAAATCATGAGAGAGAGCATTCAGGAACTTCTAGGTTCCTATCAAATCCGCAAGACAAAAAAGCAAAAGCAAGCATTTATCCAGTGGTTGGAAAATCATGCAACCAAGCATGGATACGAAATTAAAAAAGATGATTATAGCCAGGACGGAACCAACTTAATCGTGGGAAATCCCCGTGAAGCCAGCCTATATTTGACTGCCCACTACGATACTCCCGCCAATTTATTCATTCCTATCATTGCAGGGCTCAACCCGCTTGGGTTTGCACTATCACAGCTTTATCTAGTTGCCATCATGTACTTTCCCTTACTGATTTTGGTATGGGGGATTGGCCTCCTGAACATTGACCCTATGATTATTGCTCTGGTTCAGGCAGTGATGTTCTTCGGTTATAGCCTGTCCCTGCTTCATTTCGTAGATAAGGTTCCCAATAAAAACAATGCCAACGACAATACGTCGGGAGTGTCTGTTCTTTTGGCTCTCCTTGAAGATTTAAAGCCAGGCGAGCGGGCGGAAATATGCTTTGTTTTCTTCGATGAAGAGGAAAAGGGATTAGTAGGCTCCCAAGCTTTCAAGAAAAACTATAAGGTGAAAAATACACCATTGATTAATTTCGACTGCGTGGCAAACGGTGAACATCTCGTATTCGTTGCAAAAAAATCCTTTCGGGAATCTGCTCTTGGGCGCTACTTCATAGAAAACAAAAACCAGTACCCAAGACTAAACATCGTCAATGCCAGCACGAACATTTATGCCTCCGACCAGATTATCTTTAAAAATAGCTTAGGGGTAGCCAGTAAAAAGAAAGCCCCCATTTTTGGTTATTACTTCGACCGTATCCATTCCCACAGGGACACCATCTTCGACAACCAAAACATCGAGGATTTAAACGTAATGATGAAAGATTTACTAGCGAACGTTTCAAACAATGACTAGAGGGAGCAAAAAATCTGAAGGTGGAGTGGAGGGATTACGATGAAAGTGAAAATAAGAAAGTGGCTGAGTGTGGAAGAAAGCCATGAAGAAACCCAAACGCCTAAGGAAAAGCCATCAGGCTGGGACCTTCTCATAATGGGACTAGTTTTCGGGGTGGCAACAGGGCTTAATAGCGGGCCTGTTCACTGGGGAACGCTTATTGGGATGATTCCTATTACGTTTGTGGGAGTGATTTTGGGGCGAATCTTCCATATCAAACCCACTGCTTTATGGAAAGGCAATTGGAAACTATTCATTGCATGTGTCGCATTATTCATTATGGGTACAAGTATAATCACCAGAATTGCGGCTTTCTTTGACGGTTTGTTTGGGTTTTCTTAACAAGTTCAGCATTACAAGGTAGAAGGAGGTTCACTATGAAAAAACATAAAGGCTTCATCGTGGTAATAGCCCTGGCAATTTTAGCATATTTGGGATATTTCATCACTCATATTAATTATAATCCCGGTCCAGGACACGAGCTGACTCTGGAAGGCTTACAGGCAACTATTTTAGAAGTCCATGATGGATGGGTAATGGTTGAAACGGCAGGGCAAAATGCGGAGCGGATAACCTTTAATACCCAACACTTGCCTGAACTTTCTATCCAAGTGGGAGACGTTATCGTCATTGAGTTTGACGGCATCATTTTAGAAAGTGACCCAGCCCAAATCCGTGCATCGAATTGGCATTTGGTCGAAGAAAATTAACCAACGTCAACCGTCCTAAGGGATGGTTGAATCCACCAAGAAAGAGGGGAAACCTATGTTAAGCATCCAACAGTTAAGCAAGCAGTTTGAATCCCAAATGGCAGTGAACCAGCTATCATTTGAGGTGGGCAAGGGGCAGGTGTTTGGGCTCCTTGGGCGAAATGGTGCGGGAAAATCCACCACAATAAAAATGATTTTGGGGCTGGTAAAGCCCAGTGGTGGGGAGATTACTTGGAACGGGGTTCCCATCGAGCAGGCGAACGTCCGCATTGGCTACTTGCCTGAAGAACGGGGGCTTTATACCAAGAGCAAGGTGGGGGATATGCTCACTTACTTTGGCAAATTGGAAGGAATGGGCACCAAGGAAGTAGGGACGGCTATCGACTATTGGCTGAATCGCCTTGAAATCCCAGAGTACAAAACCAAGTTGGTGGCGGATTTATCCAAAGGGAACCAGCAAAAAATCCAGTTGATTGCCACCCTCCTCCATGACCCGGAACTGGTTATTTTGGACGAGCCTTTCAGTGGGCTAGACCCTGTGAACTCCCAAGTCTTTGCTATCATCATCGAAGAGGAAATCGCCAAAGGAAAAACAGTCATCATGTCCAGTCACCGCATGGACATGGTGGAGGCTTTCGTGGAGGAAGTCACCCTTTTAAAACAAGGGAATGCCATGGTGTCAGGAAGCCTTCAGGCGATTAAAGATAGCTACCAGACCCGCAATTTAATCCTAGGTGCAAGTGCGCCTGTCACTGAACATTTCAAACAACAGGGGATTGATTTTAGCATAGACAAGCAAAACGTCTTGGTGAAAGTTGCTGATGATTCGGTTGGTTTGAATGTCCTTAATGGGCTGGCGAAAGCGGGTATCCGGGTGCCGGAATTTAAGCTCTTGCAACCCACATTGGAAGAAATCTTTATCGAGAGGGTAGGATAACATGAGAAAATTCGGACTGGTATTTTGGTTTCATTTCAAGGAGAGCATTACAGGCAAAAAGGCACTTATATCAGGATTGGTGCTATTCGTCATCTCCCTCGGCTTCTTCGGGGCTACCCATTGGTTTTCCCAACAGGAAGGGGAGCAATACCTCATGGCGGTCGTCCAGGATTCCGGAGCCTTCGTGGTGGATTTAAACACCCTAAACAGCGTGAGCCCTGACATCGGGTTTGAAGCCCTAGGTCTTGAAGAGGCAAGGCAGTCACTGGAATCCGGCGAGGTGGATACGGTGTTCGTCATTGAAGGGGAGGAGATCCCCACCCTCAAAACCCTGTCAGAGCGGGGGAGCCATTCCACGGCGGAATTTATCGTGACCCAGGAACTTTCCCATCAGTATTTGGCACGGGTGATGGAGCAAGAGGACATTAGCCCCGAACTCCTGCAAAGCCTGTTGAGCCCCGTGGCGGTCACCCATGAAACCTTTGAAAACATGGAAGAATTTTTCCTGAATTTTGCTATCTCTTGGGTCGTTGGAATGGCGCTTTATATGGTCGTTGCAACTTCGGGGACCATGATTGGCACGTCGGTCATGAACGAAAAGGCTTCAAGGGTCATGGAAGTCATGATTTCCAAAGTAAGGCCCACCACCATAATGTATGCGAAAATCCTGTCCAACCTGGCCTCTGTCATGGTGACTTCCCTCATGTTATATGTCGGTTACTTGGCAGCCAGCGTCTTGGGCTGGGCGGATATGGAGCAGCTTGCCTTCTTCGGCGGGGCGGTGGACTTTGCCAGTGTAGACCCTATGATTTGGGTGCTGGCAGTCGCGTACTTTATTTTAGGCTACCTCGTTTATGGGATGTTCTTCGCCATGGCGGGTGCCCTGTGCACAAAGGTGGAGGATTACCAAAGCGTCGCGGCCCCTATCACCATTTCCCTGATGATTCCATTCTTCGCCATGATGTGGGGGCTGACTGACGGGATTTTCGGGTCCATCGCTACCTACATCCCCTTATTCTCACCATTCATTACTTTCAGCCGCTTCGCAGATGGGACGGCAGGCTACACAGAAGTAGGGATTACTTTGGTGCTTCTGCTAATTTCCATCCTATTGATTGGAAAGCTGGCGACGAAAATCTACACCGGCGGGGTCATGCATTATAGCGAAAAAGCTAGTTTCAAGGACATCCGCAAGCTATTGAAAGGCTAGGGATAGCCAAAAAGGAAAGCGCCTTTTGGAAATCTGTTAAAGGGCGGATAAGTAAAAAGCAAAAGGCTGGCTCGGGAATTCCCAAGCCAGCTTTTTTATGTTATAATGGAACTAAAATAATTTCAGGGAGGCCAAAAGATGAGTGAGAAATGGGATGGGCATAGCCATACGCAGTTTTGCTTGCATGGGGCGGTTGAGGATGTGGAGCAGTTGATCCAGCGGGCGATTAGTCGGGGATTCACGAAGTATTCCATTACGGAGCACGCCCCCATGCCAAAAGGGTTTTACGAAAAAGCAGGCGGCCCCAAGTGGGCGCTTGAAACGGCAGGGATGGAGCCGGGCGCGGTGGAACGTTACCTGAAAACCATGCACGGGCTGAAAAAGAAATACGCTTCCCAGATTGAGCTGCTGATTGGGATGGAGTATGACTATTTGCCGGAATTTAATGCTTGGACCACCGATTTTTTGAACGAGTACGGAGGGCAAATGGACGATGGAATCTTATCGGTACATTTTCTTCCCGGCAATGAGGGCCTTCGGGTCATCGACGAAAGCCCAGGGGACTATAAGGATGGGTTGCTTGATTTTTATGGCAACTTCCAAGCGGTCCAAGAAGCCTACCTTGAAAGGGTATACGGCTCCATCATGGCGGACCTAGGTCCCCATAAGCCCAAGCGGATTGGCCATGTCAGCCTTGCAAGGAAGTTCAAGAATGCCTTCCCACATGAAGATACCGGCTTCTCCCAAACTTCCATGGACTGGTACCAAAAGATTTTCACGGAAATGGAAAGGCAAAACCTCGCCATGGACATGAACATGGCAGGCTTGTTCAAGGACTACTGCCAGGAACCTTATCCCCCGAAAGAAATCCTGAACCATTTCAAACCCAAAGTCAAAAAAATCTACGGCTCCGATTCCCACCATTTGGATGATGTGGAGCGGGGGTATGAGGTGTATAGGGAAATGATGGGGGGGATGAAATGAGGATAAAAAATCAAATCAATCCCTGGGCTTATGCGGCTTTTCTAGCGGGAATACTTGCTGGTTTCCTACCCAATGGGGTAATGAGTGTCGTATTGGGGGCATGGGCAGTGTTGCTAGGGCTGATTGCATTAGGGAAAGGAAGCACTTCCAAAGCGGAAAAGGTTGTAACCCTAGGTTCTATTGGTGCTGGATTTCTATACAGCGTAGTGTTTGTTTTGGTAATGTTCATCAGCGAGAGGAATCATCGAATGATTCCAAATGCTTCGCCTGAGGAGTTAAATCGGACATTAGAAGTTTCCTCTTACGAAGGGGAATAATGACCTTTATTCAATTGGAAAGTGTTGACTGAAGGAATGGCTTTTCTCCAACTCCGGTTCATACAAACGTTAAAAGTCATTGAAACCTTGCTATTGCTGGATTTCAATGACTTTTAATATGTTGACTAGGGATAAGGCCCGCCCTCAATAATAGGTGCGTAAGGTTTTGGCAAACACATCGGCGAGGGGGATTTTTAAATCGGGAAACAAAGGCGTGCTAAACGCTTCGACGACGAGTTCCTGCCGTTCTTGGTCAGTCATATCCTCAATGTCGTCCTCGGAATAATGGGTATAAGTATCGGCAAGAGTGTAATGCCCGTTTTCCAGCAAGTAAATTTCCAATACTTGGGCAATGGGCTCTACAATCCAATATTCGCCGACACCGCATTGGGCATAAAGCCCCATCTTATATCCCCGGTCACTCTTAGTGGTGCCTGGGGACAAAACTTCCACAATCAAATTCGGGGCACCGTGAATCCCATTTTTCCTAAATAGGCTCGGATTGCACACCACTGTCATGTCAGGGACTACCTTGTCTTTTTCGGTTAAAAATACTTCCATGCCATCCCCAAACACGGAGCAAGTATTATGCCTCAAATAATTGAAGAACGTATTATATAAATTTCCAGATACCACATTGTGGTTGAAAGACGGACGGGGAGCCATTGCTACAACCCCATTCAACAGCTCGCTTTTTCTCTGATTTTCCACTGGCTGGCTCATTTTAACGACCTCCCTCTCATTTATAACCATTTTAGCACATTTTTAGGTTGAATGCTACTTGGCTTCTTCGTTAATTTGACCGGCATCCAAAAAGCCTGGTTACCAAAAACTATGTGCATTGAGCACAATTCCTGAAAAACTGTCAGATGATTTAATGTATAATAGGGAATATCATTCACTAACTAACGAAGGAGGGGTTGCATGGAAACGAAGAAAAATCCGTTGGCACTGGCAGCATTCATCGTAGGTGTGGTTGCCGTATTCGTGCCCATTATCGGAATCATCCCGGGAATCGTCGCTGTGGTTTTGGGGATTATCGCATTGAGGTCAGGGACGTTGGAAAAGAATGATAAAGTATTCGCCATCGTAGGAACTGTGACCGGGGGAATCGCTGTGCTGTTGCTTCCGTTGTTAGCAGTGTCGTTTTTTACTATTGACAGCGGAGTAAGCACCGCGAGCCTTGTGTCAGTAGACAATGTTTCAGATTTGCTGGAGTATTATGAGGAAGGCTCAGAAGTTATGGTAGTAGAATCTATTGATTAATTTCCCGCTAAAAAAGGGCAGTGCCTGAAAGTCATCTTTCAGGTACTGCCCTTTTTAATTATCTCCCGAAGGAGTTGCTTTGCCAACTTGCCGTCCTCCTTCGTGACCGCCCTTCCCCCATAGCGGGTTTCGATGTACAGCGCCCGAAGCTCCCTGGATTTCTCGCAGTGAAATGCCTTCAAAGCCTCTTCTTCGATGGATTCGCTGGTCATGTAGGACTGGAGTTGCAACTCATTTTTGGTGCAATGGTGCAAGAACTTGCGGTAGCAGTCCCGGACCTGGTTTTGGGAACGGTGATGGCGGGGCTTTTTCGGGCGATCCGCCAGGTGGGTGCGGGTTTCTTCAACGCCGGATTGATTTTCTTGAATTTCATGCTTTTTAGCCAATCGTTTGAAAATGACCACGAGGATTCCCGCCACTGCAAGGATTAAGATGATGTAACCTATCACGCCCAAGGCCCCGATTTCAGGAGGGTCTGTCAGTGGGGGAAGTTCGCCATAACCGGGTTCAACCTCTCCACCCCCAAAGTCGATTTCAGGAAACTCCGGACGGGAAAGCCCTATTAGGGAGAAAATCCAGTTGAGGGCCTGAAGGAGTACAAAGATAATGAACCCAATGATGGGAACGAAAAGTTGCCCATACACAAAAACGAGAGTCCCCCAGATAACGTTTAAAAAAAGGGGATGGCTCAGCATCCCTCCAACCCCAAGAATGGTTAAAAGAGAAAGGATGTTCAGCCATTTGAAGCGTGGCCGGCTGATGACTTCTTCGTCGTGGCGGGACATTCGCATGAGGACGATGGAGGCACCTAAGAACATAATCCCGAAGGGGAGGGTGGTGTCTTCAAAGATGGGCATTTGTCGCAATGTCAGGGCGACCACCAAAAAGCCGAAGAACACCTTGATGAACAGGGAGAAAATGTCCGTGTAGTCGAATTGACCGATGTGTTCCCTTGATTTTGGGAGGGCAACCACCAAATAGGCGATGATGGGAGCCAGCACGGCTAAGTTGGGCAAGCTGGCGGGGATGATGAAAAAAACGAGGGGAATCAACAGGAGGGGAATCCGCGACAGCCGCCAAACTGATAGAGTAATGGCTGCGGCGAAAAAAGGAAGGGCAACCATCAGGTTATCGCCCCCAAATAGCAGCCCGATGAAGCTGGCGAAGGTCATATAAAAGCAAACATCACAAATCCGTTTCAGGCTCGATGGGAATATCATGGCAGTCCTCCCCGTATAAAATAATCAGGCTCCCGCCCACCAGTTCCTGCCTTACAACATGGGATTTTGACTCATCCCTTTGGGGCGTGACGATGATGGCAGAGCGGCTCCGTGCCTGTTTTTTGACCAACCTTTGAACCGTTTCCTCGAAAGTATCGCCACTGTAATAAGAGGCTTTCCCCAGAAGTTCCAGCACTTTTTTGAAATGGCTTTTCCCCAGGCCTTGTGCTAAATACTCCCCGTTTTTGGAAAGCTGGCTATCAGGCACTGTGTTCGTTATGAGGTCATAGGCTATCCCCTTTTGTTCCAACTGTTGGCAAATGGACCGGGTTAGGGAGTAGCATTTTTCCAAAAGGTTATTATCGCTGGAGTTGGTGCTGACATCAAGGAGGATGGACACCATGGGCTCCACCGTATAATCGAACTGCTTCACCTGAAGCTCGCCACGGCGGGCGCTATGCTTCCAAGAAATCTGGTTCAGGGGTTCCCGCCCGGTATAATCGCGGATGCCCACGGTCAACACCGGGTCCTCCATCATAAAACGGCGGACGGACACTTCCCCTAAAAAACCGCCAAAAGCGTCCTCCAAATGGGGGATGGGGATGGCTTTCGGATAGACGGCGACTTCCTCAAAGGCGGTAAAATTTCCCCGCTCCTCCCAAAGCCCCAAAAAATCTCCACCCGAAATCTGGGCACCCCGAAAGTAATAAAGCCCCCGTTTCGGGATGGACAGGGTAATCTTTCGGGTTAGCTGACTTTTTGGCATTAAATACGTGGAATAATGATGTTTCACCGTCCCTGCTAAATCCGTCCGCTGCTGACCTTTTCCATAGGTAAGCACGGTACCTTTCGGGAAAGTTTCCTCCACCCGCAAAAAAGGGATAATCCGGCGGGAGTGGTTGGAAAGGGTGCTGACGAGCTGGAATTCCTCGCCCGCCTCCACTAAATTTTGGGTACATTTGGACTGGAACGCCACGCCACTTAGGGCATTTTTCCGCGCCCAGTTTTGATAGGCGGCCACCACCACAATAAGGACAATCAGGAATAAAATCATAGGTTTTCCAATGGCACGGCGGCAAGATTTATGATTTCGGAAACGGCTGCTACCCCATCCCCTTGCTTGAAACTTCCTTGAATATTCAGGCGGTGGGCCAGTACATGGGGTGCCACAAACTGCACGTCCTCGGGCAACACATAATCCCGTCCATTAAGGGCGGCACAGGCTTGGGAGGCTTTATACAGGGCCATGGCCCCACGGGTGGAAAGCCCTGTCGCAATCCGGCTCGAATTTCGGGTGGCTTCCACAATGTCCATGATGTAATGGGCCACATCTTCTTGGACAAATACTTCCGTATAAGCAGTCCGCACATACTGGGTTTCCTCAGCGGTGACCACCTGGCTTAACGTTTCAACCAAGTTGATGGTGGACACCCGTGCCAGCACTTCCATTTCCTGCTCCCGGGTCATATAGCCAAGGGAGAGTCGCATGAAAAACCGGTCCAGCTGAGCGTCGGGCAACGGGAAGGTCCCATAAGATTCCAACGGGTTTTGGGTCGCCATGACCATGAACGGGTTTTCCAGTGGGAAGGTCTTTCCGTCCACCGTCACCTGAAATTCCTCCATGGCTTCAAGGAGGCTGGACTGGGTACGGGGGGTGGCCCGGTTGATTTCATCGGCCAAGACGACGTTGGTAAAAAGGGGACCCGCCCGAAATTCAAATTCCCCGGTTTTTTGGTTGTAAAAATGGATGCCCGTCAGGTCGGACGGCAAGAGGTCTGGGGTGAACTGCACCCGCTTGAAGTCCCCGCCAATGGTCTTGGCAAATGCCCGCAGGAGCATGGTCTTCCCCGTCCCCGGCACATCTTCAAGGAGCACATGCCCCGAACAAACAAAGCAAATCAGGAGCAATAAAATCTTCTCCTCCTTGCCAAAAATCACCTGTGAACAGTTCTTTACCACTTTCTGGCGGTACGCTGCAAAACGTCGGTTCATTGGGTTTCCTCCTTAGTATTTTAATTCAAATTATACCATGATTTTGGAAATTCTGCTAGGAACCTTCGCTAATTGGAAGCGGCATTATCAGGTACCTTCCAAAAATGGGATTTGCATTAGCAGCTTGACCAAAAAATCACCAAAATTGTCTGCTTTTAGGGGAGTGCTTCTAATCGGGGGCAGGGGTTCATAGGTTAGGGTATGGGAAAATTCCGAATCTAGTTGGGATAGCTTCACGTTGTCCCTGCTATATAGCTAAGGAGAGTCACTATGAAACGATTTATTGTTTTAGTCGCCTTTGCAGGCCTGATTATTTTAAGCTACATCCCTATCCATAATGCCAGCAATGCCACCCGCTTGGTTGGGGGAAGGTACCAGGATTTGACGGTGGTTCTCGATGCCGGCCATGGGGGGCGCGATGGTGGGGCGGTTTCTGCCAGCGGGATTTTGGAGAAGGACGTGGTGCTCCAAGTGACCCGGAAGGTGGAAACCCACTTGCGGTTGGCGGGCTTTAACGTGGTGCTCACCCGTGACGGGGATTACGACTTAGCCCCCGCGGGTGCCAAGAAACGAAAAAATCCCGACCTGAACCGCAGGGCCGAGATTTTCAACACCCAAGAAAGCGAGAACACCATCGCCGTTTCCATCCATGCCAACGCCACCACCAAGCCGGACTGGAAGGGTGCCCAGACATTTTATGACCCAATCTTGCTGGAAAACCAGCAGTTGGCGGGCGCCATCATGCAAAGCATGGGAAGAAACATCGCCCAAAACCGGGAGGCGAAGCCCATCTCCAACATCCTCATCTTGAGGAAGTCAACTGTCCCCACTGCCTTGGTTGAAATCGGCTTCCTATCCAACCCAGACGAAGCGAAGAAGCTGAACCAGACAGCCTACCAAGAAGAACTGGCCTATGCCATCTTCGAGGGAATCCTTTACTTTTTGGATAACCCAGTGGAATAACGTGAATCCCCCCATTCGTGAGAATGGGGGGATTTGCTATGTGGGAATGTTATCGCTCTCAACCTGTTTGGCTTCCTTGCGGGCCCGGTACTCCATGTAGCTCCCGAAGGCTGCCGCCACTAAAAAGGCTGCCAAGCCCCCTGTGTTAATCACCCATGACGTGTCAGAGACCCTGGCAATGAGCGTTGCTACCAAAGAATAGGAGAAAAGCCCCAGCACAATTCCCAAAGCAAGCCCTATTGCCGTTTTCAGTTTGCGGGCATGAAAGAATGCAACTGCCAATGCCGCATAAACCACCTGCCCGGCCCACACCGTCAAAAATCCGCCCAAGCCATGGCGGGCGACAAATTCCACGTCCACCGCAAGTAGCGCAAGCACCGTACTGGACAAAAAGCCCTTGCATGATTTCAAATAAAGCGCCTGGGCGACGAAAATCAGGGGATAAGCCACATAAAGCAGCACCAAAACATCCTTGCTGTACGGGTTGAAATAATCAGCGACGGACAGCAGCGCCACCAACAACGGGGCAAGCAACACCTTGAACACCTTTTTCATAGCCCAACCTTCTTTCCCACGAGTCTACTACATCTTATTCGACAAGCCTCGGGATTATTCTTTTTTCGGCTGAATGCTGAATGGTTGCGTTAATAGGAATGGATGGGAGGGCTGCTGAATAAAAAATTGGCGAAAAATGCAAAAAGTGCTTGCAATAGTTTGGGTGCCATGGTATTATTATTAAGTCGCCGATGGCAATAGTTGTTGGCGCCATGTATGGGCCTGTAGCTCAGCTGGTTAGAGCGCACGCCTGATAAGCGTGAGGTCGGAGGTTCGAGTCCTCTCAGGCCCACCATACAATGGTCCAGTGGTGTAGCGGTTAACATGCCTGCCTGTCACGCAGGAGATCGCGGGTTCGATCCCCGTCTGGACCGCCATTTTAGGCCTCATAGCTCAGTCGGTAGAGCAAAGGACTGAAAATCCTTGTGTCGGCGGTTCAAGTCCGTCTGAGGCCACCATAAAGAGCTTTTTTTATTCATATCGCGGAGTGGAGCAGCGGTAGCTCGTCGGGCTCATAACCCGAAGGTCGCAGGTTCAAGTCCTGTCTCCGCAACCAACGTGGCCCGTTGGTGAAACGGTTAACACACCTGCCTTTCACGCAGGCATTCACGGGTTCGAACCCCGTACGGGTCACCATTATATCGAACTTAGACTCCCATTGGGAGTTTTTTTTATACCACAAAACCAGCCGAAAAAAAATTCGGCTGGTTTTGTGGTATAATGAAGGTGGGTTAATTGGGGAGCTTGAACGTCTTGCTGTTTTGTGCGTAAAGGACTGCTACGAGGTTGGTCAAAGTGAAAGCAGATAGGAGCAGGGTCGTAACAATAAACCGCCCCTGTTGTTCGAGGATGGCGATAAACATTGCCACAATCCCATTTCCTAAGTACCAAAAACCCCATGCTACTCGGAGCTTTTCAAGGTTATATTCAATCTGGCCGGGCTTGTTCCATAGCGGGAATATTTTAGTGAAAAGCATCGCAAGCCCTAGGATGAAAAAAATAAAGGTAGTTACAAACAAAATACCATCTCCCTTTGCAAAATATCGTTGTTAAAGGATATGCAATGCAAGTGGGGATAGACCATTAGGAGGATATGAAAATGTATAAACACCATAAAGAATCCATTGAAAAAATGATTGAACACTATCAAGAGAATCAGGAAATCCAGGCGCTGTTTTTAGTGGGATCCGTTGCCACAGGCACTGAACGCCCAGACTCCGATTTGGATGGGGTGGCCATTGTTTCACCGGAATACTTTGAATACCGCCAACATAATGGTGGCCTTGAGGAAGTTGTCCGAGGCAAATGCACCTACGAAGCGGGTTATTTCAATATCCACTATATGACAAAGGAGCATATGACGGAATTGATTGAAAAGGGGTCAGAGCCTATGCGCAACCTCTTTTGCGATGCGGTTCCCCTATATTGCTACGATGAGGAATTGGCAAGCCTAGCAAGCAGCATTCCCATTTACCCTACGGAAGAAGCAAAAACCAAACAGTTCAAATTTTATTGCACCTTCAAAATGTATCACACTTATTATTGGAAAAATTGCAAGCCCGAGGGATTCGCCCGTTATCAGGTGGCAGTCGGGATGATTTACAACCTGTACCGCCTACTGCTCATAGAGAATGAAATCCTGTTCCCGTCCATGAGGAAGCTTGAAGCGTATGTGCTGACCGCCCCGAATTTACCAGATGGGATCGTCGCCCAGTGCCGGGCATTTTTACAGTCCCTGACGGATGAAGATGCTGAAAACCTGGTGTTGGCTTATGAAAACTGGACTTCCTATGATTTGCCAAAAGACCATAACACGGTGATGAACAACTTCCAGGAACCGCTGGAGTGGGTGTAGGAATTCGTTACTGCCAAATTTATCCGTTGCAAACGGCCTCAGAATATGCTACAATGAGATGCTTTTAACTCAATTTAGTACAATTGGAGGCCTGCATGGAAGATAAAAAATATGATTTGACCACAGGGAATATTTTAAATAAATTGCTGGTGATTGCCTTGCCTATCATGGGGAATCAGCTGTTTCAGATGCTTTACAACTTGACGGATATGTTCTTCGTCGGCCGGGTTTCCAGTGACGCCGTCGCTGCGTCGGGTGCTGCGGGAATGTATCTTTGGCTTTCCGTGGCCTTCTTTTTGGTGGGCCGCATGGGTGGCGAAATCGGGGTTTCCCAAAGCATTGGGCGGCGTGATATGAAAAGTGCCAAGGCTTTTGCGTCTAATGCTATTTTCATTTCCATTGTTTTAAGCGCCTTGTTCACAGCAGCCATGATTTTATTTAGGTATCCCCTGATGGAATTTTTGGGGATTCAGGAAGCTACTGTACTCCGTGACGGTGCCGAATACTTGGCAATCGTTGCACTGGGACTTCCGGCGACATTTTTGGGGGCAGCCTTTCAAGGGGCTTTCACCGGTGCCGGGAACTCAAGGCTGCCCTTTTACTTTACAGCCATTGGCGTTATCTTAAACGTTATCCTCAACCCGATTTTCATCTTCACTTTTGGGATGGGGCTTGCAGGAGCAGCCATTGCTACGATTATCGGCCAATGGACGGTTGCCTTTCTCTTTATTTGGGCGATGAAATACCATAAAGCCCGCCCCTTCCAGGACTTTAATTACCGCTTGGTATTTAAACCCAGTGGGGAAGTCCTAAAATCCATTTTCAAATGGAGCATCCCCATTAGTATGGAATCCTTATTCTTCACCTTCTTATCCATGTTCATCACCCGTTTCGTTGCCGCTTTCGGTTCGGATGCATTGGCAGCCCAGCGGATTGGCACCCAGATTGAATCCCTTTCCTGGCTCATTGGCGGCGGCTATGCTTCGGCACTGACGTCTTTTATCGGACAAAATTATGGGGCCCAAAAATGGGGGCGTATTCGCAAGGGATACCAGATTTCCTTCAACGTCCTCTCCATTTGGGGCATCATCACCACCCTCATCGTCTTTTTCTTCGCCCGCCCATTGATGGCAATCTTCATCCAAGATGAGAACGTCATTCAAATTGGGGTAGGTTACTTGCGCATCGTGGCAACCATCCAATTATTTACTTGTTGGGAGGCACTTGCCGGCGGGGCATTCCGTGGCATTGGGAAAACCCTGCCGCCATCCATCATCTCCATCTCCGGGAATGTGCTACGGGTCGGTTTCGCCTGGGCTTTGGCAAGGACTTCCCTCGGAATCGATGGCATCTGGATCGGGATGTGCATCGGAAATGTCATCCGCGGGCTTGGCGTTATGATTTGGTATTCCATGGATAGCAAGAAACAGCCGAAAGAGGATGTGAAGTCCTCAACCCCTCTAAAATCCCGCTTGAAAGCCGGGTTTTAGAGGTGCCCTTTATGCGATTTTTCATTTTCAGAACCCAATAATCCCAAGGTTTTAGGGATTATTGGGTTCTTTGGCCTTCCTATACTCCAATATTTCGCCCGGCTGGCATTCCAGCGCTTCGCAAATGGCTTCCAACGTGGAAAACCTCACGGCTTTGGCTTTGCCATTTTTGAGGATGGACAGGTTTGCCATGGTAATCCCCACTTTTTCAGTGAGTTCCGTCACGCTCATTTTTCGTTTGGCGAGCATGACATCAATATTTACAATAATGGGCATGGTGGCTGCTCCTCCTTAGATAGTGAGTTCATTTTCCGCCTTCATGGCGATGGCTTCTTGCAAGACCGTTTCGAGTATCATAGCCAAAACAGCAAAAACCACGGGGGAAAGGCCGATGACAAAGGCAATCAGGATAAGCCCCGGACCGTCGGCAAGCTGTGCGACGGTATAGGCCATCGGCAAAACGCCGGCCATGTATAGGATGCAGACTGCAAAAGCGCAGACTTTGATCCGGCCGAGGGTGTGGACAGCCATCATGGAAAAGGATTTTTTTTGCTCAATCAGCCGCAGCAATGCGAAGGTCTCCCGGGCGCCCAGTAAAAACGGGATCAAGCCTCCGAAAATCCCAACCATCAAGAAGATATTCCCAAAGCCAAGGAGTGGGCTCCATTCCCGGGCAAGGCTCGCGGCGGCAGTGGACTCCTGCCAGATTTCAGGGGCAAGCCCTATCAGCATAAACAAAACAATGGCGACAATCGCCAGTACAACCAATCTCAAAAACCAAATGGCACGTTTCAAAACCATCAACACCTTTCTGTCTGATGTATCGATTATAATGTATTATTTATCGTTTTGCAATAAAGAAATTCCGATTTTCGTAAAATAACTGTCGGGATACGGAAAAATTTTCATGAAGCGTCCAACTTTTGAATAAAATGGTGATGGATGGGGGTGAACCAGTGGAGAATAAAGTGGAGGCTTTTGATGTTTGGCATTATTTCAGCCGGGATTTATACGAACCCTTTATGCGGTCCCGCCTGGATTTTTCAGGAAGGCTTCAAGTGGATGCATTGGAAAAATCCATCGCCTTGACTTTCAAGGCAGTCCCCTTGCTGAGCTGTGTTTTTAAGGTGGACAATGGGGTGCCTAAATGGCAGTCCCGCCCATTTAAAGGTGAGGATGCTCTTGACGTGGTGAAAGTCTTGGGGGCATCCGTTGCCGATAGATATTTGACGGGGTCTATTGACATCAGCAGCCAACCCCAGTTGAAGGTGTTTTTGCTTAGGGGGCAGTACAGCGACTCCCTTGGGGTCATCATGAGCCATATGATTTGCGACGGGGCTGGTTTCAAGAAGTACCTATATCTTTTGGCCGACATTTATTCAGCCATCGCCCGGGGGGACGCGCCTACCGTTCCTCCTCCCTTGCCCCGAGGGAGTGAGCCGCTATTTTCTGGACTGGGCCTCAAGGATAAATGGCAGATCGCCAAAAGCCGGTACTCGGCCTACGCCCCCATAAGGGACATTCCTAAAAAGCCAGCCACACAGCAGCCCGTCAGGGCACACTTAGTCAGGGTCACCATTCCCCCAAAAGATTTTTCCTATTTGAAAAGCATGGCCAAAGCCGAAGGCGCTACGGTAAATGATGCTTTGATGGCGTTGTTCGCAAGGGCAATTAGCGACACCCATTGCCTAGAGTGCGTCAGGTTCCCAGCCACCATGGACCTGCGGAAGTTCATTCCAGAGGGGACATCCTATGGCATTGGCAATTATTCCTCCAACTGCATGTGCAGCTTCAAGATAAAATCAAGGTCACCATTTTTAGGCACCTTAAAGGATGTTTCCAGGCAAATGGCTGTCCACAAAAAGTCCCCGGCAGTGCTTAAGTCCGTGTTGCTGTGGGAGTTTGCCTTCAAGGCCCTGCCATATCCCATCCTAAAAAAAGTCTATGACCGGGTCATCATCTATCCACGGTTCAGTTTCACCAATGTGGGCATCTTAGATGAAAAACGGCTATCATTTGGGGGGCTGCCCATTCGGTCGGCGTGCATGACTGGCACGATCAAAAAAACGGCCTACACCCAAATGTCGGTATCAACCTTCAAGGGTGCATGTACGTTATGCTGCAACATCATCGGTACCGACGAAAAGCGGGCTGCCACGGAAAAATTGTTAAAACAAGTTGCGAAAGGGTATATGTAAAAGGCTCCGAAACAAAGGTTTCGGAGCCTTACAACAGTTATTTAACCTAAAACGAATTGAAGGACGAAGAATGCTGCCAGGATGACCGTTGAAAGTTTGATTTCTTTCATGCGGCCTGTCAATAATTTGATGACGACGTAAGAGATAAGCCCGAATGACGTCCCGTTAGCGATGGAAGCAGTCATTGGCATGATAGCGATCGTAAGGAATGCCGGCAAGCTTTCCGTGATTTCAGAGAAGTCAACTTCTTTGATGTGGGAAACCATCAAGCAACCTACGAAAATAAGGGCAGGCGCAGTTGCTACGACTGGGATCAAGCTGACAAATGGGGCAAGGAAGATGATCCCTAAGAACATAACCCCTGTCACCAATGAAGTAAGCCCTGTACGTCCGCCTTCGGCAATACCGGCAGCAGAAGATACTGTCGTCGCAGTAGATGAAGAACCGAACAGGGCACCCACAGCAGTCCCTAAGGCATCAACCGTCATTCCGCGCTGAAGGCCAATTACTTCGCCATTTTCATCAACCATATCATTAGCAGAAGCAATTCCGTAGATAGTCCCCAGTGCATCAAGCAAGTTGACTAGCAAGAACGTGAATCCCATGGTAATCAAAGAACCAAGGGCCGCCCCGCGGATACCGGCGAAGTTGCTGAAGTCAAGCTGTAGGAAAGACACATCCATGAAGTCCTGGATGATGGCGCCTGGGTTCGTGCTGAACGTATCAGGGATCGTAGAATGCCCAGTGATGTAAGCTAAAACCGTTGTTGCCAAAATCCCAATCAGGATGCTACCTTTGACTTTTTTAGAGAAAAGGACAACCATGATGACAAGCCCGATAAGAGCCAAGACAGCCCCTTTGACAGCTGTCGTATTTTCAGAGAAATTCCCAAAATTAATTAAGGAAACAAAAGTTCCCGGATTGGCAACGACAACGCCTGACTGGCGAAGGCCAAGGGATGTCATGAACAACCCGATACCGGAACCTAGGGCAATTTTAATGTTTTTCGGCACCCCTTCAATGATGAACTGGCGCACGCCACCGATGGATGTGGCAACGAAGGCAAGCCCTGAAACAAATACCAAGGCAAGTGCCATCTGGTATTGCTCGACGGGTGACATGTCCGGGTTTCCGGCAAGCAGCGCAAGGGCTGGCATGGCAGTAAAGGCGAAGAAAGAACCAAGCCCCATCCCAGGTACCTGAACGAATGGCAGGTTGGCGATGAAAGCTTTCATCAATGACCCGGCAGCGGCACTCAATACGGCGGCGATAAATACACCGTTCATCAAGCGGGTGTATCCCTGACCGATCATCCCTGGGATTGTCAAGATAGCGAATACGGATGAGAAAAAGATGGTTATCCCGGCCATGACCTCTGTGCGTACCGTCGTCTTATGGGCTTTTAACTTAAACATTTTTTCAAAGTTCACTGTGGTTCCTCCTAAGTGTCATTCCACCATCTTTCGAAGTTCCACAAGGAATGCCCATTAAAAAAATGCAACGTCCCCTTTGGCAGGATGCTAAAAGAAATGGCATTGTTTGAAATGTGCATCCGTAGTCTGCCATTTAAGGTGGCAGGTAGAAACTTCGAACCATATTATCGAAATATACGAATGAAATGCATAATGTACCGTTATTTTACAGCAAAAACCGCCAAAATTCAACAGAAAAAGGGAAGAAAAATGTAAAAAATACACGCGGTTTTCATATGAATTTTAAGCATGTTAAGATACGGCCTGTATTTTGAGGGGTTAGCGAAAATAAAATGCAAGATTTCACGGAAATTAAAGAGGAAGGCAGGAGCGGGAGGGTAGGATTTTGACAAAACCAAAGTGAGCTTCTTTACTGCCGACCACATCAAAAAGCACCCTGGGGCCAGGGTGCTTTTGATGTGGTCGGCAAAATCCTAGTTAGTCCCTAGCACAACACCTTGTTCTTTTAGGTATTGGCGGTAGGCGATGCTCATGCGGTCGCAAATCAGGGAAAGTTCCACTTGCAGGTCCAGTGGCAGTTCTTCTGGTTTTTGGTTCTCGACCACTGGCTTGTCCTCGGCGAAAATGGCATCCTGGAACTGGATGGTTTCTTCGTCGGTGGAGCCGGTATCATAGTCAAAGGACATGATGCCATAAGCCACGGAATGGGTTTCGTTTTTCGGGCGGATGGTCAACAGGATGGTCATGTTGGTGTTTTTCTCACGGTCTTTTTTCGTGAACAAAACGGTCAACGGGCGCAGGATTTCATACGTGTAATAAACGTACCGGGGGACGCCTGCCCCGTCCGGGTTCGGCTGATAGATGGCGATTTCATCACTGACTAAGCGGTCCCCTTGCTTGGTGACGGAATAGTCGTTGATTTCACGGTGCTCGGCATCTCCTAGGGAACCTTGATGGACAATAGCTAAGTGGCCAACATCCAAGAAGTTCTCAACGATGCGGGGAGGAAGTGCCTCAACTTCCTGAGGCCCCCACATGATGTGGTGATACTTTTCATTATTCATAATGTCATGGTCGAAAAGCCTTGGGTTGTTCCCAGAGAAGTTGACCCAGACAAAGCCGTATTTTTCCATGGTCCCATAAACGATGGCTTTGGCTTTTTGGGGGATGGAGCGCCCTTCTGGAAGCTGAGGGATTTTCACACAATCCCCTTTGTCATCAAATTCCCATGCGTGGTATGGGCAAACAAGGCAGTTATTCTTAACTTCCCCAAGGGATAAAGCTGCCCCACGGTGGATGCATAGGTCCTTAAAGATGTGGACGCCGGATTCATTCCTGAATACGACTAGCCGTTCTCCCATGACTATCATTTGTACAGGCTTTTCACCCACTTCAGTGCTTTTACAAACCACAATCCAATCATCTAACAGGGCTTTATCCTGAATCATAAAAGCACCCTCCTTATACATTCATATTTTACCCTCTATTATAAATGGGTTTGCGAAACGTGTCAAGAAATTGTCGATTAAAGTCGATTGATGAAAGCTTCCAACCGGTCCATGGCTGCAACAATGACCTCTTGGTCCACGCAGTAGCTAATCCGGATGAAGTCGTCGGCATCGAAGCAGACCCCTGGCACCAAGGCGACTTTTTCCTCGTCAGCCAAGCGGGTGCAAAATTCCCAGGAACCCAGGCCGAATTTTTTGATGGACGGGAACATGTAGAATGCCCCTTCTGGAAGCTCGACCTCGATGCCCATTTTAACGAGCCTGCCGTACACATAATCCCGGCGCAAGCGGTAGGACTCGGTCATGTCCGATGGGTCATAATCAAGGGCTGCGATCCCGGCATCTTGGATGAAGGTATTGGCGGCGATGACCATGTACTGATGGATTTTACGGGCCTGCTCCGTGAATGCCTTGGACGCCAGCATGTAACCAATCCGCCAGCCTGGCATGGCATACGGCTTGGAAAAACTTTGGCACACCACAATGTAATCCCTGATGTCTTGGTACTTGGAAAACCCTAATTGGCGCTTGCTATAAACCAGCTGGTTGTAGCATTCATCCGAAATGACGAAAAATTCGTGAATCTTTTGGGCTTCATACACAAGCTCTAGGGATTCGTCGTTTAAAATAGCGCCCGTCGGGTTGTTTGGCGAGGTCAGGATGATGACTTTTGTGCGATCGGTAATAGCCGCATCTAGCATTTCCTTAGTGAGCTGGAACTTGTTTTGGGACACGTCGATGGGCACGATGACACCGCCCAAAAGCCCGGTGATGTTCTTATATAAAGGATAAGCAGGCGTTAAGATCACCACTTCGTCGCCGGGGTTCAGCATGGTCATCAGGGCCGCCGTCAGCGCTTCCGTGGAGCCTGTGGTGATGGTCACTTCCTCAGGCATGTACTTGATTTGGTTGACCCGCTCCTCAAACTCGCACACCTTTTGGCGAAAATCCAGATTGCCGGGGGTCATGCCATATTTTGTTTTATCCGCGTTTAATGCTTTAATGCACGCATCCTTGATGATATCCGGCGTTGCGAAATCCGGTTCCCCAAGAGTCAGTATGAGCTCGGCACCATTGGCCTTGGCCATGTTATTGAATTTCCTGATAAGGCTTTCCTCTACGTCAAAAATCTTCTTGTTTAATAAATGCTCCATTCCTTAACCCTCTCCTTCGCTGCCCAATTGGGCTCAAATGCAAATCTTGTTGAGGAAATTATATCAATACTGGGGCTGACTTTCAATTATTTTCGACAATTTTGTACTATTTCCGTTCTAGAAAGTTGTCTAATCAGCGAGGATTTTTCGTTCTAGTCGAGGAGCGACGGAAGACAAGGCGGAAAAGACAGCTCAGGAGGTGGCTTTTGGAACGGAAATAGAATTTATTGCAATGATACGCCGAATAGGAGTTACAAAGATGGGAAAAAGGTTATAGCAATTATTTCACTTTGCCGAAATATGTGGTAAAATAATAGAAATATACGCAAACGAGCAGGAGGAGAGCAGCCAATGAGCACGACGAACCAGGATTATGATATGAACCAGCCCCTGCGCCGGGATGTGAAGCTTTTGGGCAATATGCTTGGGGAAATGCTTCTCAGCCAGGGCGGGCAGGAGCTTTTGGACACGGTGGAAAGCATCCGCAAGAAGGCGAAAGCGCTTAGGAAGGCCCATGATGGGGAAAAGGAGGCCGAGCTTCGCAGTGAAATCCAAGGGCTTGACCCCCATGTCCGTTGCCAGGTCATCCGGGCATTTTCCATCTTTTTTCACCTCATCAACGCGGCGGAGCAAAACCACCGCATCCGCCGCCGCCGCCAGTACCAATTAAGTGCGGGGAAAGCACCCCAGCCCCTTTCCATCGAAAGTGCCGTGGTGGAACTGAAGGACCATGAAGTGGATGCCAAGACTATCCAGGAATCATTGAAAACCCTTTCCTTGGAGTTGGTCATTACGGCCCACCCGACGGAAGCGACGAAACGTTCCATTTTGGAAACCCAGCAACGGATTGCCGCCATGCTGACAAGCCTTGACAACCCACTTCTGACCAACCGTGAACGAAAAGGCATTAAAGAAGGGCTGTTCAACGAAGTTGCCATCCTTTGGCAGACCGATGAGCTGCGCCGCAAGAAACCATCGGTGAGCGATGAGGTCCGAAGCGGGATTTACTATTTCGACCATACCCTTTTCGACGTGCTGCCGGACATCCACCGGGAAATGGCCCTCAATTTGGAGAAATATTACCCTGGGAAAGACTGGGAAGTACCAAACTTCCTGACCTTCGGTTCCTGGATTGGCGGGGACCGTGACGGCAACCCGTTCGTCACCCATGACGTGACCTGGGAAACGTTGAAACTTCAGCGGGAGCTTATTATCAACAAGTATAAATCCGTGCTTCAGGACATGATGAGCCGCTATGCCCATGCCAGCAGCCGGGTGGAAGTCAGCCCGGAATTTTTGGAGAAGCTGAAAAAAGACGAAGGCAAGTACCTGCATCCAGACGAGCGCTGGGATGTGGAAACAGAAGTCTACCGGCGATTTTTCGCAGTCATGCTAAAAAAAGTATCCAACGTTGGAAAGTCCCGTTTGGGATACGCCTCCGTTGATGAATTTTTAGAGGATTTGAACCTGGTTGCCAAAAGCCTGAAACTGCACCATCCGTCCCAGCACGAGCTTCGCACCATCCAAAAACTGATCCGTCAGGTACAGCTTTTCGGGTTCCACCTGGCGTCCCTGGATATTAGGAACCACAGTGGGGAGCATGAAGGCGCCATTGGGGAAATCCTTGAAAAAGTTCGCATCTGTGCCGATTATGCCGGCCTGTCGGAAGCCAATAAAGTCCAGTTCCTGCAACAGATTTTAGCAGACCCGCGTCCGCTTTTATTGTCCATGGACGAGTACAGCGCCCCGACACAGGAAATCATCAACGTGTTCATGATGATTAAGAAAGCCCATCAGGAATTTGGACCGCGTTCCATTTATGTTTACTTGGTGAGCATGACCAAATCTGCCAGCGACCTCCTTGAAGTACTGGTGCTTGCCAAGGAAGCCGGGTTATTCCGCATCCATACAGACGGCACCGTCGAGAGCCATTTGAATGTAGCACCCTTACTAGAAACCATCGACGATTTGGCGGCAGGGCCTGCTATGATGGAAACCCTGTTCAGGATGCCACTGTACCGCCAACATTTATTAGCCCTTGGCAACAAGCAGGAAGTCATGCTGGGCTACTCCGATGGAAGCAAGGATGGCGGCACCATGACTGCCAACTGGAAGCTTTACAAAGCCCAGATTGAAATCCACAAAATGGCAGAGCCTTATAATATCCACATCAAGTTCTTCCATGGACGGGGCGGTTCCCTTGGCCGTGGGGGCGGTACCCTGAACCGCTCTCTATTGTCACAGCCTTCCGAAACCATTGGGGACGGGGTTAAGATTACGGAACAGGGCGAGGTGCTTTCTGCCCGCTACTTGCTTGAGGACTTAGCATTCAGAAGTCTTGAACAAGCGGCTTCTACGTTGCTCCGTAAATCCACCCTTGTCCTTCAAGAAGAGAAGCAAGGGCATTACCGTGAGGACATTTGGGTTACTGCCATGGAGCAGATTGCCGACAGCGCTTATAAGAAATACCATTCATTGGTCTTTGAAGACGGGGATTTCCTGAATTATTTCCATCAGGCGACCCCCCTTAAAGAAATTGGGGATTTGAACATCGGTTCCCGTCCTATGAGCCGTAAAAGTCAGGGGCGTTTTGAGGACTTACGGGCCATCCCATGGGTATTTGCCTGGACCCAAAGTCGGCAGTTGCTTCCTGCCTGGTACGCAGCGGGCACTGGTCTAGCCGAGTTTTCCAAGCAATCCAGTGAGAATTTAGCATTAATGCAGCAGATGTACCAAAATTGGCATTTCTTCAAAAATACCATCGACAACTTGCAAATGGCGCTCATGAAGGCGGATATGACCACGTCCAAAGAGTATGTGACCCTTGTGGACAACGCGGATGCCGCTAACCGGATTTTTGCCAATATCCAGCAAGAGTACGCTACAACCAAGGACATCGTCCTGAAAATTACCGGCGATGAGGAACTCCTAGAGCAGACGCCAAATATCAAAGAATCCGTTTACAAACGAAACCCATACATCGACCCATTGAACTTCATCCAAGTGGAGCTCATCCGCGAGCTTCGCGAAGGAAACGATGTGGACGATTCGACCCTGATTCAGGTGCTATTGACCATCAGCGGAATTTCCGCAGGTCTTCGTAATACAGGATGATAGTTAAGCAGGCCCCCTAAATTTCACAAAACGAAATTTAGGGGGCCTGATATTTTTAGGAGAGGACGGGATGTCAGCAATGTTATTTATAGCTTCCCAATATTAAGTTGGAGATACCTGAGTCAGCGGAAATTAAAAATTTTCCATCAATGAAGTGGTGGCTGAGGGAACCGATTTGTAAGAACTTTCGCAAATGCTCGATGAGAATTGGGGGGATTCCCCTGGCTGGGATGAAACCAGGCGAACCTTTCATGTCATGGATAGACAAAAACGCCTTTAGAATTTGGCAAACGGATGAATATAGCCAATACACGCAACTACCTTTCCGCTATGAAATTGATACCTCAAGGGCAGGGCTTATTATTGAATATCTGCTAAAACACCTCCCAATATTTGAATGGCTTGAGCTTTGGTATATCTGGATAGGGCATGACCCAGGCGATAGGGTTCTTAGGTATTAGGTGGAAGGGCTCACCCTTGAAAGGTTATCCCAATTTTTAGAGGACTACGACCCGGGCTTAGGGTCGGAAATTTTAGTTATCAGCAGTGTGGTTCCAGAGGAGGAATAGCCTCCACAGTTGCCGGAAAATCCAACCCTTTTTATCAATGTGGGTGTCATGGGGTAGATTTTATTTTTACTGGTTAAAAAGTTTGGGTAATGGTATAATGGGGTTAAAGCGATGCTCTTACAAGGGGGGGATTTGATGGAAAGCCGTTATTCGCTACCGATTGGTACAGATGATTTTAGAAAGCTTAGGGAAGTAAAAAGCCACTATTATGTTGATAAAACCCTTTTAATTCAAGAAATTTTGAACCACCGGATGGAGGGGCTTTTGTTCACCCGCCCCCGACGTTTCGGAAAGACGCTCAACATGACGATGATTCGAGATTATTTTGATTTGCACCAGGATTCAAAGTCTATTTTTGAGGGACTCGCCATTCTCGAGACGCAGTATGCGAAACAGCTGAATTCCCGTCCTGTACTTTATTTTAGTTTTAAAAACTGTGAGTCGGCGACTGCCAACGGTATGCTTTGGAAATTGATGCGGGAAATTCACAAGGAATATGCACGATATGCTCGAATGTATGCTAAAACCCTGACTTGTCCTGAGCATTCGTTCATTGGGTTCATCCGTATCCACAGCTATTTTTTAAGCCTCTTGAGTGTCCCAGCCGATTATGAGGGGAATTTGCCATCCATCAATGTGGAAACGATGATGGAAAGCTTAAGTGAATTGATTCAGACCGTCCATTTGTTAACTGGAATTAAACCGATGGTGTTGATTGATGAGTATGACCAGCCACTCTTATCAGCTCATAAGGCTGGCTACAGGGAATCATTTTCACCTATTTATGCTGGATTTTTGACGGAAGGGTTGAAAGGGAATGTCCACCTACAGCAATCTATTTTAACAGGCATCCAGCGGGTCGCTAAGGAAAGTATTTTTTCAAAGCTTAATAATATTGTAGCCTATACTGTCAGTGATGAACGTTATGGTGAATTTTTTGGGCTGACCGAGGATGAAACAAACAAGGCATTAATTGCTTTTGGGATGGTGTTAACAGAAGAAGTTAAAACCTATTATGATGGCTACCGATTTGGTCGATTTGAGATTTATAATCCATGGTCGGTTCTAAACTACATTGACAAATTAAAACTTGAGCCTTATTGGGTCCACACATCTACCAATGCCTTGATACATGAAGCCATTAAAAAAGCTGATTCCGAGTTTTTTGAGTCCTTTGAGGAGCTTATCGCTAAGTCGGAAGCTGTTGTGTCAGTTGACTTGCAAGCATCCTTTATTGAATTGGAGTCCTCCGCAACGCTTTGGGGCTTGTTGGTTAATTCGGGTTATTTGACCATCATAGGCGAATATGGAGCATCTTTGAAACTGTTGAAAATTCCCAATGAAGAGAGCCGGACGGAGTTCCGGAAAATCGTGGCTGCTTATACAAAAATCAATGAACAAAGTTTAGATACTTTGTTTGCCTCTTTAGCCCGTAATGATATGGACCGATTTTTGAAACTTTATAAAAAAATCGTTAACCAATGTACGAGTTATTATGATGCTAAGGAAAATGCATACCATATGCTGTTTTTAGGCATGTCGATGGCAGTATCAAGCCTATACGATATTAAAAGCAACATTGAGAGCGGTGATGGAAGGCCTGATATCTTGATGGTTTCTAAACAACCGGCACTTCGCCCCCATATGGTCATTGAGTTTAAGCAATCAGAGGATTTAGAATCTGCAAAAACAGAAGCTTTGGATCAAATCATCAAAAAGAATTATTTTGTCAACTTGACTGGAGAAGTGTTGTGCTTAGGCATTGCTCACCATAAAAAAGCTTGCGATTTGTCCTCACGTTTACTTAGGATGTGAGTGAAAGGAACTAGCCATTAATACAAGAATCCTAGACATCAAATTTTGATAGGATAGGAATAGGATAGGATTAGAATAAGAGGTTGTTGGTATGGAAAAAGAATTTAACCCAAGGGACGAGGAGGCAGCACGATGAAAACAACCATTGCAGATGTGGCGGGCCTTGCGGGTGTTGCCAAAAGCACAGTGTCACGGTATCTTAACGGCGGGTATGTCAGCGATGAAACCCGCAAGAAAATCGATCAGGTCATCAAGGACACCAAATATGAGCCCAACACGTTTGCCCAAAGCCTGAAGGCGAAAAAGACCAATCTGGTAGGGGTAGTGATACCGCGGCTGAATTCCTACTCTGCGTCCCTTACTTTAAAAGGTATCGACGAGAAACTACGGGGTGAGGGGTATCAATTATTGATTTCCAATACGGACCAGTCCATTGACCGGGAAATCGAAAGCCTTTATAGTTTTGCCAACCAAAAAGTGGCAGGGATTATTTTGATGGCGACCCAGATTACGAAGGAGCATTTAATGGCCATCCGTGAAATTGAGGTGCCCATCCTTTCTATTGGGCAAGAACATCAGGGGGTTGCTTCCCTGGTTTATAATGATGAAGAAGCCGGTTATGACTTGGCCCAATATGTCCTTGGTTGCGGGCATCGCCGGATGATTTATGTTGGGGTTTCGGAAGCGGATGTTGCTGTTGGGAAGAACCGCAAGCGGGGCTTTTACCGAGCGTTGGAGGAAGCCGAGGATGTGGAAGTGGATTTCTACGAAACGGATTTCTCCATGAAAAGTGCCTATCGATTATTTGATAGCCTCAACTTGGAAGGAAAAACCCTCATCGCCTGTGCGACGGATAATATTGCCCTTGGGATGATGAAAGCGTTAGGCGAGCGTGGGATTTCCATCCCCGGGGATATATCCATTACAGGTTTTGGCGACTATGAAGTGGCGGATATTATGGGGCTGACTACCATGCATTATCCTTACGAGGAAGCAGGGCAACTTGCCGCCCAAACGGTACTTTATCCAGAAGCCGCTCGTGTTTCCCCGCCAAAAAGCCAAATTATTTTTCGTAAAAGCGTTGACATTTTGAAGTAGGCACGCTATAATTAACCTCATCACGGAACCGATTCCACAGGTTCCTTTTGTTCAGAGGGTTGTGGAACCGGTTCTCCAAACAAAAGGAGACCAACGGATGTTATTTACCATCGGCGAAGTATTGATTGATTTTGTAGCAGAGCAAAAAGGCTGTTCCATCAGCGAAGCCACAAGCTTCCGAAAAATTGCAGGCGGGGCACCGGCAAATGTGGCAGCGGCAGTTGCCAAGCTAGGCGGGAAATCCGCATTGATTACCCAAGTGGGGCAGGATGGCTTCGGGGATTTCCTCATCCAATCCTTGGCTAATGCCGGAGTGGACACCTCATACATCCAAAGGATCGAACAAGCAAATACGGGACTGGCCTTCGTGTCTGTCAAATCGGACGGGGAGCGGGACTTTTCTTTTTACCGCAATCCGTCAGCGGACCTTTTGCTGGCTCCTGAAAATGTCCAGGAATCCTGGTTTAAAGAAGGGGATTACCTCCATTTTTGCTCGGTTGACTTAGTGGAGAGCCCCATGAAAGAAACCCACCGACAGGTTATCCAGTGGGTGAAGGCTAAGAATGGTACCATAAGTTTTGACCCGAATGTACGGCTTTCCTTATGGGAAAACCCCGATGATTGCCGACAAGCAATTTTAGACTTTATCCCATATGCCCACATTTTAAAAATATCGGATGAGGAGTTAGCATTCATTTCTGGTATCGAGGAAGAATCTGCTGCCCTGCAATCCTTGTTTGTAGGCGACGTGGAAGCCATCCTCTATACGAAAGGTGCAGAAGGTGCTGTGCTCATTACCAAGGAGCATAGTTTCTATCAACAAGGATTTAAAGTCAAAGTGGAAGATACCACTGGGGCGGGAGACGCGTTCATTGGCAGTTTCTTGCACCAACTGGTCGCCCATGGGGTTAAAAAAGAGGGGCTAGTTTCCTTTTTAACCGAAAATCATAGCGAAATGCTGACCTTTGCCAACGCAGCCGCTGCCCTGACCGTCACAGGAAAAGGTGCCATCGGTGCATTGCCGAAGTTGCCGGTATTGGAAAAATTCATTAGCGAAGGAGTGCAGGACAATGAACTTGCGAGGATTATTTAGCAAAAACACGGACAAAACAGGGGTTTTCGTTCCCATCCAGGGGCGGGTCATGCCCATCACCGAAGTCCCCGACCTGGTATTCAGCCAAAAAATGATGGGTGACGGATTCGCCATCGAGCCAACGGAAGGCAAAGTCTACTCACCCGTCCACGGCAAGATACTAACGATTTTCCCGACGAAACATGCTATTGGGATTCTTTCATCGGAAGGGCATGAGCTGCTCATCCACTTCGGCATGGACACGGTCGCCCTTGGCGGCGAAGGGTTCAAGTCCCATGTCAAGGAAGGCGACATCGTAACCCCGAAAACCCTGCTCTTGACTGCCGATTTGAAGAAAATCGAAGGGCGCGTCCCATCATTGATTACCCCGGTAGTATTCACCAACCTGGAAGGAAAATCCCTTAACATCACAGCCATGGAAACTTCCAAGCTAGGGGACAAGTTGGACATTTCCTTCGGATAATTTTCGGGAAACAGGCAAAAATATAAAAAAGAAACCGTTGACATCCAGTTGGAAAGCGGTTATAATAAGTTTATTAAAGGAACCGGTTCCCTATGACCGATTTTCTAAAGGCGGCTTATGGAACCGATTCCCCAATAGCTCGTTTAATTAACTGCATGGTTGCTAAACCATGACTTCATCATACTAGGAGAGATAAACATGTCAAATCAACTGATTGCACAAAAATTGGTAGGTGCCCTTGGAGGCAAAGAAAACATTGAATCCGTCGCCCACTGCGCCACACGCTTGCGGGTCATTATCCGTGACGAAAACCAGGTCCAAAAAGACGAAATCGAGAACATCGACAAAGTCAAAGGCTCATTCTTCAACTCGGGACAGTTCCAGGTTATCCTTGGGACAGGCACGGTCAACAAAGTCTATGAAGAAGTCATCGGCTTAGGGGTTTCCAGCAGTACCACTTCAGAGCAGAAATCAGCGGCAACAGCAAATAGCAACGTCTTTGCCCGTATTGTCCGCACCTTCGGTGATGTGTTCGTTCCCATCATTCCGGTCTTGGTAGCCACTGGATTGTTCATGGGGGTCCGAGGGTTGCTGACCCAACCACAGGTACTGGCTTGGTTTGGCATGGCACCCGCGGACATTTCCGATAACTTTATTTTATTCACCCAAATCCTGACGGATACAGCCTTTATCTTCCTTCCAGCTCTCATCACCATGTCTGCCTTCAAGATTTTCGGCGGGACGCCAATGATTGGTTTGGTCCTTGGGATGATGTTGGTATTCCCTGGCCTTCCTAATGCATGGGGCGTTGCCGGTGGTGACGTTGAACCGATTTACTTCTTCAACTTCATCCCAGTTGTTGGGTACCAGGCTTCTGTTATCCCGGCTTTCATCTCTGGTTTCATCGGTGCGAAGCTTGAACAAAAAGTCCGTAAATTTATACCCGATACCCTTGATTTAATCGTCACGCCATTCATCACGTTGCTAACAATGATCGTCGTAGCATTATTCGTCATCGGCCCAATCTTCCGCTCGGTTGAAGGTTCCATCGTTCAAGCAATCGTCGCCCTTCTTGCATGGCCATTCGGATTAGGTGGCGCATTGATCGGTTTCTTCCACCAAATCATCGTGGTCACAGGTGTCCATCACGTCTTCAATGCATTGGAAGTTGGCTTATTGGCAGAACATGGCTTCAATGCCTTCAACCCAATCATCGCAGCAGCCATGGCAGCACAAGGCGGGGCAGCGCTGGCAGTCGGGCTTAAAACCAAGTCGCCTAAATTAAAGGCTTTATCTTTCTCATCTTTCACTGCTGTTATGCTTGGGATCACCGAACCGGCAATCTTCGGTATCAACCTGCGCTACGTTAGGCCATTTGTTTTAGGTCTTGTTGGCGGAGCCATCGGTGGGTTCATCGCTTCCCTTCTAGGGCTTCGGGCGACAGGGATGGGGATTACCCTAGTACCGGGTATGCTTTTATACCTGGATGGACAGCTGCTTTCCTACCTATTGACCATGGTTGTTTCCATCGGTTCAGGGTTCGCCCTCACTTGGCTATTTGGCTTCAGCGACAAAATGTTAGAAAACAAATAAGATTTTATAGATTGAGCCGTTCTGGAAAGTTGTCGGATGGGCGGGTAACACCGCTTCAAAAGACAATTTTCAGAACGTTTTCATTTTCAGGAAGGGAAAAATGACATGGAATGGACAAGAGAAAAATTATACACACCCATTGAGAAAGCCCCTGAAGGATTCTTAAAACGGTTGAAAAAACAAGTGGATGCCTGCGCATGGCGGCAAACGTATCACATCCAACCAAAAACCGGGCTCCTTAACGACCCCAATGGCTTTGCCTATTACCAAGGGGAGTACCACTTATTTTACCAATGGTTCCCGCTAGGGGCGGTCCATGGCTTGAAATACTGGTACCACTTAAAATCCAAAGACCTCATCAGCTGGGAGAACTTGGGGATTGGCATAAAGCCTGAACATCATTATGACAGCCACGGTGCCTATTCGGGAAGCGCCATCGAAAAAGACGGCAAGCTCTACCTGATGTACACAGGAAACCACCGGGACGCTGACTGGAACCGCAGGCCAACCCAGGTTATCGCCATCATGCACCCTGACGGCACCATTGAAAAACGCTCCGATGCGGTCATCCAAACAGTTCCGGAAAATTACACCGACCACTTCCGCGACCCGAAAGTTTGGGAAAAAGACGGAAAGTTTTATGCCATCATCGGCGCCCAGCGGGAAAACGAAATGGGGTGTGCCGTCTTGTACCAGTCATCCGACCTGATGGATTGGGATTTCCTCGGCGAACTTGCCACCAACGCCCCTGACTTTGGCTACATGTGGGAATGCCCGGACTATTTCGAACTGGACGGCCGCGGCATCTTGATGCTCTCCCCCCAAGGACTTGACCAATATCCAAATATCTATCAATCCGGATATTTTTTGGGAGATATGCTGAACCTTCCTTCCTTGGAATGGTCCCATGAAGAGTTCCTAGAAATCGATAATGGCTTTGATTTTTATGCCCCACAGACCATGGAAGATGGACGGGGACGCAGGATAATGATTGCCTGGATGGGGCTTCCCGACATTGATTATCCCACTGATGAAAGTGGCTGGGCCCATTGCATGACACTCCCAAGGGAGTTGAAGCTCATTGATGGCAAACTCCATCAACAGCCAGTGCCAGAACTCGAAGGCCTTCGCGAATCGTCGGAAACTTTCCAAATGTCCCTTTCCAATCAGCTAAGGGTCCTTAGCAATGGCTCCGTATACGAATTGGAGTGCCATTTCTCTCAAATCGAGGGCACGGAAATCGGTCTTTCCCTACGAAAAGGCGGCGGCGAAGAAACAGTCATTAAATACGACTGCGCTACCCAGCGATTAATCGTAGACCGCTCCAAATCCGGCAAACCAGTGGCAACTGAGTACGGCACTACCCGCGTAATCCCATATGCCAAAACCGAGTTGAGCCTTCGCATCTTTATGGACAACTCCTCTATGGAAGTTTTCCTAAATGGGGGAGAAGTTGCCTTCACTTCCCGTATCTTCCCAACCAATAACCAAAACGACATCGAAATTTTCGCCAACGGCCGGTGCCAGGCGACGGTAGTGAAGCATGAACTGAAAAAAAGCGGGTGTGCCGAGTAAGAGGGCGACAGATTTCGATAACACTAATATAGAAAGCGTTGACAATTATTCCCTTTGCCGTTATAATCGAATAATTGAGAACCGCTCCCTTGAGCCGGTTCTTTTTAGTAACAAGCGTGGTTGCTTGGATTGGAGGAATGCCAAATGCTTATTACAGAACACCAATTGCAGTCCCTTAACCAGCTGGAACGAGCAGCCTATGATTATATTGCAGCCAATAAAGATGAGGTTATTTCAATGACTATCCGGGACTTATCCAAGTCCATTCATGTATCACCAACCACGATTTTAAGGATGTGCAAAAAGTTGGATATTAAAGGCTACTCAGAGCTTAAGCTTCGGCTTAAAATGTTTCAGATTGATTCGGTGGTGGCAACAAAAAATCAAAAACTTCCTGATTTGGACTACTTGGGAGCTTTGGGAACACCAGTTATGGGAGATAAGGTGAACAAGGCCGCCACACTCATCCAAGCTTCCAAGGAATTGATTCTATTTGGGTTAGGGACCTCAGGCTTAATTGCCCGTTACGCTGGGCACTTTTATGAGATGATGGGTTGTAAAGCCCAGGTTATTGACGATACATATTTCCATTATACGGATAAAAACTATGGTCAAACGATTATTATCGTAATCAGCCGTTCTGGGGAAACACCTCATATTATCAACCGGGTTAAATTCTTTAAAGATCGGGAGGCAGTGGTCATCGCTTTGACTAACTGGGATAATAATAGCGTTGCTTTGCTCTCTAATCTGGTTATTTCATATCAAGTCCCAAGAAAGGAAATATCCCTGTCCGATGTCACTACCCAAATCCCAGCGCTTGTTTCGTTAGAGGCCATAGCGCACCGGTTTTTTGAATTAGAAAATTCGGCCTAGTCAAATCTGAAATGCCGCCTGTTGCACTAGTCTAACAGGCGGCATTTTCTTGTGATGTTTCTCACAGATATAACATATTCCCTTGTCATGGGACATGTTATCGCTTTTAATAAAAGGCTTTTATTCTTTGTTTTCTGTGCTATAATCTAGTTATGTTCAAGAAAGCGCTATACAGAGAGCGGAACCAATTGGAGGGTGTTAATTATGGAACAGTATGTTATGTCAATCGATCAAGGAACGACCAATAGCCGTGCAGTCATCTTTGATAAGCAGGGGAAAACGGTGGGAAGCTTTCAAAAGGAGTTTACCCAGTACTTCTCCCACGAAGGATGGGTTGAGCACAATGCCAATGAAATCTGGAATTCTGTCCAGTCTGTCATTGCAGGTGCCTTCATTGAAACAGGGATCAAACCAAACCAAGTTGCGGGGGTGGGAATCACCAATCAGCGTGAAACAACAGTTATTTGGGAAAAGGATACGGGTCGGCCAATTTACAACGCCATCGTTTGGCAGTCCCGTCAATCAGCTGATATTGCTAATTCTTTGAAGGAACGTGGTTTGCAGGAATTTTTCCACCAAAAGACCGGTTTGGTCATTGATGCTTATTTTTCCGCAACTAAGGCCCGCTGGATCTTGGATTACGTTGAAGGGGCACAGGAACGGGCAGAAAAAGGGGAACTGTTATTTGGTACCATCGATACTTGGTTGGCATGGAAGCTGACGGGCGGTGAAGTGCATGTTACCGATTATTCAAATGCTGCCCGTACGATGCTGTTTAATATCAATGACCTGGCCTGGGATCAGGAAATCCTAGAATTATTGAACATCCCTGCAGCTATGTTGCCAAAAGTGGCTTCTAACTCCGAGGTTTATGGCCATACAAAGGACTATCACTTCTTCGGCAGCCAAGTCCCGATTTCTGGGATGGCAGGGGATCAGCAAGCAGCATTAGTTGGTCAGATGGCTTTTGAGCCGGGAATGGTGAAAAATACCTACGGTACAGGCTCCTTTATTGTGATGAACACAGGGGAAACACCGGTTATTTCCAAAAATAACTTGCTGACAACAATCGGTTATGGAATCAATGGGAAAGTTTATTACGCTTTAGAAGGAAGTGTCTTCGTGGCAGGATCTTCCGTCCAGTGGCTGCGGGATTCAGTCAAGATGATTGAGAAATCTTCGGATTCTGAAGAGATGGCCCGCCGTTCAACCAATGAAGATGAGGTTTATGTCGTTCCTGCTTTCGTTGGCCTGGGTGCCCCTTATTGGGATCAAGAAGCTAGAGGGGCAATGTTTGGCATTACCCGGGGGACAACGGACGAGGATATCGTCAAAGCTACCCTTCAGGCCATTGCTTATCAGGTAAAAGATGTGATTGGTTCCATGGTTGAGGATACCAACATCCAGATTCCAGTCTTAAAAGTCGATGGCGGGGCAACGATGAATGGGTATTTAATGCAATTTCAATCCGATATATTAAATCTTCCCATCCAGCGCGCTTTTAATCTAGAGAGTACTGCTTTAGGGGCTGCTTACCTTGCTGGTTTGGCCGTGGGGTTCTGGTCGGACTTAGAGGAAATCCGAGAAATGTATGAAGCGGGACAGGTTTTTGATTCTACGATGGAAGAATCCCGCCGCGAAAAACTATACACTGGTTGGAAAAAGGCTGTTGCCGCAACACAGGCTTTCAAATAAACGCAGATAAAACTGATTTAATCTATTGGACGCGCCCAGTTTAATTGATGCCATTTTCAAAAACGAAGGTCAGGGGTTAGCATCCTATCCAAAAAATGAGGAGGAATTGAGATGTTATTTTCAGCAAAGACAAGGCAAGAAAATATTCAAAAATTACAAGAGGGGGAATTGGATCTCTTAATAATCGGAGGAGGCATTACAGGCTCCGGGGTGGCCCTTCAAGCAGCTGCCAGCAAAGTCAAGACCGGATTAATTGAAATGCAGGATTTCTCTGAAGGAACATCTTCCCGTTCTACGAAATTAGTCCATGGGGGCATCCGCTACATGAAATCCTTTGATGTGGAAGTGCTTAAGGATACAGTAGGAGAACGTGCGATTGTACAGCGTGTAGCGCCACATATACCCCGTCCCGCTAAGATGGTACTCCCATTATATGAAGAGGAAGCTGCTTCGACTTTCTCAATGCTTTCTTTAAAAATTGCAATGGGTGTTTATGACCAACTGGCTGGCATCGAAGGGACAGAGCTTGCCAACCGTCTTCTAAGCCCTGAAGAAGTGTTGGAACTTGAACCACACTTGAAAAAAGAAGGATTGCTTGGTGGAGGCTGCTACTTGGATTTCATCAACAATGACGCACGCCTTGTGATTGACAACTTAAAAAAAGCTGCTGAGGATGGTGCGCTCCTTGCTAGCCGGGTAAAGGCTATCGGATTCTTATATGAAGGTGATAAAATTGTTGGGGTAAAAGCGCGTGATGTACTCAGCGGTGAAGTGTTTGAAGTAAGGTCCAAGTATGTCCTAAATGCTTCAGGCCCATGGGTTGATAAAGTACGCAACCTTAATTTCAAAAGGGCACCTCGTCCTAAGATGCGCCCGACGAAAGGGGTTCACCTCGTGGTGACAAAAGAGAAACTGCCGATTACCCATGCTACTTATTTTGATTCTGGATATGGGGATGGCCGCATGATCTTCGCCCTTCCGAGGGAAAATAAAACTTATTTCGGAACAACTGATACGGATTATCATGGGGATTTGGCAAACCCACAAGTGACCCAAGAGGATCTGGACTACTTGCTTGGGGCAGTGGAACTCCGTTACCCAGGACTAATTATTGGCAAGGAAGACATTGAGTCAAGCTGGGCTGGTTTGCGCCCACTGCTAAATACCAACTCTGGTTCGGATTATAATGGTGGGGACAATGGGTTCATTTCGGATAAGAGTTTTCAGGAATTGGTTTCAGCTGTCGTTGATTACAAAGAGGAAAAGCTGTCCCGTGGGGAACTGGAATCAATCCTGAAGAATTTGGAAGGAAGCCTAGGAGAAAAACGCTTGTCTCCATCAGCAGTATCCCGTGGGAGCTCTCTTGAACGGGAAGAGGATGGCCTGATTACCCTTTCCGGAGGGAAAATAACAGATTACCGTAAAATGGGCGAAGGGGCCCTTGGGCTTGTCATTGGATTGCTGAAAGAGGAGCATAGTGCCAAATTTGATGAAGTGGACTCCACTTCTTATGCTATTTCTGGTGGAGAGTTTGACCCTACGAAAGTGGAAGAAACTATGGTGGCAAATGTTAGGAAAGGCGTAGAGGCTGGACTAACAGAAACTGAGGCAACCTATATTGCTAACTACTATGGGATGAATTGTCTTCATGTATTTGGATATGCCGATGAAATGGATGCTTATCCTGGATTATCCCTTGCAGAATCGGCAAGGTTAAAGTATGCGCTCGAGCATGAAATGGTATTAACTGCTGCGGATTACTTTATACGCCGTACCAATCACGTGCTTTTTGGGAGGGAAAAGGTGGAAGGTTTAATAGACCCAGTCCTTGACGCCATGGGTAACTATTTAGGCTGGTCAGAGGAAGAACGCCAAAATCAGGGGCACTTATTTAAGGCTATATTGGAGAAATCCGACCTGAAAGGGTTGAAGTAAGAGGTTGTTGTAGCGGGGATGGATAAAATGTAAGCGGGAAATAAAAACATGGATAGAAAAAAATCCTGGGGCATGATACCATTAATGGGTAGCACGACTCAGGATTTTTAATATGCCTTTATGAATTGCTGATGAGTCGTAAATCTTAGCTCCTCCATACAAAAATCTTAGGTATGCCAAACTAGGAGTTTATAAGGTAAATAATCCCAACTCCCAATCTTTTATCTCATTTTTGTCATCGGTCGACCGTCTGTA
>Ga0268261_10000144_pt1 | contig 43780 bp, 38 predicted proteins | sample TergutNc150P1_FD_190353 | JGI IMG/M metagenome (GOLD analysis project Ga0268261, IMG submission 190353) | Nasutitermes corniger P1 segment gut microbial community from laboratory colony in Florida, USA - Nc150 P1 (SPAdes) (version 2) | ecosystem: Host-associated > Arthropoda: Insects >... | reverse complement strand
GGGGGGGGGGGGGAAATGTGACATAGCCAAAAGAGGGGTGAGCATAAAGGAGGGTTAGGCTAGAAATGGGTTGCTGTATGAGTCTGGCAGGAAGCATTTTTCATTTCAATCATTCAACCATCTGCTCATGCTGTTGTGTTCTATTAATTTCAGAACTCTAGATGAAGTGGTATTAGTGTCACTTCCACCTCACAATTCAGTCATTGACCATGCTATTATTTGGATTGTAGGTTAGTAAAACATACAAAACTGGAGTCATATCTAACAGCATACTGCCATACCAGATTTTATGGAAATTGATCAGCTGCTTCAGAAGTTGAAAGACGCTCTACACACATGGACAGATGGGTGTGCAATCTGCTGATCTCATTAGTCTTCATTTTTATTTTTTGAGGAAACAATGTAGTGTAAAAATTCAAAAGTATGAAAACACTGGGACACATATTAGGGTTATGGCCTCATTCAAGATACGTGTATGCCACAGACCTTCTGAAATACTGAAGTCTTTGATCACATCTGAAACTATGTTGGACCATGACCCCAAAATACATAATCCACATATTTGATTTTGCACAAATAAAGTACCAGGTGCAATTAGTGCAACAAGTCCTGCTGGTTTTGGTACAATTATTTATACATTTATTTTGCCATTTTTGCAATTAGCTAAGTGCATTTTGGCCTCCTTTCCATCCTGAAGGGAATAAATGTAACATGAGATTGCCATACCATTTGTATATGCCTCTGCACATTAGAGAGAAAGGAAGAGAATTTTTTTTGTGTGTAACAGAAACCCCCTTTTTCTATATCGCGGACTCCATGGTAAAGGCACAAGAGCATAGAGAGGAACTTTCTTGATGTCTCAGGTTGCTTCCCTCACTTGTGTGCTGCAAATTCTAGCAAACTGCTGTTCGTGAGTAAGTTTTTATAAGGCCTGCAATTTTTGGTTTCACTGCCCACCAAGTCTGTTATGTCAGCACAGGTTAGGATAAGTTTGCTTTACAAGGATAATTCACTGACTTATAACCAACAGGTAAGGATGAAAATAAGTCAGAATTTGAACATCAGTTGAGCATGGTTATGAATAGGTTGATTCTGCTCTTCACTTAATATGGCATCTGTTGAATAATCACTATATTTCTCATGCTGACTGTAGGTTGTGTCAGCAAGGGGATGGTCTCCATTCACTACCTTATGTTGATTTTGCTTTTTTACTTCCCCCATTAGAAAGGACATATCTGAGCACCGCCTGTTGCTTTGATCCTAACACAGGACAATCCCAGCTAGTGAAGATAGCAAGAAAATTTGGCCATTTAATTTGGTCATGCCAGCAGAGAGGTGTGATAGGGAGGTTATGTTTAGTGACATCTTAAATAAATTACATTAATTTTGCTGGAATTCTAATAAGTTAGCTGTAAGGTTTGGAATGCTTTGCTGTCTTGCATTCAGATGACTACTCAAGATTTATACCCTGCAGCACCATCTCATTCAGTTTCTGTGTAAGCTCAAGGGGTCTGTTAGATCTGGCATGTGCAAGTGTCAAGAGACTGTCCATTAGGTTTTAAAGCTTACCTTTGAGAAGCAGGGACTTCAAGATGCTGTTGAAGATTTCACAAGCGTGGGACTCTACAGAGTTTTGCTGTATAAGTAAAGATGCACAGTAGACTCAGGTGAATTCTAAACCCAATAACAGCAAGTGCATTGTGTAAGCAACTGGGTTTAGTTATTTTACAGTACAGCAATACAGTACAGCAATAAAGAAACCAAACTCAGGCTGACAAACTATTTCACATCCCATTTGCAGCAGTTTTTTTAAGTCACCACAAGGATGGTGACATCACTGTCTAATGCAAAGAAGTTTTGTTTGGATGTATAGAATCTACTTAAATTGCAAGAAGTCCAGTGAGTGTCAGTGTTTTGCCTTGTCCAGCCACTTCCTGATTCCCTGCACATTTTCCTTGAGATCAGGCTTATGCATTTGGCAACTTACGTTGAGACATAGTAACGCTGACCCACGTAATCAAAACTCTACTCGGTCACACAAGAATCGGAAGCCAGGGATTCCTGACAATGGAAATCAGGATGTTACAGTCTGGCTGAGTCATATCGGGTCACCTGCTGACTTGGAACAAACATAACCTAAGATGGTTATCATCAGTTGTATTGGTCTAGCTTTATAGGAACCTCATTCAGGGCTTTAAGCATAATTGTTCAGTGCCTATTTAGACGATCTGTTGAATCTTCCTCTGCTGTGCAGTGTTAACAGTCCAGCCTGTCACCCACATGCTAGTTAAGCCTCCAGACTTCTCATGGCTTCCCATGTATGTATTGTTAGGTGTATTTGTACCTTTTTTTGTCAGTGACCGCATACTGGACTTATTTAACTATTTCACAATATGTTGGCATTATGGAGCTTCATGTCTGTTTGTCACCCATTTCCATTGTTGATCCAGTTAACAATTTTGCATGAAACTTTATATAAATATTACATCATTGAAAACCACCACAATGCCATATTTTGTAATTTCCTGCAAGTAATAACAGTAACATGGGCAGATGTGTGTCACGTAATTTAGGGTCCTGAAATTACTTACGGGAGTAGTTCTTATAAAAACATTAAACTTTTGATAAAACATGTTTTTTTCCATTTCTTTTTGTATGTAGTATAGCAGCATAGTAGCCATGCAAAAACCATCCCTAAACTCTTGTCTGCAGTAACTGATGGATCATTGGAACTAACCTTATGAAATTTGTTACAAAATATGTAAATGATAAATATAAGTTCACATTTTATTTGAACATATTGGTTTTAGGTAAAACAATCATACATATGGTCATGGTGCAAATCTTTGAGGCTTTTTCAGCAAATTTAATATAGTCAAAATCTGTACCCCTGTAATAATTTTTCACAAAAGTAGAGAAAAACAATAATGGTAATAGTACTTGGTATGCAGGAGTAACAATCTGTGCAACAGGAAGGTGTTATGTGAGTTCAGCATGGAGTCATTTTATGCATTCAGTGAGAGGAGATCCATGTATATTTATTGTAACATCAACTTGACAATATTATTTAAACCTGAAGCACTGCACATTTGTTCATATAGTTATAGCCAATGTTTGCTTCAGAACCATTGGATATCCCACTAGTTCTGTGGTGGTATTGTCAGATTCACACAAAAAACTTCACACAGTGACAGTTGTGGATATTTTGTTGTTGTCTATCACTGTGTTAGAGTCATGAATATAAAACTTGTGCTTTTCAGGGAATGATTGCATTGCGCAGGAGTGCTACAGCTGTAACACATGAAGATTTCATGGATGCAATACTTGAAGTTCAAGCAAAGAAGAAAGCTAATTTGAACTACTATGCTTAATTTCATAGTAAGCCACCTTTATTTAATTGGCATAGAAAGCACAAGCCATCCAGCAGTTGCCCTGATTTGTCACTGAGGGATTGTTGGTATGATTGATTGTTGTGTAGTATTAAAGTCAGTACTCATCTGAACTTGAATACAGGTAACATGAGAAGCTTTCTGGAACATGTGTACATTCATATTTTCACTTGTATATCATTGATCTTATCAAGTAAAAAATATATACCATATGATATATATTTGTTAACTGCAGTGGGGTTGACACCCAGTAGCAGTGGTAGAGTACACATTTACGCACAAGCAATACACAGAACAACACAAACAGAATACCCAGAACAGAAAATACGAACAATAAGAATACATAAACATAACAATAAAAATACATAATTTACAAAATTGAATATAAGCATACAAAACATACAACCATATATACAGTGATACAAAATATAACCAAAAGGATATGAAAGAATGTGATAAACGAAACAGCCTTATAAGCAGCAAACTTTATTTGATCTACCGTATATTCTGAAATCTAATCCACACCCTTTTTACAGTTTTAGAGGGTTAAAAAATTAGATGCGGATTATAATCGCATGTGGATTAGATTCGCAGTCAAGAGCTGGATTTTGGAAAAATGATAGAGCCGCCTTACGTGCCGTAAGAACAATACAATACAATAATTTATTATTTTATTTATTACTTATTATAATTTATTATTTATCAGATTTGCCGTCATCACTCATAACTGAATCGTTATCCATGCTCTCCACCCAGTCACTCTCATTTTTATCTTCAACATCGTCCTCCCATACAATGTCATCATCGGATCTGTCCAAAGTATTGCTTATGCAACACTTCTTGAAAGATCTGACGATAATGCTTTCTGGGATGGCTTTCCATGCAGCCAACACCCACTGCGCGACTTCTGAAGGAGCTGCGTGTTTCATTTTTCCAGTTTCTGTTAACTCATGGGAAGGATCCGCAATCCAGGTCTGATATTGTTGCCTCAACCTGTCTTTAAAGGTCTTATTAATGGATACGTCCATTGATTGCAACACTGATGTCATTCGACCTGGGATGACAAGCTCAGTTTTCATCTTGCAGAGCTGATCCTTCACGGAATCAGTGACGTGCCCTTTGAATGCATCAAGGACAAGCATTGATGGTTGATTTAAAAAGGCTCCAGGCTTACAACTCCATAAAAATAGTTTCAGCCACTCCAACATGAGCTCCGCCGTCATCCATCCTTTTTCCTGGGCCCTGACTATAACGTCCTTCAGAAACATCTCTAATTTGGGTAAAGTCTTTTCAAAATTAGCAAGGGTGGTAGTTTTCTCCCATCAGCAGTTGCTGCCAGCATCACTGTTAGGCGAATCTTTTCGCATCCAGTGGTTTTCAAAAGTACCTCCTTTACACTTTTCTTCTCCAACATGTAGTTTGGTGGCATATCAAGATAAATAGCTGTTTCATCAGCATTGGCAATTTGCCCCATCAGAAAATTTCCCATCTTTCTTAGGTTGATAATGTACCGCTGATAATTCAACAACTTTTGATCAAAATCTTTTTGGAGCTTTTGGCATATCGTCCTACGCCGCAACGCCAGCCCCATGCAGCACATGAACCTCATGGCCCATCCTTTACTGGCTTTAAAACGACTTTGAGGAATGTTCACATATGTGGCCTTCTTTATCGCCTCCTCGCGAAGTAGATCATAACTCACAAACAGTCCAGTCTTGCATCTCTCTTGAAAAAAACGTGAAGACTGCATCATCAATTTCAGGAAATCGTCCTTTCTTAGATCCAGTGAATTTCCTTCCCGACGCCTCACACCCGCTGATCGCTGTCTTGTGTTTCCACCACAGTCAAACGTTCCTTTCATCAACTCCAAAACTTGCAGCGGCTTTGCAGTTTCCCTTCTCTGCGCACCGAATAACTTCACGTTTCAACTTTGCCGTATATGATAGTCTTTTAGATTTCTGGCATCCCTCTTCCATAACTATGGTACACAACAAATTGGAATACGCACCTTCCATGTTTCAACAACTAAGCCGCCAGCTGGCTTAGATGAGATTGCGCACACTTGTTGAGAAAGGTTCACTTCATGGTACCGCTATTACTCATCGGCCCCAGGCATAGCGTCGGATTTTAATGCATTGGTAACATCCGATATTATTCAGTCACTCACCCTGTGGGCAAGGGGCAGTTGAAGGAAAGGTGCAGATTAGAACCATGAACTAACTTTTTTCTGTTTAAGAAATTGCCAAAAACTGAGTGTGGATTATAGTCAAGTGCAGATTAGTTTCGGGTGCGGATTAGATTCAGGTGTGGATTAGATTTGAGGATATACGGTATATATCTACTAATAATGATAAGCACTTTGTTAATAAGACCTTCACTACACTTGTCAACACTTCACTTTTCCCCATTTAAACCTCACCCAACTACATTTCACTACACTGCACTACCCTCTCATTTGGCCTAACCTCATTTAAATTTCCTGCTTCTCCATTTCACCTCACATCACTACACTTCACTTCACTTTACTGCACTTTTAGAAGATTTTTGCCACACTGCTATTCTTTTCACCTCACCCAGTTTATAATTGCTTTCCTAACTCTGTTTCTGAAAATTTAAGGTTTACAAAGGAAAGTCCCTAACACTTCTCCAGGTAACTGGTCCCAGTTTTTAATGGTCCTATTTACAAAGAAATACTTCCCGATATCTATTCTTTGCTTCCTGTCCCTGATTTTCTGAACATGATCAGCCCTACTTAAATAGGAAGGTCTTCGAGCTTTCCAAGCCCCTACCACAGAGTAAGCTTTAAAAAGTGCGCATAAGCGTGCTATTTTCCTGCATTGAGCCAAGATTTCCCAGTCAGAATCCTTCATATGATTAGTAAATTGAGCAGCTTTCATTTGTACTCGGTCTAATGCATTTATCTGTCCTTTGCATGGATGCAGCCCCATATTCAAAAATAGGATGTACCAATGATGTGTAGGCTAAACTTTTTGTATTCCTAGTTTCTTTTTTGAGAACACGCATTACAAAGCGATGTGCCTCTATGTATATATATATATATAAATTAAATTTATTGTGGGGTTTTCTCTCTCATTAACTACTGAAGACCTTACAGAGGGTACACTGATATATGAAACAAACTGCATTCTTTTGCCAATATATATGATGGCCATTAGAAATCTGTTGGTAATTTCTTCACACTTCAGTTATTTCACATTTAAAAAAAAATATTTTCACATTAAAGACCCTCAGAGCTGTAGTGTAGGATATGTTCTTCACAACTGAGTCAGTCAAATTAAAATCCAAGCTTTACTGTATGTAAGAATAAAATATCGGAACAAATGGCCCTCCAATACATGGAGGGGAATGGGGGGAAGAAAGAAAGGTTTAAAAAGTGAAAATAGTCACTTCTTTGATAAATTACCAATTATAATGCAGGTATCATACTGGAGAACAAGTGGGAGTACGGTACGATGGTCTGTTGGCTGTTTATCGATTTTAGCAATACCAGTGCTTCAGTTAGGACACAAATATTGTACATTATTCTCATTGAGTTTGGTGTGCCATGAAAATAGGGTAATTAACCCTTTGAACCTGGAATTATGTGGCCAATGAATTCTGCAAAAGACCTTTAAATATTTAAAAAGCACCCCATTACTTGTCATGTTCCCAGCCTACGTCTGTAGTCTATTAAGTTTTGTCATTATCACACTACATGGCAGCTGTAGTCGACTCTCATTCCAGTGGGTTAAAGAGTCCAGTGATCAAGGCTGCTTCTTCCATCATGTGTGTCCTACATAGTTGGATCTCTGCTCTCCTCACCACCTGAAGACAGAGAGATCAGTCTTAACACTTTGAGTTTCAACCCATTAGTGTTTCACTGGTTTCAGAAACTTGGGCATTTTTGACATATTTTTCCATGTGACCCAAACCCAAGTTCCAGCTGTGAATGTTACAATACATACATGAATAAATAAACCTGAGCTTTGCTAGGGTATGGGCAGCACAGAATTGGGCTTTAAAGTGTTAAGCACATTATTTTTTAATCATGAAACAGTGGACAGTGTTCAAAATTAAAAACATATTATATGAAACCAATAGTGCAGGTGTACATTCTTCTGGTGGGTACCATTTTAGTATGGCTGAAACAAGATGCTTTGTCACTATTATTATGCCACTGTGATTTACAGTGTATCTGGGGAAGGTCCAAAGCCATGGAGGAACTGAAATTGAGTGAGGTGTTTTATCATCTGGTATTTGGTGTAGCTATTCATGGCCCAATTTTTCCACTTGGATAATTCAAGATCTTGCTCAGCAAATGGCTTCAAGGACAAAGGCTTGACCCACTTAGTAGTCATGTGGTGGGTGAATTGTTAGAAAAAAATTAGACTGAGTGCTATATGTGTTGTAAATTTTTTTCTGTGAGAACTGCACATTTCACCCATGCACTGATGGCTTGCATTCAGTACCCCCTGCTGGCAGATATCGTTATCCTTGCTTGTTCTCAGTTACTTGACCAGTTAGAAAGTTTTTATGCAAACATATCTAGTTTTTAAGTGAAGAAGTGGAATGTGTAATGCTCCTGACTGACCAATTAGAAACATCAGTTTTAAACAATTTGAGAAATTCTGTCACATAGAAGCCACAATATTTCTTAGTGTGTGAAACTTCACATATTTGTAGAGAAACAAAATCTCCATGAATCCGCACTGATTATTAACCAAAAATTCATTCCAATTCAATGTTATGATGTCCTTGTTAGTCTGTTTAGGCCACAGTAAAATTAGAACATGAGTGTTATCATATGATGATGGAGTCATCTTTGGTTTGTGTGCTAGTGAAATCATATCACTCTCCCCCCCCCAAAAAAATAAAGCAGCTTGAAATATTCGAAATCATATCACTCTCCCCCCCCCCCCAAAAAAAAAAAAAAAAAAAGCAGCTTGAAATATTCTAAGTCCCAAGCTGGATGTGACATGATGTGCAGTTGCCATCATACAGGTGTTAATTCGAGTCATTTAACTTTTCCCATATTAGTGCATTCATGGCGTTTCTATGTCTTCCATTCATTACAATCAATCAAGCTGCACATACAGTAACCAAAGACACCAATATGTTTGCTTAATTTGAAGTTAAAATATGATTTAAACTTTATTAATTTTCTGAGCCATTTGGCTTAGTAGCTCTGCTGCAGGGGATGCATGTTGCAAAGGGCAGTTTTTCGCCACTGCGGCTGGTGGTAGCCAAGCCTGTTAACGCACAACAGCAGTACTCTGGAAACAAACTATGTTGGTTTGAGTCCCAGTATTACCATATTTTTTTTAATATGTTTTAAATTCACAAACACTGTATTAAACACGTCAATTATTATATGTTTCGAAAGTTATCTTTGCTCCATTTGCATGACTATAAATGTGTTTGATGCAGATATTTATGTTATTTTCCATAGTTTTTTCTTTGTTTACCGACATTCTGATTTAGAGGGTTCATGCTCAAATGGGACTTGAACTAGGCATGTGAAACTCGTTGGTGTTTGCGGGCCCTAGTGGGTCATGAGATGTGACATTGGACCACACAGTTTGAAACATGTACGTGAAGGAATTGTTGATCATATAATGGGTGTGCTTGGGAGGTAACTGGATTGAGTGTGATTTTACTCTTGCCTTGTTTCAGGGTGGGGTGGAGAGTGAACTGCTGTTGGAACAGGTGTAACTCTAATTGTAGTGTTCGAAACAAGTTAAAAATTGTTCTTCCATTTGGCCTTCTAGTAGACAATAACACATTTTTAAAAATGTGCATTTTTTAAATGTTTTGCTGGCTACACTGAAGATGGTTATGAAAACAGAAATGCGTGTTTTAATAATAATAAAAACAAAGGCAATGAAGAGCTTATGTTGTTTATTTTGAACTGTACTTTGCTACATAATCAAAATGAGGGATGGACTTTCCCCTCACCCATGTTTTAGGGCTTCTTGTAAGAATATGTGGGAATGTTATTAAAAAAAGTCTACATTGCATGATAAAAATTGGTATATGATTTTGGAACACTTTTACTAAAGGATTTCTTATTAAAGTAAGTCAGGTTTCTTTCAGTTTTCTGCCACCCGAAGCAAACATCTTCCGCAACTGCATTACTGTAAATCACAATTTTCGAGCCATGGTCCAAAAAGGATGTTATACCTGCTGCTGGTCATGGATGAAAATGGAGGGCAGGGGATTACCCATAGACGAAAACTGACCTGCCGGTGACAGTATGCTCATTAACCTTTAGTTGAGGGTAGGCCGAATCCTTCGTGACAGATACTGTCATTAAAGTACCAGTGCCATTATCCACGATGTGTCAGCGCTGGTGTATGAAGTTCAAGCCATTCCTTCTTATTCTCATCACGATGGCTAACCATGACAAGTCTATTCATGAACTCGTCATCGCCCTTGCTGAGGAGGATTAAGTGACAGCACTGCAGGTGAACTGTTCGGTGTCCCGAATTCTATTGCAAGAGCATGGCTACAGAAATATTGCGGGTGAAATGGGCCGCATCAGACACCAGTTCTTTTGACGACCACGAAAATTTACGGAACAAACTGTGACTGTGACTGAAAGACTACAGTCTATGATCAGAAACATTCTTGTTTGGTAAGTTTATAGAATCTATTATCAGATTATGGGGTAAGTACTGACATTTCACGACTGTGAATAATAAACATACTGACAACAAGCACTAAAGCACAGGTTAGGGCAGATTCCATCCATCATTTTGATTATGTATCAAAGTACAGTTCAAAATAACCAACATAAGCTCTTCATTGCCTTTGTTATTATTATTATTATTAAAACATACGCATTTTCGTTTTTGTTACCATCAGCAGTGTAGCCAGTAAGACATTTTAAAAATGTGTTACTGTCTACTAGAAGGCCAAACGGAAAGACAATTATTGGCTTGTTTCGAAAGCTGAAATTAGTACTGAACCTGTTCCAACAGTACTTCACTCCCGCCACCCCACCCCTGAAACAAGGCGAGAGTAAAACCACCCTTAGTCCAAATACTTCCCAAGCACCCCCATTGTACGCTGACAATTCCTTTACGTAAATGTAGCAAATCGTGCAGCCCAATGTCAGATTTCGTGACTCGCAATCACCAACGAGTTTCACATGCCTAGTGTAAGTCACATCCGAACACGAAACGAAAATATAATTAGGGTTAAACATCAGAAATATCTGCGACACTCGCATTTCTAGCCCCGCCAGTGGAGCAAAGATTACTTTTGAAACGTATACGATACTATATGTGTTACTGTGCAGTTTATTAGGGTGTTCGTGATTGTAAAACAAATATATATATGCCGATACTGGGACTAGAACCAACTTAAGTTTGTTTCCGAAGAGTAGGCCCTCCATATGTTGCGCTTTAGCGGGCTCGGCTACAATAGGATGCGGCGAACAACCACTATATGCCGCAAGCCTCGCCAAATTTATGAAGTTTAATTCGTGTTATGACCTCAAATTAAGCAAATGTATCAGTGTCTTCAGTTAATATATACGCTGCGTAATTGATTGTATTGAATGAAAGACATCGAAACGCCACGAATGCACAAGTATGGGGAAAGTTACACGACTCGAATTATGATGGAAACGGTAGTCTTGTTACTTCCGGCGCTGGACGTACGAAATAGCAAGCAGCTTGATTTTTGTTGGACTGAGTGTACCATTCATTTTCTGCATTTCTTTCCCGCTCTATATGTGAAGTATGTACTCAGCAAATTCAGACGTATCGAGGTAAGTATTCAGTTTATGTTTTGTACCCTTCACATTCTGAGATAAAATATCTACCAATCACGAATTATACCCGGGTGATTGTCGAAACCTCAGCCTCTATATTTGGAAGTACTGTACTCGTATGTCACTTGTTTGCAGTGATGTTACAACGTCCTTTAGTTTTCATATGTGAGTTTTACAAGTCCTGTCCCTTTAGAGTCTGAGATTTATTTTTCACCTGTTGGTGTTTACCCATTACTGAGAATTTAAAAAATGTTTATACGAAAACTCAAAATGTAAGGAAGCGTCTGTTCTGTCTCTTTTTGTTGATCTTGCAACAACGAATTGACTTGTAACATCGTCGTTGGCCGTTGCCTTTATCTGCGTTTTGGCAACGTAAATATTCAATTTCTGCATCTCCCACTATATACGTGAAGTACGAGTATGTACTCAACAGATTCGGACGTTTCGAGTTTTGCTTCCGTACACTTCGACATCTGATATACACAAAGCCCGCATTATCCCAGGGGGGTTAGTTTGAACATTCTTATTGGAAACCTCAGAATCTGTATGTTCGTAGATGTTCATCATAACATTGTTCGTAGTGAAGCAGTATCTCTTCTCAATTTTCATAACTGAATATTCATGTCCTGTCCTTTGTGAGTATGAGGTTCCCTTTGCTCATATTCTTGTTTAACCATTACTGAAATGTTAAAACCTGCCTTTCGAAAAATTAAAGTGCAAGTAAATGTCAGTTCTTTAAAGTATTATTGATTTCCTACGTGGTACGTAACCTGTAATTTTGGTGTTTGCTGGCGTTCATATTCAGCATTTTGGCGAACTAAATTTTCGATTTCTGAATTTTATTCCATTTCGCTTTTAGAAGTGTGTACTCAAAAAATTCGGACGTTTCGAGCTTAGTATCCGTACACTTCGTAATCTGAAATGTACACAGAGCCTACATTATTTCAGGGTGATTAATTTAAACATGCTCTTTGGATACCTCAGACTCTATAAGTAGATGTCCACCATTACATTGTTCGTAGTGAATTTTCATTTTTTTCTGTTTTCGTAACTGAATATTTATGTCCTGTCCTTTGTGGGACTGATATTTTTTCACGTATTCGTCCTTGACCATTACTGCAAGGTTAAAACTTGTCTTTCGAAAACTTCTCAAGCTGGTAATTATATTTACCACTCATTTAGATGGCTCTAATTGTGGCAAATTAGGTAGGTAAGTTACGTCTTTGGGATGATTTGCAGTGACATCCGTATTTACCGCCTAAATACTAAGTAGTTAATGGTAAGTGTGCTTACCACTCAAAGTTATTTCGAAATAATTGTTCCAATTTGTTGATTTTCGTTTCCTTTTCCGTAAAAAAAATTATAACCCCATGCTGTTACCTGCCTCCTTTTGTTCCACGTAACCTCCTGCACACCCAAAAATCTGATCTGTATCTGTAAATTCCTGGCAGCTGCTGTGATTGAGCCTGCCCTATACAAGAACCTAACATTCCAGGTACCAAATCTCATGTCCCATTTCCGTTGCTTAGGTCATACCAGAATATCAGTCCAGGTCTGGTGCTCTTGTAAATATTTAGTCACAAAATACGTTTTTACGGAGGAAGTTGTTAGCATCTCGCCCAAACGCAACCTAGAGGAACACCCCTTGTCGGCTGTCCGCAATTGCTTATTCAATATATTCGCTGCTACCCTCCATATTGGAGGACATTCCTCCATCCGCATCCTGAGGACACGCCATGCCGTGATGACAGGATCCACTTTCTACGGACATCCTCTTTTACCGCCCCTAATACTGCAGACCACATGGTAAGTGCGCTTAACTTACCCCTTTAAATGCCGAGTTAAATCCCGTCTGCCATTTGCCAGCATTATTAGGAGCTCACCATATTCTCCACGTTAGCATGATAAGGGTTAAAATTACCCTGAAATAATCTTAAACACTATTAGTTTCAGGTATTGTAACTGTAAGAAGTACACCTTCGAAATTAATGGTATCACTACTATATAAGGACTATAAAGCGTTCTTTACCTCATTTTATGCTCACAGTAACATATCTACTTTGGAACTCTTGATAAAGAAGCATAGGTTTTCTGGAACTACAATGGGATGGCAAATGATTTGCCAAGGAGGATGCTTGCGTCTCTACGGAAGGATTACACACCTCCCATTTCAGTTCCACAACGGCCCTTATCAGGGCCACCAATCTATCACAAAGGGAGTAACTTTTGTCTTTGGATGTTTCAAAGTTACATCACCATCTTATACACTTCATTGGCCTATATATTCTCATACAGTTTTTCTTCCGTTCGTTCAAAATATTACCTATTAATGTTAATTTAAATGTAGTCTCGACATAGTACATCACTAGGCTACAAACTGCAAGATTTGGGTTCACATCGACTTATTCGATTTCTGCATTTCGCTCCATTTCTCTATTATAAACAAATTCGTTGTTTCATAGTTAGTAATCCGGCTTTGCTTCAGTACACTTCGTAATCTGTAATACAAGGCGTGTTCAAAAAGAGACCGAACTTCTTAAATAGCGCGCCAACCAGCACAGAGATCGCGCTGCGGCTACTGAGCGCTCCTAGCGTCAGGTTTCGATAAACTGCCATTTGTTCCGTTTCTCAATGAACATTAGTCGTCGAGCTACATCCGTTGAAATGAGCACGTGCACAAGCTGTTCGTCACACTTTCCTGAATCTCCATTATGGTTTGGAAATGACGTCCTTCCAAAACGGTTTTAATTTTGGGAAACAGGAAAAAAGTCTGCTGGGACTATGTCTGGAGAATAGGGTGGATGGGGCACCTGACCTGGGATGCCTGACGTTTTGCCAGAAAACTGCGGATGAGGAGCGATGCGTGAGCCAGTACATTGACGTGGTGCAACATCAAAGTCTGGGTTTCCCACAATGCAGGCATATTTCTGCACACAGCATTCCTCAAACGTGCTAAAACTTCCTAGTACAATTGTTTGTTTACCATCTGACCACGTGGTACAAATTTATGTTGGACAAAGCCTTCCAATAAAAAATCATAACCAACAACACCTTGATCTTTGACCGACACATCCATGCCTTTTTTGGCCCAGGAGACCCTTGACCCAGCCCCGTATGCTTGGTTAAGCAACTGAAATGTCTCTGTAAAATTTTTACGAAGTTTGCGCAAAATTTCACACACACAAGCGCGCGCGCTTTGTTTTTAAAGCTCCTTTATTGTCACTTTGTCACATCCGACGAACAGCTTGTGCACGTGCTCAGATCAGCGGATGTAGTTCCACAAATAATGCTTATAGCGAAACGGAATAAATGACATTTTGTTATAAAAACCTGACGCTAGGTGTGCTCAGTAGCCGCACCGCGCTCTCTCTGCTGGTTGGCGCGTTATTTAAAAAGTTCGGTCTATTTTTGAACACGCCTCGTATACACAAAGCCTGCATTATTCCAGGGTGGTTAGTTAAACATGCTGTTTGGAAACCTCCGGCTTTATTGGTATGTTCTCCATAAAATTGTTCGTAATTAAGTTGAATTTTTCTCGTTTAACATAACTGAAAATTCGTATCCTGTCCTTTGCGTGTGTGAGATGCCTTTTGAACATACTTGTATTCGTGTTTAGCCATTACTGAAATGTTAAAACTTGCTTTTCGAAAACTTAAAGTGTTAGTAAACGTCAGCTCTGAAAAGTACTATTGATATCCTACGTAGTATGTAACCTGTAACTTGTGTGTTTGCTGGTATTCATTTACCGCATTTTGGCTACCTAAATTTTACATTTCTGCATTTCACTCCATTTTTCTGTCAGAAGTGTGCACTTAACAATTTCGGAGGTTGGAGATGTGTATTCGGGTTTTGCATCCGTACACTTCGAAATCTGATATATACACAAAGCCCTGTTCATCCTAGGCGATTGGTTCATACATGTTAACACATTGAGGACGGTTGACGCAGATTTTCGTCTATACATTACAACGGTGCAAGACGGGTGACGCAAATCTGCGTTTTTAACACGTGCTTGGTTTACAATCACATAACAATTACGCAATACATGGAGCCTGTCTCCGAATGGTCCTGATGACATGTTTATAGAAACGTGACCTCACTCTGAATTAATGATATGTGATAAATATAGATAACACACAGCTCTTTATTGTCCTCTGTTGCTCCGCTCTGCATTTAGTCAGAGTTCAGACTTCAACCACTTTACACCCATGACGGAAAGAGGTAGTTCTTGCGAGGAAAAATATCTTACAGAAGATGAAATTTCAGCAGAATTGTTGGCGGACACTTTATCTGATGTTCCTGACGACGCTGACAGTGACAGTGAAAATGACAATGACTCTTCTATTATTGGAAATAGGTGAAACAAAATTGTGCATCCTTTACCGAGTTACAGTGAGTGAACAAAGTGCAAACGAAAGTGACGATGACGATAAAACACTAGATTCGGCGGTTTCCACATGGGTAAAAACAGATAAAACACCAAATTTAGGGCCATTTACCGGAAATCCAGGGGTGAAACAAATTCCCTCTGACCCAACGAAAGTATCACAAGTAACAGGACTCTTTCTTGGGGACACATTCTTTGATATGTTGTGTGAGGAAACGAATCTATATTACTTACAAAATCAGGAAAAGTATGTTACTTGTTCTAAGGGGTTGAAATGGTCAACTGTCACTGTAGCAGAAATGAAAGTTTTTAAATAATTATTTCAATGGGGCAAGTCAGCAAAGATGAACTAAAGGATAATTGGTCTACGGATCCATTTTTAGATACTCCTATTTTCAGGAAACTTATGAACCGTAATAGATTTGAACAAATTTGGTGATGTTTACGTTTCAATAACAATGAACTTCTGCAACAATCAACTAACAGGCATTTCAAAATTCAACCCTTACTAGATTTTTCCTTGAAAGTTTTCAGACTATTAATAAGCCAAATCAACATCTTTCCTTAGATGAAGCAGTGATTCCTTGGAGGGTTAGGCTTTGTATACGAACATATAACCCGGGGAAACTTCGAAAGATTGGATTACTTGTTCGTATGGTCACTGAAAGCATCTCAGGCTGTATCTTGAATTTAGAAAATTATGCTGGTGAAGGAAAAAATTACAGGAAACTATTTTTACACTTTTGGAACCTTATCTTGATCAAAATTACCATGTCTACCAAGACAACTATTACAATCATGTGGCAATTGCTGAAAGTCTCCTTTCAAGACAAGTTAGAGTATGTGGAACAATCAGAGTGAACAGGGGTCTTCCTCCAGAAATGAAAAACAAATCAGTCTCTGAAACGTGGCGAAACCACATTCAGGAGAAAGGGTGAAATTCTTCAATCCTGGAGGGATATTCGTGTTGTAAATATGATTTCCACAATTCACGATTCAACAATGGTTGATGTTCCACGGAGAAATGAAGTAGTAAAGAAAAAACCTATTTGTATTTTTCTGTATATGTTCATGAAGGGTGTTGATAGGGCAGATCATTACTTGTCTTATTATTCTCTCTTGAGAAAAATAGTGAAGTGACCAAAGAAAGTTGCGTTTTGGCTTATAAATTGTGCACTTTTCAATTCTTTTCGAATTTATCAAAAACTATACCGTACATAAAAAATGAGATACAAAGAATTTCTGCTACAAGTGGCAAAAGACTACGCTACAGATAAGATGGAGACATACACAGAAGCAGCACGCCCAGGAATATCAACCCAAACCCCTCGTGTGCCTCATGAGGACCCCCTGGGAGACATTCGGGTGATATGCGGAAACATGTGCTAGAGAAGACTGTTGGAAGTGAACGGGGTAAAAGAAAATATCCTGCTAGGAGATGCCATGATTGTGAAACTCGGTACATCTGCAAGTTCTGATTAGTGCCACTCCACAAGGGGGAACGTTTACAGAGGTATCACACCCTCAAGTACTACAGGGTCTTCGGTGAGTATTTCCTGAAAATTTCAGTTCACAAAAATAGTTAGCGAATTTGTTATAAATTTTTAAAGAAACACAGTATAAAAGTTGATTTATATTGTTTAAACCCCGGGAACGTGCATTTAAACAATTTAAATGCCCCCATCCTCAATGTGTTAATTGGAAACCTAAGGCTCTATATGGAGATTTTCACCATAATTCTTTTTACAGTGAAGCGGTATCTCTTGGCAATTTTCATAACTGAATATTCATGTCCTCTCCATTGTGAATATGAGATTCCTTCTGCACATATTCGAGTTTAACCTGTGGGATACTGTAGGATTGTTTATAGAGAAACAACTACAGTAAAGCGCATATATTGATATTCATTAGTCTCAAAATCCTACAGTAGTGTTTTATAAGTTGCGGAGGGAATGCCCCGATTAAACTGCGTCCACCTGATCTTGCTTCGAGCGTTATGTTCTGGCCGGTGGTAGGTCTACGAATGCGCAGCGAGTTGCGCGGTTTAGGGCTCGTGTGATGCTAGCTGCAGGCTCGGCTGAGCTATGGAGTGCCCTGTCCACGAGGTAGCGTTGCCGGGCAATCGACGATGTTACTTCTTTCTGGATGTGTCGTCAGATGATGTACTCCTTGTAGCAAGTGATGAAAGCTGGCTGTCAGTCGGAGTCAGAGCCAGAATTACATTACGATTGGTTGACAGCCAACCAGTTTGTCTAGGCGCCGAGCCCCATTCAGGCTCATGACCAGACTGTTTTGGTCTGACTTTTTCAGGTTTTTTTTACTTGATACGCCCCCTGCCCGGGGGGTTTGAATGGATCTGTTGTTTTGTTGGGTCACAGTCCGTCTGTCTTGGAATTGTTGTATATTTATACTTAATTTAATAAAACTATTAGAACAGTTTGAAACACACACACACACACACACACACACACACACACATATATATATATATATATATATATATATATATATATATATATATATATGGCTCAGAGAGGGAATAGGGAACGCAGAAATATTTTGGACAGACTTCACGACTTTTAGAAGAGACAGGCATGCCAGGGGTGGGGGTGTGTTTATCTGTGTTAAAAATAATATTGCCTGCTCGGAACTATGGGTTGACGACGATTTCGAGATAATAGCTGTGGAGGTTAAAGGCAGTGATTCTAAATGCACGTGGGAAATCGTGGGCATTTACAGAGCCCCAAATGGGGACATAGGGCTTTTGAAAGGCTGGCTGCCAGAACCGGTTTTCTGGGAAAATCTACGAAGCGGAGCATTATAGCAGGTGATTTAAATTCACCCCAATTAGACTGGAAGGGAAGCGCGGAAGGTACTGGTGTTACTCAGATTTGTGTGGGACAACGGCTACACTCAGGTGGTTGGAAAACCAACCAGATGGGATTCTTTACTGGACGTTTACGTCTTTCGACCCAAAAGTGCACTAATACCTTGCGCTACGGTGCAAGGAGTCAGTGACCATTGCGGGGTGTTATTAAACGTGGAATGGTTGGAAACAGAGTTTTGTGACTCAGGAGAAACGACTAGTACTCGTGTACCACGAAAAATGTGTTAGGGCAACAAAAGTCTTCGGGATCAGTTACCAACATGGACAAATAATGGTAGCTACGTAGAAGACATGGAAAAATTTCAAGGACATATTTTTGGGGGTATCAAACGTTTTGTTCCGCGTAAGGTTCTGAAACAAAATCGGATTTTAAAATATTACAGCAAGAAAGTGAAGCAACTAAAGGTAAATAGAAGAAATTTAGTGGAGCACTACCAAGCGGAGTTGAAAATACTATCCAATGAATTGTTGACAGCAAAAAGAAATGCACAGGAAACATTCTTGAGCTCACTATTACAAAATGAAGGTAAATCATGGTCGGATTTTTACAGGTTTGTAAATAGACTTAGACGAAACAGGAAAAATATCGATCGATTGGGTGTGGGTTGAGTGCTACTACACGAATTTCATCACTTGGAGAGAGTCATGTTTCGAGCCTATATTCAGCACAGATAGACTTCGATTAACTACACAAAATTTTCTTGTTGGCGCAAGTCATGTTTGGACACAGGCTGCTTGTGGAGCGGAAATAAACGAATTTAAACACTTTGCACGAGTGGGGTTTCGAGCCTTTATTCAGCACAGATAGGCTGGGAGTTCGAGCAACAAACACGAATTAATTGATTTGTCGCAAGTATTGTTTTGAAACATTTATGAACACAATTACGCTTCATGTCGTGCGATAAAATAGGAATAAATTCATTTTGTTCATATCACATTTTGAGACTACTTTCTGCACAGATAGACTATACGTCGAGCGCCAACACACGAATTTCTTTAGTTGAATGTCATGTATTGAAACCAAATGCACCAAGGATAATCTGTCGGTCGAGCATAAAGACTCGATTTTCATGGGTTGGTTCAAGTCACGTTTGTACACATTCGTAACAGATAACCCAAATGTCGCCGTGGGTCCCATGTCGTAGATTTGCCGCATATAGGAATTCCTATAAAGGCGTCAAATTCGTCATTTCGGCAAAATTAAATGAAAAAGTTTTCGCCCACAGTTTCACCTTTCGCTGGTACGATCCCTCGAGTCGTTGCGGACGTGGAGGCAGCTGGCTTCGAAAGTGCGAACGTCTAAAGTCTTGGGAAAGCAATGGTATCCTACCCTCAAGAACCTGCCCAGGATACGGTGTTCCAAAGCCACACCGGACGCCTGATTGAGCTATTGTTCCTTCGAAACCGGCCTAAGGGTTTTATACTAATAAATGAACCCAAATATGGACCACCTATAGACGTGTTTCATCAATTAGAGCGAGTCATGTTTCGAGCTCATATTTTGCACAGATAGGTTGTAGGTCGAGGGCATCTACACGAATAATTTCAGGTGAGGCAACTCATGTTCGGAACCCATATTGAGGATCAATGATATGCATCTAATACACTTATTTCAATACATTCCGCGATGATGTTTCAAGTCCATATTCAGCACAGTTAGACTGTAAGTCGAGCGTCAATACACGAATTTCTTGATACGGCGCAAGTCCATTTTGGAAACCAAATTCAGTACAGATAACCTGTATGTCGAATGCCAATTCACGTATTTCAACACTTGGTGAAAGTTATTTCTAGGCCAAATTTGTAACAGATATGCTGCATGTCGAACACAAAAAAACACGACTTCCTTGAGTTTGAGCAGTTCATGTTTTGAACTCATATTCAGCACAGTTAAGAGTAGTAAGGGTGTCACTTGAGCAGGGTCATTGACACGTGACGTTACACGTAAACAAACCTAAACTTCCCCTCCCTACCCTTGCCGCCAGGCGATCACGTGATGTAAACAATGGCCCAGACAGTATGGCGCTAGGCTAAACCCAACTTTAACTTGTTATTATTTTGAAACCTAACCTTTCCCTCTCCCTGCCCCTAGGCGGTTGTTACACGATGTAAACAAAAGACGGCGGCGGGGTGAATGACCTTTCCGCTTAACCTAACTTTACCTTTGTAATGTGTGTCAAAATCAAATAAAATTAATTTAACAGAGAGCAGGCATCAAAATTTTACACATTTGATGTACAATAAGTTTAAAAATTTTTACTTCCTTATAACTCAGCAATACCACAGTGTTTTGCTACAGCTTGAGCTCACTGTGTGACGCGTAAGTTTATTACCCTTATTGCAATGTCGGATTAATTAACACAGTACACGCAGGTAAATGGCCTCACTCGTTTTACCGGCGTTACATACCTGTCACTTTGAAGAAGAGATTATTGATAGCCTAGACGAAGCTACTGTTTGATAACGTTTGTCAGTGCAATGTTTGTGAGGTTCTACTGCTTCATAATAATTGAAGGTAAGTCGTGCTGACAACATTTTAAATTACTAAATTATTCCTTACCCGAGTCGAGCAGTTTCCAAATTAAATTCGCGTTTGTAAATTCTAAATTCACGTGTGCTGATTTATATAAAGAAAAGACAAATAATTTAATAATCAATAAATTGCCATCAACTAAATTCGTGTACTTATCACTGAATATAACTAACTATATTGGTTTTATTTCTTTACAATATTATTACTTATATTTACAGATTACCCTTGTTAAATACTTTCTACTTTATTGGATTGCGTTATAAATTATCCTAAACTTGTCCGTGTATATAACTTGTAATAAGTGAAAGTAGCAAGGTTGATTCATTGTTTAATGTCCATTGTTAAACTGGTGGCAGCAAATTAATATCAGATAAATCAACGACGGTGATAACAGTGTCCATTAGGTAAGAATTATCAGGAGTTATATCCATACCCCGTGGGCACTACACCTTATTATTTTAAAACGTAGTTATTGTCACGTGATGTAAACTGCCCGCGGTGGTTACTTGATGTAAACAAAGACGTCATTTTGAATTTGAAGAAATATGGTGAATAGCGCGTCATTGAGAATTTTTGGCAATACGGCGGCGGCTAGCGCTGTAATTTTAACCCTAACTTTAACTTATTATTTTGTAACCTAACAGTTGCCTTGTTATGGTTGCCGGATATAAACAAACCTTTTAGACAGCTTGTCGCCACCGCCATTTTGAATTTCAAGCAATTGGCGCCTAGAGCGGTAATTTTAAAATTTGTTATGACTTAGGAATTTGGCGCTACTGCCATTTTAAATTTGATGCAATATGGCTTACACGCGCGTTACTTAAATTAGTGCTAACCTAAACGTAACTTTGTTATCGTAATGAAACGGCCATTTTTACAATATGGCTGCCTTGCACGCCATTCAAACCTAACTTAAACATTTACTATTTGAATAAGGCGGCCATTTTTACAATATGGCGTACACGCGCATTATTTGAACTTGACTTAAACATTTATTTTTTGAATAGAACCACCATGTTACAATATGTTTACTACTATATACAACACTAAAAAGATGTGGCTAAAGCGGTAAGATATCGGACTCATAATTGAAAGATTCTAGATTCGAATCCTAGCAGTCTGCTTCGAGACACGGAGGAGGAAGGTAGCTGCGACGAGCTGTCGAATAGTGAGTGTAGCTAGTGTAGCGTGAATCGAGGTAGAGTGAGTGCAGTGTTGTGGTGTTTACTAATATTGGTGAAGTGAACCTTGGTGAATCGTTAGGCACAGTGAGTGACGCATGGAAGGAGAGGATGACCGAGAGGGAAACACGTTAGTATGTACATTTGACCCACAAAGTCCTAGAATAACAGCCTATGACATCCATGAAAGGATATATGAAACGATGCATTTAGAAGGGACAAATGTGGCCGTGGTACAAGTAGATGGGCCGAGACGACAAGTGTATATAAAGTTCAAGGAATACCGGAGAATGCAAGAGACGCTCATGTCTACAAACGGACAGGGGAAATTGCGCCATTCGAACGGAGTCATCTCAAATGTGAGAATAGAAGCAGCCGGCCTTGGAATAAAGCGAGTGAGGATCACAAATCTCCCCGAAATTTTCGATGGAGCGATTAAGATGGGCATGAGCAAATACGGGGAGATCAAAGAGATACAAGAAGAAACATTGTCACGCGCCTACCGTTACCCAGTGGCTAACGTCATTCGCATAGTGGTGATCAGTTTACTCCAACATATTCCTCCCCATGTAATATTAGCAGGATATCGATCCCTTATATCATATTAAGGACAACCAACAACGTGTTATGGATGCAACGGGATAGGCCATTTATACCAAGACTGCCCCCGGCGGAGAAGAGAGAGAGACGAGCCCAAAGACACAAAAAAGACATCATGGGCAGACGTAACGTCCAGGAGGAAAGGAATCGCATTAGACCCCCCTAGCGACATGGAAGTGGGAGCAGCGGCGCCTGAGTTGGCAACACTAGAAACGAGGAAAAATAAGGATGAAAACAACGCATCCCCGAGGGAGGAACACCTCTCAGTTTCCGGGAATCACCAACCGACGGCTGAAGTCTAACAGGTAAGAAGGGAGAAAAAGATAGCACCGAAAAAGGAGTGGTTATGACCCACGTAATTGAGCAAGACGTTGAGGAAGTAAGAGAAAAGTAAGGGAAAGACGTGATGATACGAAGGGCGAAGGAAGTGAAGCAAATACCCACGACGCTGACAATGGACACGGAAAACGAACAGACAGAAGAAAGGCAGGTCCCAGAACATGACAGGGAAACCCCGGAGCGGGTAAGGGGTGGAGGGGAAGTGAACACCGCCATGCAGAGGACGACGCAACGCCGCCGTCGCCAGCGGCCATCCCGAAGCCGTCGAAAAAGCTAAAAACGGACAGGCACGGGGACAATACCCCGGAACGCAGAAGTAGAACAAGAACAATAACCACCAAAACACAATAACCGCGTTAGGAAACCCCGGCCGGATAGAGCAAAGGTTGGCAAACATCTACAGAATAGAAATCCTTAACATCAATGGAATGTCTTCCCCCACCAGACTAGCGATGCTTGGTGACTTCCTACATAAACATGAGATTGATATTATTTTCCTGCAGGTCACTCAGCCCATTCTGAATACGCTACGGGCATATGCAGCGCACACCAATGTAGGGACAAATGGACGTAGCACTGCAATCGTCACGAGGAAACACTACACGCTCAACAATATCGTGCGTCTACCGTCCGAAAGGGGTATAGTTGCAGATTTTCAGGGACTGTGGCTAGTGAATATATATGCCCCGTCGGCAGCAGAAAGGAAACAAGAGAGGGAGGTCTTCTTCAACATCGACCTGCAATAACTGTTGCTAGAAACATCTATGATGCTCATAGGCGGCGACTTCAAATGTGTCCTCGCCAAAACAGACTGCACGGGCAATTTAAGCTATTGCTGCGCTTTGCATTCCCTGATAAGTGGCGTCGATTTAATAGATATGTGGGAGACGGCACCAGAGCGAAGAAATTTCACACACTACACCCGGCAAGGGGCGACGCGCCTCGACAGAATATATGCAACCAGCAATCTACGAGGTAGAAAGTGTGGAATTGAGACAGTACTGGCAGCCTTTGCAGAACACCTAGCCGTGATCCTGCTTATAACCATAGATGCCAACACCATAAGACGTGGTACCGGTTATTGGAAAATGAACATAGCGCTCGCACAAAACATATTACTGTAGGAAAAGCTACGGCAACAATGGATGCGCTAAAACAGCAATGTAAATATTTTCCGAACATTGTGTGGTGGGAAGGAGTGGTCAAAAAACAAATTCGCATATTCTTTATGCGTGAAGGTACAGAGGTACGGAGGGACGCCAGAGAGATGGAAAACTTCTATTATGCCTGTCTTTATAATTAATTACAAATGCCCGAAAACACGAGAATCGAAGGGCAAAGATAAACCCCCTGAAGGCAAAACTAGTCAATTTGTTCAACACGAGTGCACGAGGGATGATAGAAGTGCCGCCGCCTGACCTGTACCAGGACGAACAGATATCGCTATTCCATTTAATCAAAAGTAGAAAGCGACGGGAGCAAGGGACGATAACACACATCATGGACCCGAATGGTGAATTCCAAACATTGATGAAAGGCATACTAAACACGTTTAGTGATTGCTTGCGGCGGAAATATTCCCCATCCACGTAGACGATGGATGTGTAAGACGTATGGCTACTGCAGGTCACCAACGGTTACATGAAGCATGGGAGGTAATTCTTGATAGACCATTAACGACCGACGAACTGTGCAGGGCGATTCACAAAGGAGGAGGAAGAAAGGCACCGGGTAGAGATGGAATAAGCAATGAATTCTTCAAAACAAACCTGGAAGGACTGAAAGAGGAAATGTTAGAAATGTTCACTCAAATACTCGTAGAACAGAACTTACAAAAATTCAGAAAAGAGGAGTAATCATGTGCATCAGAAAATCAGACAAGGCGGTAGTCCCGATGATTATTGCACCATAACGCTTCTGAACTCGGACTACAAAATCCTAGCCCGTATAGTGGAGGGCCGGATAAGACCCGCGCTAGTAGAAATGCTCCACGAAAGCCAACACTACGGTGTACCGGGGAAATCAATCTTCGATGCCGTAGCAACAGTGCGAGATGCAGCGGCATATGCAGAGATGGCGAACGCACCGCTATGTGTACTATCACTAGACTACAAGAAAGCGTTTGATAAAATATCCCACAAGTACCTGTCCAAGATTTTGCAAAGTTATGGCTTCAGTGACGCCCTCCTAAAGTGCATAGAAAACATGTACACAAATGCAACCTGGGTGGTCCAAATAAATGGACACATATCTGGACCAATCCCAATACAGGGTTCCATAGTCAGGGATGCCCGTTGAGTATGGTCCTATTCGCGTTGTGCCTAAATTCCCTGCTTTACCGACTGGACCAAACGCTCAATGGCCTTCGTATCCATCAGCGGCAACGGCAATCGGCAGTAATAGATTATGCTGATGACATCACACCTGATTACAAATCCAGAGGATATCGACGCCGTCAAAGACGCAATACAATGCTATAAAAAAGCTACAGGCTCAATCCTAAACATCAGAAAATCGCAAGCACTTGCAGTGGGTGCATGGGGCACAGCAATACCAGTGATGGACATACCATACAACGATGAAATAACAGTTATAGGCTTTAAATTACAGAAGTCCATAGCTCGTGCAGCTAGTGCCAGTTGGACACGAATAACTCACGTGGTCCGCACTCAAGCGCGAGACACTTATAGCAGGGACCTGGGTCTGTCACAAAGAATTCAATATGCACACGTATATTTATTGGTAAAGCTATGGCACACCGCTCAGATCTATTCAGCCTCGACAGAATGTGTAAGACAAATAGTAGCAGCAGTGGCGTGGTTCATCTGGCAGGGGGCAATCTTCCGAGTGTCCATCTCAACCCTGCAGAAAAGGAGGGAGGGTGGATGGGATTTAACGGATGTAGCGGCAAAATGTCGAGCACTCCTTATAACAAGGATACGGACCCAGAGCCAAAGCGCAGGTATAATAACGAACGAACTACTCACGTATTGGAACATACAAACCTACACAGCAAATCCCCGATATACGGCGGATATCAAAAGCACTGGAACACCTGCGCTCTTATGCCCTAGAAATGGCATACATCTGGCCCCTGCGGGAGACGGAACCGCCCAAGAAATTTCGACGTCGGATGTACGGAACAATGTGCACCATGGCCAAGGCAGGGAGGGCGCAGCCCGAAATGAGGATAACACAACTGCACCCAAGGACGGACTGTAAGCAAGTATGGGATAATTTGCACGAAATTTGATAGCCTTATTGTATAAGGTAATTCATGACATCCTACCGACAAACGAGCGACTAAACAGAATAAAACTGACGAACACCTCGCAATGCAGAAAGTGTGGAGACCAAGACACGATTATGCACCGCCTGACCACCTGCGGCAGAGGAACAGAAATTTGGACATGGACAAAAGCATGTCTGGCAGGGATACTGCGTACGGACCCAGCCCACATACCCAACGAATGGCTTGTAAGACGGCAGTTACACTTATGGTCTCCTCAAAAACGCCGAGCTACACTCTGGATACTAGTGCACATGATTTGGGCCCGGACTCAAATAAATGAAGCCCTATCACCCCATGACTATGGTGGCTTCTTGCAAAGAGCCAGGTGGAAAGCATATCAGGTCACAGCGGGACAGCGGCAAGTAGGACGATACCTAGAGGTGCTGTAAGCTCCCCACCGAACAGGGAAAGATGGACGCGCCAGCACCGAGGGCAACACAAAAGCTCGCCGTAGGAAGACCACATATAGGAGACACTAATGCACCCCGAAACGAAGCAAAATAAAAATAAGAATGCTATGTGTCCAAACAAGGAGTGTATGTGACGGGTAGGCCCCTGGTAGCAAGGCTGCAACCTCTTTTATACAGCTAATTTTTTTCACGGTAAACCTGCCGGGCCAAGTGCACCATTTGACTCTTCTCTCGGGGGTTCTTGAACACAACTATATACTTGCTGTTCAATGAAATTTCACGTGACGACGGACCTTGGTGTAACAAGTTCTGTGTAATTAAACCTAGACTGATGTTACGATGATGCGATCCTTTGGTAAATAATTGGCTAACTTTTGTACAATAAGGAGAGTCCATTAAATCATCCAGCACTGTAAGCGTAGGTACATTTTCAGGGTTTTCGAAGTCCGGTACGCCTTTAACAAATGTCACGTTTTTTAGATTATCTGGGGCGTTATTTTCACTGACTCCACACAATATTTGTAAACACAACGTCACAAAGCTGCTCCCTGCACTCTAAGAGTCTAATTACAAATGTTGATTTACCACAACTACTAGGACCTGCAACAATTAGTGTAAATGGATGTTGCAGCTTCACCGTCATTGTATGAAATAAATTTTGTGTGTAAGGGCACATCTATTTATACATAAATAAATATATATATATAAATAATAAATAAATAAATCTGTATAAATAAATAAATTACTAGTATCCATATGGAAAGTTGTAAAAGTTTTCCATAAGCTGGCGCTTCTTAAAAACAACCTTGTACTCCTTGGTTTCAGGCTCCGACATCACTATGCCACCATGTTTCTTCTTCATCTTCTTAGGATTGTAATAATGCACAGGGAGCGCTTCTTCCAGAATCATATCTTTCAAAGAAGTAGTTTACAACTTTTGAATTCTCATAGTTTAAAGTTATACCCTTTACTTTACATTTAGTTGTACATTTACCAGTCGAAGGGCAGACGCATAGTTTTTCGAGCCGCCCGAAATGAACTGATCTATGAAGGAGCCAGAGCCAAATTCCTCCAACTCATCTGTGAGGTCGCCCATATAATCCCCTGTTATCACTTTTGGGGGTTCATCTACCTTCTGAACGTAGATACCAGTCTGTATTGCAATAAAGAAAAGACTTCCCAACTTCCTCAAATTCTCGTAAATTTTGAGACGAGCTTGGGTTGTTACGTAAGCGGCAACTGCTACGTTAACATTTTCCCCCGAGGCGACATTGTCCTCGGAATATTTCCAAGAGACCCATGCCACCTCTACGTTCGGAAATATGAGGTTTGTAACCTCAGTACCCAGACTTGTTAAAAGCTCGTAAAACTTTCTCAGAGTTGATAATTTTAGTCTGGGTCTTGTTTTGGATCTGTGCCCATTTGCCCCACATTGAGTTCAATTTTAGCTTTGCCAAAGTACGTTGCCCTGCATTTTTGGAAATTGATGCTTTGTCTAGAGCAATTCCCTCTGCACGCCTGTAGTCGTCTATGTATTTGTCCTTGTTGTCTTAACTCTGAACCCAGGATGGATAGTCGGATGATTTCTATTTCAATATCAGGAACATGTTTACGTACTCTGCGAAAAGACCTCCTGAATTTGTGTCTTTCTGAAAGCACTTTACCTCATACTTCCAAAATTGAAACTCGTCCACCAAGCCATAACCCATATCTACAGCCTTGCAACCCTCATCCACTATCCATGTTCCGACTGTACACCGCTTTTTATCAGAGTGTGTACAGTCGTCCTGGTTCATAGGGTCGGCACAAGCTGAACACAAGGGGAACATCAGTTTGGAGTTGCTTTTCTACGGAAATACTGGATGGTACTGTTTCCTAGGAGTAGAACCTTACATTTGATAATACCCTCCCTATCCAAACAGTCAGGGGGACAGTCTGCACCCACGTACACTTTCGGGTGGCCCACAGGAAACTTACCATATTAACAAATGTAGGGGTACAGGCTGATGATATTCACATATCGGATTTCTTCCCCATCCTTTACTCTGTAATGTTTTATTTAGGCTCATTCATTACTATATAACTTTTAGGCCAATTCGGAGTGCAAAATGCAGTCAGTAGAACGTTATGGATGTGACAGGCTGCAACCTGGGCAAGTTCTTAGTAGTTCCCGCTTTCGTCGCCAGGCACGTCCACTTATGCAATGGACGCCAGAGATCCTAGCGGCGAGAGTTGGAACTATTTGTCGAGAAGGCTGTCATGTAATTTTGCAGAAATGTTCGCTTCCACGCCACTGTTACGAATGTGTATACAGAACATGACTTGCGACAATCGACATGAAACGAGTAATGATGCTTGACCTTAAGATTATCTACGCTGCATTTGTTTCGTAATATGAATTGCGCCAACTGAGGAAAATCGTGTATTGGCGGACGATCTAATTATATCATCGCAGAAAATGATCGCCAATTATTAATTGAGCCAACTAAATAAATTCCTATATGACAATCGACAGGTAGCTTAATAGTGTTGATACTTGTGCCAAATCAAATAATTGGTACATTTGTGCTCAAACTTCAGCATGTTTATGCTGAATAAGGACTCAAAACTCCGTTCGCGTCAAATGTTGATATTCCATTAATTGTTCTCGAAAAGAGGCCTCTCTTTTCTGAATATGGAATACAAACATTACGCGGCAACTGAAGATGTTCGAGTACAGTTTTTCGACCTACAGACTATCTGATCTAAATATAGAACCGAAACGTGACTCGCTCCAGGTGTATTGGAACCCAATATGAGCAGGAAATTTTATCGAAATTTGATGACCTACAAGTGATGTTCGTATATACGAATTCGACATTCAGCTTATATGTACAGAAAATGGGCTCCAAACATGAATTGCTACAACTCAATAAAGACGTTCTTGATGTTCGATATGTAATGAATGAGAGCTGAAAGCATGACACGCTGCAGGTGATAAACTTCAAGTACTGTAATTCTAAATGCGACCGATCTATTTGCTACAAACATGACTTATCAAACTCAATAACAGTTCACCCGCTGGAACTCTCTCTGTCCGTTCTGAATATGAACTCGATACTTGACGTCCGCTAATCAGTGTATTGTCTTTCGACTTCAAGGCCATCTGTAATGAATATGGGTTAAAAGAAAATAAATTACATCAACTAAATTATTTCATATATTGGCGCTCTGCTTACGTCTTCTCTATGCTGAATTAGGCCTAGAAGTATGACTTTCGCCACTTGAATTAACAACGTTTTTCGCGTTGGTCATTGACTGTACCTGTGCTCACAATGGATTCCAAATATGTCTTGGTCCAAATCACGTGTTTCGTGTCTGAGTGCTACTCCTACAGCCTATCTCTGCCATGTATTGGCTTGGAACATGACTCGTGCCAAGTGATGAAATTCGTTTATATGCGACCGACATGCTGCGTAGCTGTATTGAATACGAGACAAAAACTAGAATGGCGCTTACTGAAGCAACTGATTATTCTTTTGACCAACATCCGAGATGTGTTCCAAAACGTTTGGCATTACAAGTGATCAAATTCGTTTCATGGCATTCTATCTAAAACAAAACTGCATAGAAGAGTGCTGAAATTCGCATAATTGCGACAGACGTGCAGCTTAACTGTGCTGAATATGGACTACAAACATACTTACTCCAACTGAAAGAAGGAGTGTTTTGACGCTCGACATAGAGCCGATCTGTGACAAATAAAGCCTGGAAACATATCTCAATCCAAGTGATGAAATTTGTTTATTGGCATTTGACATACTTCTTATCTATTTGATTATTGGTCTAAAAATAACTTGAACAAAATTCTAAAATTTGTGTACTTGCACCCGATCTACAGCCTATCTGTACAGTATCTGAATTCGAAACACGACTCGCGCTAAGTGATGAAATACGTGAAGAGCTTCTCGACATTTAGGATCATTCATTACTATATAACTGTATGGCCAGTTCAACATGATGAAAAGCACAGTCAGGAGAACGTTTTGGATCTTACATCAGGCTCCTCCACTTATGCAAAGACACCAGAGATATTAGCGACGAAAATGGAAGTATTTGTCGAGAAGTCTGTCCTGTAATTGTCCTGAAATGACCGCTTCCACGCCAATTAGGGATCTGTTTCTGGATCGCCAAACATATATTAGTATAAACTGTTTCGTGTCTGAGTCCTCGACCTACAGCCTATCTCTGACAAGTATGGGTTTGGATCATGACTCGTGCCACGTGATGGAATTCGTTTATGTGACAAAGACATGCAGCGCAGCTACACTGAATATGGGACTAAAACTAGAATTACGCCTACTGAAGCAAATGGTATACATTTTTAACCTACATCTTTTATGTGCTGAATACGAGCTCGTAACATTTTGCGCTACATTTGATGAAATTATTTAATTGGCATTCTATCTAATTCCAGACGGTATAGACGTTAGCCTGGAAGCATGACTTCCGACAAGTGATGAAATTGGTATAATTACGAACGACTTGTAGATTAAGTGTACCGATAAAGAGCTACAAACATGACTTACACCAATTAGCGGAAATCGAGTCATCACGCTCATCATCAAATTTCATCACTCATAGTGATGAAATTTGTGTATTGGCATTCTACATACTAATTATCCGTCCTGATCATAGGCCTAAACATAACTTGCACATAATTCTGAAATTCGGTAATTTCCCCTCGTTCTACAGCCTATCTGTGCAGTTTTTGAGCTCGAATTATGACTTGCGCTAAGTGATGAAATACTTCTATTGCGGCTCGACATTTATGTTTATTCATTAGTATATAAATCTTAGACCAGTTAGGCATGAAGAAAAGCCCAATCAGAAGTAAGTTATGGATCTGACACGCTGCAACCCGAGGCAAGTTCTTAGTAGTTCACACTTCCGTTACCAGGCACCTCCAATTAAGCAAAGACCCCAGACATTCTAGAGGCGAAAGTTAGAAATATTTGTCAAGAAGGTTGTCCTGTAATTTTACAGAAATTACCACTTCCACGCCATTTAGGGATCTGTTTCTTTGCTACAAATCTACGAAACGGTGCGACGGCCACAATTAGCTTATGTGTATTCAAAACATGTGTTGCGACAAACCACATAAAAAGAGTAATAATGCTCGCCCTTCAGATTATGCGTGCTGCATTTTACTTCGTAATATGAATTGCGCCAACTTAAGAAATTCGTGTATTGGCCCTCGACCTAAGTCTATCTTTGCAAAAAATGAACGCCAATTATTACCTGAGGCAACTGACTATAACCCTTTATCACGTTCGACATGTAGCTTAATAGTGTTGATACTTGTGTCAAATCAAATGATTGCTCAAAATCCAGCATATTTATGCTGAATAAGGACACAGAACACCATTCGCAACTAATGATGGAATTCGTTTATTTGTTCTCCAAAAGAGTCTCTCAATCCTGAATATGGTGTGCATGATGGTGCAACTGAAGATATTCGTGTAGTCCTTCGACTTACATACTATCTGTTCTTAATATAGACATGAAACATAACTCGCTCCAAGCGCATTGGCACCCAAGCTGTGAGGATATCGTCACGTAACATGATGTGCCACAAGTGAAGTTCGTAAATGTGATTGCGACATTCAACTTAATTGTGCTGAAAATGGGCACCAAATATGACTTTCTCCAACTCAAGGTATGTGGCGATCGATATGTGATAAATGAGATCTGAAGACTTTACTCGCTGCATGTCACAAAATTCCAGTACTGTAAATCTAAATGCAGCTGATCTATTTGCTACAAACATAACTTACGAAACACAAGGAATAAGATTTAATGCGCTTGAACCTCTGTCTGTGCAGAATATGAATTCCATACATGATTCCCGCCAATAAGTGTTTTGTTTCTCGTCTTGAAGGCTATCTGTACTGAATATGGGTTAAAAAAATAAGTTACTTCAACTAAGTTATTTCGCATATTCGCGCTCGAAATATGTCATCTTTGTGCTGAATTAGGCCTAGAGGTATGACGTCTGCGTCATTTGAATTAACAACTTTTTTGCGCTGGTCATTGAGAGTACCTGTGTTCACAATTGGTTCCAAATATGTCTGGGACCAATTAAGTGTTTCGTGTCTGAGTGCTAGTCCTAGAGCCTATCTCTGCCATGTATTGGCTTGCATCGTGCCTTGTGCGAAGTGATGAAATTCGTTTATATGAGATCGACATGTTGCGTAGCTGTATTGAATTAAGGAGTAAAACTAGAATTGCACCTACTGAAGCAACGGGAGTTTATCCTTTTGACCTCTATCTTAAATGTGCTGAATATGGGGTTCAAAACATTTGGCGCTACAAGTGATGAAATTCGTTTAATGGCATTCTATCTAAAACAAAAAATGTATAGACTTTAGTCTGGAAACATTACTTTCGAAAAGTGATGAAATTCATATAATTACGAACGACTAGCAGCTAAACTGTGCTGAAAATTGGCTACAAACATGACTTACTAAGCTGAAGGAAGTAGTGCTTTGACGCTTGACGTACAGCCTATTTATGACGAATAAGGCTTGGAAACATGACACACTTCAAGTTTTGAAAATTGTGTATTGGCATTCGACATACATATCTGTTCTAAATATGTGTCTGGACGCAACTTGCACAAAATTCTGAAACTTGTGTACTTACACTCGACCAACAGCCTATCTGGTCAGAACTTGAATTCGAAATTTGACTCGTGCTTAGTGATGAAGAAGGCGTATTTTGGCTCGACAAATACTTTCATTCTTTAGTATATATCTATTAGGCCGGTTCGGCATGAAGAAAAGCCCAGTAAGGGGGAAGTTTTGGATACGACACGCTGCAACCTGGGAAAGTTCTTAGTATTTACCACTTCCGTCGCCAGGCGACCCCACTCATGCAAGGACGCCAGAGGTCCTAGCGGCGAAAGTTGGTACTATTTGTCGAGAAGGCTATCCTGTAATTTAGCAGGAATGACCGATTCCACGCCATTTACAGATCTGTTTGTGAATCTCCACACATTTCATGGTACAAATTAAGTGTTTCGTGTCCGAGTGCTTTACCTAATGCCTATCTCTGTCAAGTATGGGCTCCGTTTAAACACATGCCAAGTGATGAAATTCGCTTATATGCGATGTACATAGAGCGTAGCTGTATTCAATAAGGGAATAAAATTTAAATTACTCCCCCGAGACAATACGTGTATATTCTTTTGACCTACAACTTATATGTGCTGAATATGGGCTCGAAACATTTGGCGCTACAAGTGATGAAATTCGTTTAATGGCAATCTATCTAAATAGAGACGATATAGACGATAGTCGCGTAACATATCTTTCGACAAGTAATGAAATTGGTGTAATGACGAACGACTTGTAGCTTAACTGTGCCGATAATGAGCTGCATACGTGACTTACTCCAACTGAAGGAAATCGTGTCATGACGCTTGACATACAGAATACCTGTGACGAAGAAGGCCTGGAAGCATGTCTCACTAAAATTAATCAAATTTTTGTATTTGCATTCGACATATTTTTATCTGTTACGATTATAGATTTAAACATAACTTTGTACATTATTCTGAAATTCGGGTATTTTCAACCGAACTACAGCTATCTGGGCTGTATTTGCTCGAATTTCATCACTTGTAGCGCCAAATGTTTCGAACTCATATTCAGCATATATAAGATATGGTTAAAAGAATTTATACCAGTTGCTTCAGTAGGTGCAAATCTCGTTTTAGTCCCGTATTCAGAATAGCTTCTTTGCATGTCGTTCGCATATAAAAGAATTTTATCACTGGCACGAGTCATGATACTAGCGCATACTTCACAGAAATAGACTGTAGGTCGAGCACTCAGACACGAAACAATTTGTACCAACACAGGTTTGGAGATTCAAAAACAGATCCCTAAATGGAGTGAAAGCTGCCATTTCTGGAAAATTACAGGACAGGCTTCTCGACAAATAATTCCATTTTTCGCCGCTCGGATCTCTGGCGGCATTGCATATGTGGAGGCGCCTGGTAACTAAAGTGGGAACTACTAAGAACTTGCCCAGTTTGCAGCGTGACATATCTATAACGTTCTCCTGACTGGGCTTTACTTCATGCCTAACTGGGCTAAGAGTTATATACTAATGAATAAACCTAAATGTCGAGCCCAATATACGTATTTCATCACTTAGCGCGAGTCATGTTTCGAGCTCAAATACTGCACAGATGGGCTGTAGATCGAGTGCAAACTCCCGAAATTTAGAATTATGTGCAAGTTATGTTTAGACCTATAAAGAGAACAGATATAAAGTATGTCGAACGCCAATACATAATTTTCATCACTTTGAGTGAGATATTTTTCCAGGCCTTCTTCGTCACAGACAGGTTGTTTTTCGTCATGATACGATTTCCGTGAGTTGGAGTAAGTCATGTTTGTTGCTCATTATCAGTTCTGTTAAGCAAAAGTCTTTCTTAATTATACTAATTTCATTACTTGTCGAAAGTCATTTTTCAAGACCAGCGTCTATAACTTCTGGATTTAGATAGAATGCCATTAAACGAATTTCATCACTTGTAGCGCCAAATGTTTCGAACTCATATTCAGCACATATAAGATATAAACACAAAAGAATAAACACCAGTTGCTTCAGTAGGTGCTATACTAGTTTTAGTCCAATATTCAGTATAGCTACGCTGCATGTCGTTAGCATATAAAAGAATTTCATCACTTCGCACGAGTAATGACCAAAGCTTATACTTGGCAGAGAAAGGGTGTAGGTCGAGCACTCAGACAGGAAACATTTAGTTTGTACCAAGACAGGTTTGGAGATACCTAAATGGCGTGAAAGCGGTCATTTATGCAAATTTACAGGACAGCTTTCTCGACAAATAGTTCCATCTTTCGCCGCTAGGATCTCTGGCGGCTTTGGATATGTGGAAGTGCCTGATGACGAAAGTGCGAACTACTAAGAAGTTGCCCAGGTTGCAGCGTGTCATATGCATAACTTTCTCCTGACTGGGCTTTTCTTCATGCTGAACTGACCTAAGAGTTATATACTAATCAATGAACCCAAATGTCGAGACGCTATGCACGTAATTCATCACTTACCGTGAATCGTGTTTCGAGTTCAAATAGCATACAGATAGGATGTAGGTCGAGTGCAAATTCACAATTTTCAGAATTTTGTGCGAGTTATGTTTAGACCAATAATCAAAACAGATAAGAAATTTGTCGAATAGCAATACACAAATCTAATCATTTTGAGTGAGACTTTTTCACGCCTTCTTCGTCACTGATAGGCTATATTTCAAGCGTCATGACCCGATTTCCTTCAGTTAGAGTAAGTCATGTTTGTAGCCCATTATCGGCACAGATAAGCTACAGGTCTTTTGTAATTATACCAATTTCATCACTTGTCGAAAGTATTTTTTAAGACAAACGTCCATAACATCAGGATTTACATTGTATATCATTAGGCGAATTTCATCGCATGCAGCGCCAACGTTTTTCATTCTCAAATTCAGCACATATAAGATGTAGGTCGAAAGAATATACACGAATTTTCTCGGGGGAGTAATTTAAGTTTTAGTACCTTACTTAATACAGCAACGCTGAATTTCGATCGTATATACCAAATTCATCACCTGGCACGAGTCATGTTCCGAGCCCATACTTGGCAGAAATAGGCTGTAGGTCCAGCACACAAACACGAAACACTTAGTTTGTACAAAAATATTTTCGGAGATCCAGAAACATACCCGTAAATGGCGTTGAAGCGGTTATTTATGCAAAATTACAGGACAGCCTCCTCGACAAATAGTTGCATATTTCGCCGCTAGGATCTCTGGCGGCTTTGCTTATGTGGAGGCACCTTGTGACTAAAGTGGGAACTACTAAGAACTTGCCCTGATTGCGGCGTGGCATATCCATAACGTTTTACTAACAGGGATTTTCTTCATTCCGAATTGGCTAAAAAGTGATATACTAATGAATGAAAATAAATGTCGAGGCCCTATACACATATTTTATCACTAAGCGCTATGCATGTTTTGAATAAATGTACTGCACAAATAGGCTGAAAGTCGAGTGCAAATAGACTAGTTTCAGTATTTTGTGCAAGTTATGTTCAGACATTATCAGAAGAGATAAGTATGTCGAATACCAATACACAAATTTTATTACTTGAAGTGAGCCATTTCTCCATGCCTTATTCGTCACAGATATGATGTGTGTCAAACATCAAAACACTACTTCCTTCAGTTGGAGTGAGTCATGTTTGTAGCACGTATTCAGAACAGTTAAGTTGCTAGTCGTTCATAATTATCCGAATTTCATGACTTTTCGAATGTAATGTTTGCAGAATAAAGTCTGTATAGTTTTGTCTTATAATGCCATTAAAAGAATTTTATCACTTGTAGCGCCGAAAGTTTTGGACCCCATATTCAGTACATATAAGATGTAGGTCATAAGAATAAACACCAGTATTTTCAGTATGTCATTTCTAGTTTTTATTCCATTATTCAGTACAGCTACGCAGCATGTGATGGCATAAAAGAATTCATTTCAGCACTTGGCACAAGTAATTATAAAAGCCAGTACATGGCTGTAGGAGTACCATTCAGACACGAAACACTTGAATTGGACCTACACATGTTTGGAACCAATTGTTAGCAGAGGTACGGTCAATTACCAGCGCGAAATAAGTTATTTCAAATGGCGCAAGGCCTAATTCAGCTCAGAGAAGACGTAAGTCGAGCGCCAATATTCGAATAATTTAGTTGGGGCATTTTATTTTTGACCCATATTCAGTACAGATACCCTTCAAGTCGAGAGACAATTCACTTATTGGCGTAAGTCATGTATGGAATTCATATTCAGCACAGACAGAGAGAGTTCGAGCGCATTAAATCTTATTCCTTTGTATTTCGTAAGTCATGTGTGTAGCAAGTAGTTCAAACGCATTTAGAATTACAGTACTTGAATTTTGTCACATGCAGCGTGTCAAGTTTTCAACTCCCTTTTTTCACATTTCGAGCGCGAAAAACGTCTCACTTGGGTTGGAGAAAGTCATATTTGGAACTCGAAACATGCCTTGTACTAAGTGATGAAATACTTATATTGAGGCTCGACATTTACGTTCATTCATTAGTATATAACTGTTAGCCCAGCTAGACATGAAGAAAAGCCCAGTAAGGTGAAGGTTATGTATCTGACACGCTGCAACCTGGGCAAGTTCTTAATAGTTCTCACTTTAGTTGCTAGGCGCCTCCAAGTACGCCAAGAGGCCAGAGCTCCTAGCGGCGAAAGTTGGAACTATTGTCGGGAAGGCTGTCCTGTAATTTTGCAGAAATTACCCCTTCCAAGCCATTTAGGGATTTTTTTATTTCTACAAATCTACGACAACAGGGCGACGGTCACAATTCGCTGAAAGCATTAGCTGCGACAAACCTCATAAAAAGAGAAATGATGCTCGTCCTTCAGTTTATCTGTGTTGCATTTAATTTCGTAATATGAATAGCGCCAACTGAAGAAATTCTTGTACTGGCGCTCGAACTTAGGGTATCTTTGTAGGAAATGAACACCAATTATTACCTAAGCCTACTGAATAATACTCTTTATGACGTTCGACTTGTAGCATAACAGTGTTGAAACTTATGTCAAATCAAATGATTGGTACCTTCGTGTTCAAACACCAGCAAACCTATTCAGAATATAGACTCAAAATACCATCCGCACGAAATTCTGAAAGTCGTTTACTGCAAGGTTTAATTTGGTGTTTGTAAGTATAAAACATAATCAAAAAGAAAAAAAACATGTTGACACTGGGACGCGAACCAATATATTTTGTTTCCGAAGAGTATTGCCATTACGCTTTAACGCGCTCGGCTACCTCCGGGTGCGACAAACAGTCACCCTTACGCAACATACATCTGTCGTAAGAAAGTTAGCAAGAAGCACGCCTCGGAAAATTAATGACTTTTATTTCATGTTTTAACTTCAAATTAAGCGAATGTATAGGTGTCTTTCTTTAATATATTGGCGGCGTGATTGATTCTAATGAAGCGAAGACAGAGAAACGCCACGAATTCACAAATATGGGGAAACTAAAAGGACTCGAATGATGATGGCAAACCTACATCACGTGACTGCCTGAGCGGGACGTACGAAATATTAGGCCGCTTGATTATTGTTGAGCAGGGTGTACAAACTAAGTGTTTCGTGTCTCAGTGCTCAACCTACAGCCTATCTCTGCCAAGTATGGGCTTTTATCATGACTCAAAAACAAGTGATGAAATTCGTTTATATTCGATCGACATGCTGCGTAGCTGTACTGAATAAGAGACTTAAACTTGAATTACAACTACTGAAACATTTATGTGTTTATTCTTTTGAACTGCATTGTATATGTGCTGAATATGTGGTTTAAACATTTGGCACAACAAATGATGAAATCTGTTTAATGGCATTCCATTTAATCCAAACTGTATAGATGTTAGTCTGGAAAAATTACTGTCGACAAGTAATGAAATTCGTCTAATTACAAATGACTTGAACTTAACTGTTCTGGAGATGAGCTAAAATCATGACTTACTGCAACTGAAAGAAGTAGTGTTTTGATTCTTGACATAGCCTGTCTGTTACGAATAAGGCGTGAAAACATGTCTCACTCCAGTTGATGAAGTTTGTGTATTGGCATTCGACATACTTCTTATCTGTTGTGATTATGGGTCTAAACATAACTTGCTCACAATTCTGAAATTCTTATATTTGCACTCTACCCACAGCCTATATGTGCAGTATTAGAGCTCGAAACATGACTCACGCTGTGATGAAACACGTGTATAGGGGCTCGAAATTTAGGTTCATTCATTAGTATATAACTCTTAGGCCAGTTAGGCATGAAGAAAAGCCCACGTTACGGATATGACACGTTGCAACCTGGGCAAGTATTTAGTAGTCCCCACTGTCGTCGCCAGGCGTCTCCAAGTACGTAAAGACGCCAGAGATTCTAGCGGCGAAAGTTGGAACTATTTGTCGAGAAGGCTGTCCTGTAATTTTGCAGAAAGGACCGCTTCTACGCCATTTAGGGATTTGTTTCTTGTTACAAATCTACGACAAGCGGGCGACACCCACAATTAAGTTATCTGTTACGAATGTGTATTCAAAACATGACTTGCAACAAGCAACATAAAAAGAGTAATTATTCTCGCCGTTAAGATTTTCTGTGCTGCTTTTCATTTCGTAATATGAATTGCGCCAACTGAAGAAATTCGCGTATTGGCGCTCGACCAAAGCCTATCTTTACAGATAATGATCTCCAATTATTACTGGAGCCAACTTAAAAAGTCCATGTCGCTTAATAGGGTTGAAACTTGTGCCAAATGAAATAATTGGTACTATTGTGCTCAAACTGCAGCAAATGATGAAATTCGTTTATTTGTTCTCTATATCAGCCTCTCTGCCCTTAATATGGTGTACAAACATGACGCGGCAACTGAAGATATTCGTGTGTAGTCTTTTGACCTACAGACAATCTGTGCTAAATACAGACCCGAAACATGACTCGCTGCATGTGCCCTGCACCCTAGGTGTGAAGAAATTGTCTCGAAATATCACGCACTACAAGTGATGTTCGTATATATGATTACGACATTCAACTTAACTGTGTGGAAAATGTGCTCCTAATATGACTTGCTCCAACTAAAGTAAGACGTTTGTGGCCCTCGATATGTGATTAAAGAGAGATGAAATCTTGACTCGCTCCATGTGATAAAATTGAAGTAGTGTAATTCTAAAAGCGGCTGTTCTATTTGCTACGAACATGACTTACGAAATTCAAGGAGTTAAAGCGCTCGAACTGTCTCTGTCTGTGCAGAATATGAACTCCATACAAGTCTCCCGCCAATACGTGTATTGTCTCTCGACTTGAAGGCTATCTGTATTGAATATAGATTAAAAAAAGAAATTGCTTCAAGTAAATTATTTCGCATATTGGAGCGCGTCTTGCGTTTTCTCTGTGCTGAATTAGGCCTAGAAGTATGACTTCCGCCATTTTAAATAACAACTGTTTTCGCGCTGGTCATTGACCGTACCTGTTCTCACAGTGGTCTGCAATTAGGTGTTGGTCCAAATCAAATTTATCGTGTCTGAGTGCTTGCCCTACAGCCAATCTCTGCCAGGTACTGGCTTGGTTCATGACTCGTGCCTAGTGATGTAATTCGTTTATATGCGATAGACATGCTGCATAGCTGAACTGAATATGGGACTGAAACTAGAATTGCACCTACTGAAGCAAATGGTGTTTATTCTTTTGACCAACACCTTATACTTGCAGAATTTGGCTCGAAACGTTTGGCGTTAAAAGTGATTAAATTCGTTTAATGGTTTTCTATCTAAAACCATATTGCAGAGTCGTTGTTTTTTGAAACGTGACTTTGGAATAGTGATATAATTCGTACTATTACGAACGACTTGCTGCTTAACTGTGCAGAATATGGGCTAAAAATCACTTACTGCAACTGAAGGAAGTAGGGTTTGGACGCTGCACATAAAGACCATCTGTGACGAATGAGGCCTGGAAACATGACTCACCTTATGTGAATATATATGTGTATATGCATTCGACATACTTCTTATCTGTTCTGAATATGGGGCTAAACATAACTTGCACAAAGTCCTGAAATTCGTGTATTTGCACTCGTGCAACAGCCTATCTGTGCAGTACATGAATTCGAAACATGACTCTCGTTTAGTGATGAAATACGTGTATAGGGCCTGGAATGTTAGTTCCATTAATTAGTATTTAAATCTTAGGCCAGGTCGGAATGACAAAAGCCCAGTTAGGAGAATGTTACGGATCTAACACGCTGTAACTTGTGCAAGTTCTTAGTAGTTCCCACTTTCTTCGCCAGGCGCCTCCACTCATACAAAGAAGCCAGAGATCCTAACAGCGAAAGTTGGAACTATTTATCGAGAAGGCTGTCCTGTAATTTTTCAGAAAAGGTCTCTTCAACGCCATTTAGGGATCTGTTTCTGGATTTCCAGACATGTCTTGGTACCCCTGTCCAAGAAACATCAAGAGGCCTGAACTTTTCGAAGTCCTAGGTCACGTGACGTAAGTTGACATCATAATTCGAGTCGTTTTAGGTCCCGATATTTGTGAATTCGTGGCGTTTCCCTGTCGTCCATTCATTTCAAACAAACGCGCCGCGTGATGTTAACAAAGGACGCCAATACGTTCGCTTAATTAATTATTTAGTTGTATTTTTCAAAAGTTGTCTTTGCTCCATTTGGCTGCAACAAACAAGAATTTCGCAGCGTACATATGTGGTAAGAAAGTCAGCAAGTCGTACTCCTCGGAATATTCACGACCTCTTGTTCACGTTTTAACTTCAAATTAAGCGAATGTATTGGGGTCCTTTGTTAACATACACGCGGCGCGTTTGTTTGTAATGAATGGAAGACAGGGAAACGCCACGAATTCACAAATATGGGAAAAAAAACGACTCGAATTGTGATGTCAACTGTACGTCACGTGACATAGGACATAGAAAAGTTCAGGCCGCTTGATGTTTGTTGGACAGGGGTACCAATATATGTCTGGAAATCCAGAAACAGATCCGTAAATGGCGTGGAAGCGGTCTTTTCTGCAAAATTACAGAACAGCCTTCTCGATAAATAGTTCCAACTTTCGCTGCTAGGATCTCTGGCGTCTTTTTTATGAGTGGAGGCGCCTCGTGACGAAAGTGGGAACTAATAACAACTGGCACAGGTTACAGCGTGTTAGATCCATAACATTCTACTAACTGGGCTTTTGTCATTCCGAACTGGCCTAAGAGCTATATACTAATTAATGAAAACACAAGTCGAGCCCCTATACACGTATTTTATCACTAAGCGAGAGTCATGTTTCGAATTCATGTACTGCACAGATAGGCTGTTGGTCGAGTGCAAATACACGAATTTCAGGACCTTGTGCAAGTTGTGTTTAGCCCCATATTCAGAACAGATAAGAAGTATGTCGAATGCATATACACAAATATAATCACTAAACGTGAGTCATGTTTCCAGGCCTTATTCGTCACAGATGTTCTTTATGTGCAGCGTCAAAACGCTAATTCCTTCAGTTGCAGGAAGTGAATTTTGTAGCCCATATTCTGCACAGTTAAGAAGCAAGTCGTTGGTAATAGTACGAATTTCATCACTTTTCCAAAGTCACGTTTCCAGACCAACGACTATGCAGTATGTTTTTAGATAGAAAACCATTAAACGAATTTAATCACTTGTAACGCCAAACGTTTCGAGCCCATATTCTGCACGTATAAGGTGTAGGTCAAAAGAATAAATACCATTTGCTTCAGTAGGTGCTATTCTAGTTTCAGTCCCATATTCACTTCAGCTACGCAACATGTCTATCGCATATAAAAGAATTACATCACTAGGCACGAGTCATGAACCAAGCCAATACCTGGCAGAGATTGGCTGTAGGGCAAGCACTCCGAGAAGATAAACTTGATTTGGACCAAGACATAATTCAGACCACTGTGAGAACAGGTACGGTCAATGACCAGCGCGAAAACAGTTGTTATTTCTAATGGCGCAATTCTAGGCCTAATTCAGCACTGAGAAGACGCAAGTCGAGCTACAATATGTGAAATAATTTACTTGGAGCAATATTTTTTAATCCATATTCAATACGGATAGCCTTCAAGTCGAGAGACAGTACACGTATTGGTGGGAGACTTGTATGGAGTTCATATTCTGCACAGACAGAGACATTTCGAGCGCTTTAACTCCTTGAATTTCGTAAGTCATGTTCGTAGCAAATAGAACAGCCGCTTTTAGAATTACAGTACTTGAATTTTATCAAATGGAGCGAGTCATGATTTCGTCTCTCTTTAATCACATATCGAGCGCCACAAACGTCTTTCTTTAGTTGGAGCAAGTCATATTAGGAGCACATTTTCCACACAG
>Ga0268261_10000143_pt1 | contig 43955 bp, 1 predicted proteins | sample TergutNc150P1_FD_190353 | JGI IMG/M metagenome (GOLD analysis project Ga0268261, IMG submission 190353) | Nasutitermes corniger P1 segment gut microbial community from laboratory colony in Florida, USA - Nc150 P1 (SPAdes) (version 2) | ecosystem: Host-associated > Arthropoda: Insects > Digestive... | reverse complement strand
TTGAAAGGCATTTTCCAGAAAGAATACCACCGACAGAAAAAAAGGCCAGGCCAACAGAGAGGTGTGTAGTGTGTTACAAAAGCAACAGAAGGAAGGAGAATGTGAAGCTGCCCTATGTGTTGAAGAAAGTTTCAAGGCATTCCACACAAAGTTATATTTTAAAGTAAGATTTTATTGCATATTTGAAAAGCTTAGACATTCCTAAATATTCTGTTTCAAGTTTCATCAAAATCCAACCACTATTAATAGAACTACATTATTTTGAATAAACTACTGCGCAAAAACTTCCCACATCACAGTATGAACTGGGATTTAAATGCCCCCGCGCTGAGGGGCTGTTCCACTGTAAGCCCGTGTTACCAAAAAGTTACAACAACATTTATTCCGTTTCTTACAAATGTAGGGTTTTCAGTACAATAAAAAATCTTCCATTCAATAAAGGACACTGATGGTCACTAGAAAAAATTTTCTTAGAAAGGAAAAATACAAATGACCAGAATAAATAATTCACCAAAGAGACATTAGTTCCTGACAAGAGATTTGACACATTTATCAATATGTCACCTCAATAAAACCCCTACTGAAAAGGGATAATGGATGGGAAACCCAGTTTATACCTGAGTAGAAGGTTGTAGCTCTCTTTCAACTTGGTTTCTGAAGGAACGAAGTCAAAAGCATGCCAGAAAAAAATTACAATTGGACGTGCCCTTAAAGTCACACGAACGTATAGAGGGTTAATTTAGAGACTCTGTCCTGGCCTAAACCTTTAGAGACTCTAAGAGTTTCGCCTTATTACTTTAGAGACACTAACAGTCCTGGCCTATTCCTTTAGAGACTCTAAGAGTTTCGCCTTATTAATTTAGAGACTCTAACAGTCCTGACCTATTCCTTTAGAGACTCTAAGAGTTTCGTCTTATTAACTTAGAGACTCTAACTGTCCTGGCCTCTTCCTTTTGAGACTCTAAGTGTTTAGCCTTATTAATTTAGAGACTCTAAGTCTCCTAGCCTATTGCTTTAGAGATCAAAAGAGATTCGCCTTAGAAATTTAGAGACCCTATAGCTCCTGGCCTATAACATTAGAGACTCTAGAGTTTCGACTTTTCAATTTAGAGACCCTAAGTGTCCTGGCCTATAACTTTAGAGACTATAATATTTTCGAGCTATTAATATAGAGACTTTAAATCTCCTGGCTTGTTCCTTTTGAGACACTAAGACTTTCGCCTTATTAATTTGAATTCTCTAACAGTCCTCTCCTATTACTTTAGAGACTCTAAGAGTTTCGCCTTATTAATTTAGAGACTCTAACTCTCCTGGCCTATTCCTTTATAGACTCTAAGAGCTTCGTCTTATTAATTTTGAGCCCCTAACTGTCGTACAAAATCCCTTTAGAGGCTGAGACTTTCGCCTTATTAATTTAGAGACACTAACTGTCCTGGCCTATTCCTTTAAGGACTCTAAGTTTTTCGCCTTATTGATTTAGAGACTCTAACCGTCTTGGCCTATGCTTTAAGGACTCTAAAAGTTTCGCCTTATTAATTTAGAGACTCTAACTGTCCTCGCCTATTCCTTTAGAGACTCTAAGTGTTTCGCCTTATTAATTTAGAGACTCTAACAGTCCTGGCCTATTCCTTTAGAAACTCTAATAGTTTTGCCTTATTAATTTAGAGAATATAACTGTCCTGGCCTATTCCTTTAGAGACTCTAAGAGTTTAGCCTTATTAATTTAGAGACTCTAACTGTCCTGGCCTATTCTTTAGAGACTCTAAGAATTTCGCCTTATTAATTTAGAGACACTAAATATTCTGGCCTACTCTTTAGAGACACAAAAAATTTGGCCTTATTAATTTAGAGACTCTAACACTTCTGGCTTATTATTTTAGAGACTCTAAGTGTTTCGACTTATTAATTTAGAGACCCTAACTGTCCTGGCCTATACTTTTAGAAACCCTAAGAGTTTCGCCTTATTAATTTAGAGACTCTAACTGTCCTGGCCTTTTCCTTTAGAGAGTCAAGAGTTTCGCCTTATGAATTTAGGGATTCTAACTCTCCTGGCCTAATACTTTATAGACTCTATGTGTTTCGCCTTATTAATTTAAAGACTCTAACTGTCCTGGCCTATACGATTAGAGACTCTAAGAGTTTCGCCTTATTAATTTAGAGACTCTAACTGTCCTGGCCTAATCCTTTAGAGACTCTAAGAGTTTCGCCTTATTAATTTTGAGACTCTAACTGTCCTGGCCTATTTCTTTAGAGAATCTAAGAGTTTCGCCTTATTAATTTAGAGAATCTAACTGTCCTGGCCTACTCCTTTAGAGACTCTAAGAGTTTCGCCTTATTAATTTAGAGACTCTAACTGTCCTGGACTATTCCTTTAGAGACTAAATTTTCGCCTTATTAATTTAGAGACTCTAACTGTCCTGGCCTAAATCTTTAGAGACTCTAAGTGTTTCGCCTTATTAATTTAGAGACTCTAAATGTCCTGGCCTATTCCTTTAGAGACTCTAAGAGTTTCGCCTTATTAATTAAGGGACTCTAACTGTCTTGGCCTATACTTTTATAGACTCTAATAATTTCGCCTTATTCATTTAGAGACGCTAACAATCCTGGCCTATCCCTTTAAAGACTCTAAGGGTTTCGCCTTATTAATTTAGAGACACTAACTGTTATGGCCTATTACTTTAGAGACTCTAAGTGTTTTGCCTTATTAATTTAGAGACTCTAAATTTCCTGGACTATTCCTTTCGAGACACTAAGAGTTTCGCCTTATTAATTTATAGACTCTAACTGTCCTGGCCTATTTCTTTAGAGAAACTAAGAGATTCGCCTTATTCATTTAGAGAATCTAACTGTCCTGGCCTATTCCATTAGAGACGCTAAGAGTTTCGCCTTATTAATATAGAGGCTCTAATTGTCCTGGCCTATTTCTTTAGAGACTCTAAGTGTTTCGCCTTATTAATTTAGAGACTCTAAATCTCCTGGCCTATTCCTTTAGAGATCCTAAAATTTCGCCTTACTAATTTAGAGATTCTAACTGTCCTGGCCTATTCCTTTAGAGATTCTAAGAGTTTCGCCTTATTAATTTAGAGACCCTAAATGAACTGGCCAATTTTTAGAGACTCTAAGTTTTTCGCTTTATTAATTTCGAGACCCTAAATGTTCTGGCCTATTCATTTAGAGACTCTAAGAGTTTCGCCTTATTAATTTAAAGGCTCTAACTGCCTGGCCTATTCCTTTAGAGACTCTAAGTGTTTCGACTTATTAATTTTGAGCCCCTAACTGTCCTGCACTATTCCTTTAGAGACTGAGACATTCGCCTTATTAATTTAGGGACTCTAACTGTTCTGGCCTATCACTTTAAGGCCTCTAACTATTTCGCCTTGTTAATTTAGAGACTCTAACTGTCCTGGCCTATTCCTTTAAGGTCTCTAATTGTTTCGCCTTATTAATTTAGAGACTCTAACACACCTGGCCAATTGCTTTAGAGACTCCATGAGTTTCGTCTTATTAAGTTAGAGACCCTAACAGTCCTGGCCTATTCCTTTAGAGAATCCAAGGGTTTCGCCTTATTAATTTAGAGACATTAACTGACCTGGCCTATTCCTTTAGAGTCTCTAAGTGTCTCGCCTAATTAATTTAGAGACTCTAACTGTCCTGGCCTATTCATTTAGAGACTCTAAGAGTTCCGCCTTATAAATTTAGAGACCCTAACACAACTTGGCTATTCCTTTGGAGACTCTAAGTATTTCGCCTTATTTATTTAGAGGCTCTAACAGTCGTGGCCTATTCTTTAGAGACTCTAAGAGTTTCGACTTATTAATTTAGAGACTCTAATTCTCCTGGCCCATTCCTTTAGAGACTGTAAGTTTTTCGCCTTATTAATTTAGAGACTCTAAATGTGCTGGCCTATTACTTTAGAGACTCTAAGAGTTTCGCCTTATTAATTTAGAGACTCTAACTGTCCTGGCCTAATCCTTTAGAGACTCTAAATGTTTCGCCTTATTAATTTAGAGACACTAACTGTCCTGCCCTAATTCTTTAGAGACTATAATATTTTCGTCTTATTAATTTAGATACTCTAACTGTCCTGGCCTATTCCTTAAGAGAATCTAAGAATTTCGCCTTATTAATTTAGAGACTCTAATTCTCCTGGCCCATTCCTTTAGAGAAACTAAGAGTTTCGCCTTATTAATTTAGAGACACTAACACTTCTGGCCTATTTCTTTAGAGACTGTAAGAGTATCGCCTTTTTAAATTAGAGACACTAACTGTCTTGGGCTACTTCTTTAGAGACTCTAAGAGTTTCGCCTTATTAATTTAGAGACTCTAACACTCCTGGCCTATTCCTTTAGAGACACTAAGAGTTTCGCCTTATTAATTTAGACAAACTAAGAGTCCTGGCCTATAACTTTAGAGAATCTAAGATTTTCGCCTTATTAGTTTAGAGGCTCTAAATGTCCTGGCCTATTCCTGTTGAGAATCTAAGAGTTTCGCGTTATTAATTTAGAGACTCTAATTGTCCTGTCCTATTCCTTTAGAGACTCTAAGAGTTTCGCCTTTTTAAATTAGATTTTCTAACTGTCTTGGCCTATTCCTTTAGAGACTCTAAGTGTTTCGCCTTATTAATTTAGAGACTCTAAATGTCCTGGCCTATTGCTTTAGAGAATCTAAAAGCTTCGCCTTATTAATTTAGAGACCCTAACTGTCCTGGCCTATTACTTTAGAGACTCTAAGAGTTTCGACTTATTAATTTAAAGACTCTAACTGTCCTGGCCTGTAACGTTAGAGACTCTAAGAGTTTCGCCTTATTAATTTAGATACCCTAAGTGTCCTGGCCTATTCCTTTAGAGACTCTAAGTGTTTCGCCTTATTAATTTAGAGACTCTAATTCTCCTGGCCTATTTCTTTAGAGAAACTAAGTGTTTCGCCTTATTATTTTAGAGAAGCTAACTCTCCTGGCCTACTCCTTTAGAGACTCTAAGAGTTTCGCCTTATTAATTTAGAGAATCTATCTCAACTGGCCTATTATTTTAGATACTCTAAAAGTTTCGCCTTATTAATTTAGAGACTCTAATTGTCCTGGCCTATTACTTTAGAGACTCTAATATTTTCGCCATATTAATTTAGAGACTCTAATTTTCCTGGCCTAATCCTTTAGAGACTCTAAGAGTTTCGACTTATTAATTAAGAGAACCTAACTGTCTAGGCCTACACATTTTAGACTCTAAGAATTTCGCCTTATTAATTTAGAGAATATAACAGTCCTGGCCTAATCCTTTAGAGACTCTAAGTGTTTCGCCTTATTAATTTAGAGACCCTAACTGTTCTGGCCTTTCCCTTTAGAGACTCGAAGAATTTTGCCTTATTAATTTAGAGACACTAACTGTCCTGGACTATTCCTTTCGAGACTCTAAGAGTTTCGCCTTATTAATTTATAGACTCTAACTGTCCTGGCCTATTCCTTTAGAGACTCTAAGAATTTCGCCTTATTAATTTAGGGAATCTGTCATGGCCTACTCCTTTAGAGACCCTAAAAGTTTCGCCATATTAATTTAGGGACTCTAAATGTCCTGGCCTATTACTTTAGAGACTCTAAGTGTTTCGCCTTATTAATTTAAAGGCTCTAACTGTCCTGGCCTATTGCTTTAAAGACACTAAGAATTTCGCCTTATTAATTTAGAGACTCTAACACTCCTGGCCTATTCCTTTTGAGACCCTAACAGTTTCCCCTTATTAATTTAGAGACTCTAACTCTCCTAGCCTTTTCCTTTAGAGATCACAAGAGTTTCGCGTTAAGAATTTAGAGACTCTAACTATCCTGGCCTATAACTTTAGAGACTCTAGATATTCGACTATTTAATTTAGAGACTCTAAATGTGCTGGCCTATTCCTTTAGAGATTATAATATTTTCGCGCTATTAATATAGAGACGGTAACTCTCCTGGCTTGTTCCTTTAGAGACTCTATGACTTTCGCGTTTTTAATTTAGATTCCCTAACAGTCCTGGCCTATTCCTTTAGAGACACTAAGAAATTCGCCTTATTAATTTAAAGACTCTAACTGCCTGGCCTATTCCTTTAGAGACTCTAATGGTTTCGCCTTATTAATTTTGAGCCCTAACTGTCCTGCACAATTCCTTTAGAGACTGAGAATTTCGACTTATTAATTTAGAGACTCTAATTGTCCTGGCCTATCCCTTTAAGGCCTCTAAGTTTTTGCCTTATGAAACTAGAGACTCTAAATGTCCTGGCCTATTCCTTTAAGGTCTCTAAATTTTTCGCCTTATTAAATTAGAGACTCTAAATCTCCTGCCCTATTGCTGTAGAGACTCAATGATTTTCGTCTTATTAAGTTAGAGACTCTAACATTCCTGGCCTATTCTTTTAGACACTCTAAGAGTTTCTCCTTATTAATTTAGAGACTCTAACTGTCCTGGGCTATTCATTTAGTGACTCTAAGTGTTTCGCCTTATAAATTTAGAGACCCTAACTCTCGTGGCCTATAACTTTGGAGACTGTAAGTATTTCGCCTTATTTATTGAGAGGCTCTAAATGTCGTGGCCTATTCCTTTAGAGACTCTAAGAATTTCGCCTTATTTATTTAGGGACACTAACACTCCTGGCCTATTCCTTTAGAGACTGAAAGGGTTTCGCCTTATTAATTTAGAGACTCTAACAGTCCTGGCCTATTCATTTCGAGACTCTAAGATTTTCGCCTTATTAATGTAGAGACCCTAACTGTCCTGGCCTATTCCTTTAGAGACTCTAAGTGTTTCGGCTTATTAATTTAGAGACTCTAACTGTCCTGCCCTATAACTTTAGAGACTCTAAGAGTTTGGCCTTATTAATTTAGAGACTCTAACTCTCCTGGCCTATTCCTTTAGAGCATTTAAGTGTTTCGCCTTATTAATTTAGAGACTCTAACTCTCCTGGACTATTCTTTAGAGAAACTAAGAGTTTCGCCTTATTAATTTAGAGACACTAAGCCTTCTGGCCTATTCCTTTAGATACTGTAAGACTTTCGCCTTATTAATTTAGAGACTCTAACTCTCCTGGCCTATTCCTTTAGAGACTCTAATAGATTCGCCTTATTAATTTAGAGACTCTAACTGTCCTGGCCTAATCATTTAGAGACTCTAAGTATTTCGCCTTATTAATTTAGAGACACAAACTGTCCTGGCCTATTCTTTAAGGCCTCTGAGGTTTTCGCCTTATTAATTTAGAGACGCTAACTCTCCTGGCCTAATTCTTTAGAGACTCTAACAGTTTCGCCTTATTAATTTAGAGACTCTAACTCTCCTGGCCTATTCCTTTAGAGACACTAAGTGTTTCGCCTTATTAATTTAGACAAACTAAGTGTCCTGGCCTATAACTTTAGAGAATCTAAGATTTTCGCCATATTAATTTAGAGACTCTAACTGTCCTGGCCTATACATTTTGAGACTCTAAGAGTCTCGCGTTATTAATTTAGAGACTCTAATGGTCCTGTCCTATTCCTTTAGAGACTGTAAGGTTTTCGCCTTTTTAATTTAGATTCTCTAACTGTCCTGGCCTATTCCTTTAGAGACTCTAAGTGTTTCGCCTTATTAATTTAGAGACTCTAAATGTCCTGGCCTATTGCTTTAGAGACTCTAAATGATTCGCCTTATTAATTTAGAGATTCTAACACTCCTGGCCTATTCCTTTAGAGATTCTAAGAGTTTCGCCTTATTAATTTAGAGACTCTAACTGTCCTGGCCTATTCCTTTAGAGACTCTAAGAGTTTCGACTTATTAATTTAAAGACTCTAACTGTCCTGGCCTATAACGTTAGAGACTCTAAGAGTTTCGCCTTATTAATTTAGAGACCCTAACTGTCCTGTCCTATTCCTTTAGAGACTCTAAGATTTTCGCCTTATTAATTTAGAGACTCTAACTCTCCTGGCCCATTTCTTTAGAGAAACTAAGTGTTTCGACTTATTAATTTAGAGAAGCTAACTCTCCTGGCCTACTCCTTTAGAGAATCTAAGAGTTTCGGCTTATTAATTTAGAGAATCTAACTGTCCTGGCCTATTATTTTAGAGAGTCTAAAAATTTCGCCTTATTAATTTAGAGGCTCTAACTGTCCTGGCCTATTCCTTTAGAGACTCTAATATTTTCGCCTTATTAATTTAGAGACCCTAATTTTCCTGGCCTAATCCTTTAGAGACTCTAAGAGTTTCTACTTATTAATTAAGAGACTCTAACTCTCTAGGCCTACACTTTTGTAGACACTAAGAAATTCGCCTTATTAATTTAGAGAACCTAACAGTCCTGGCCTAATCCTTTAGAGACTCTAAGTGTTTCGCCTTATTAATTTAGGGACACTCAATGTTCTGGCCTTTTCCTTTAGAGACTCGAAAAATTTTGCCTTATTAATTTAGAGACTCTAACTGTCCTGGACTATTATTTTCGAGACTCTAAGTGTTTCGCCTTATTAATTTATAGACTCTAACTGTCTTGGGCTATTGCTTTAGAGACTCTAAGAATTTCGCCTTATTAAATTAGAGACCCTAAATCTCCTGGCCTATTTCTTTAGAGAATCTAAGCGTTTCGCCTTATTAATTTAGAGAATCTAACTGTCCTTGCCTACTCTTTTAGAGATTCTAAGTTTCTCGCCTTATTAATTAAGAGACTCTAACTGTCCTGGCCTATTATTTTAGAGACTCTAAAAGTATCGCCTTATTAATTTAGAGACTCTAACTGTCCTGGCCTATTCCTTTAGAGACTCTAAGAGTTTCGCCTTATTAATTTTGCGACTCTAATTTTCCTGGCATAATACTTTAGAGACACTTAGACTTTCGCGTTATTAATTTAGAGAGTCTAACTGTCCTGGCCTAACAATTTAGAGACTCTATGTGTTTCGCCTTATTAATTTAGAGACTCGAAATGTACTGGCCTATTCCTTTAAGGCCTCTGAGTGTTTCGCCTTATTAATTTAGAGGTTCTAAAACTCCTGGCCTATTACTTTAGAAAATCTAAGAGATTCACCTTATTAATTTAAAGACTTTAACTGTCCTGGCCTATTCCTTAGAGAATCCATGAGTTTCGCGTTAATAATTTAGAAACTCTAAATGTCCTGGCCTAATACTTTAGAGACTCTAAGTTTTTCGCCTAATTAATTCAGATGCCCTAACTGTCCTGGCCTATTTATTTAGAGACTCTAAGAATCTCGCCTTATTAAATTAGAGACCCTAGCAGTCCTGGCCTATTCATATATGGACTCTAAGTGTTTCGCCTTATTAATTTAGAGACACTAAATCTCCTGGCCTATTACTTTGGAGACTCTAAGTATTCCGCCTTATTTATTTAGAGACTCTAACTGCCCTGGCCTATTCTTTTAGAGACTCTAAGAAATTCGCCTTATTAAATTAGAGACTCTAACGCTCCTGGCCTATTCCTTTAGAGACTCTAAGGGATTCGCCATATTAAATTAGAGACTCTAATTGTCCTGGCCTATACCTTTAGAGACTCTAAGTGTTTCTCCTTAATAATTTAGAGACTATAACTGTCCTGGCCTAATCCTTTAGAGACACTATGTGTATGGGCTTATTAATTTAGAGACTCTAACTGTCCTGGCCTATTTTTTAGAGCATCTAAGACATTCGGCTGATTAATTTAGAGACTAACTCTCCTGGCCTATTCATTTAGAGACACTAAAATTTCGCCTTACTAATTTAGAGACACTAAATCTTCTGGACTGTTCGTTTAGAGACACTAAGAATTTCGCCTTATTAAATAAGAGACACTAAATATACTGGCCTATTCCTTTAGAGACTCTAAGATTTTCGCCATATTAATTTAGAGACACTAACGGACCTGGCCTATTTCTTTAGAGACTCTAAGAGTTTCGCCTTATTAATTTAGAGACACATACTCTCCTGGCCTTTTCCTTTAGAGACAGTAAGAGTTTCGCCTTATTAATTTAGTGACACTCACTGTCCTGGCCTACCCCTTTAGATACTCTAAGGGATTCGCCTTTTTAATTTAGAGACACTAACTGTCCTGGCCTATTTCTTTAGAGACTCTAAGAATTTCGCCTTTTTAATTTCGAGACACTAACTATCCTGGCCTATTTCTTTAGAGACTCTAAGAATTACGCCTTATTAATTTAGAGACTCTAACTGTCCTGGCCTATCACTCTAGAGACTCTAAGGGTTTCGCATTATTAATTTAGAGACACTAACTGTTTTAGCCTAAAACTTTAGAGACTCTATGTATTTCGCCTTATTAATTTAGAGACTCTAACTGTCCTGGCCTATTACTTTAGAGACTTTAAGAGTTTCGCCTTATTAATTTAGAGCCTAAATTTCCTGGCCTATTCCTTTACAGACTCTAAGGGATTCGCCTTATTAATTTAGGGACTCTAAATGTCCTTGCCTAATCCTTTAGAGCCTCTAAGTGTTTCGCCTTATTAAATTTGAGAATCTAACTGTCCTGGCCTATTCCTTTAGAGACTCTAAGATTTTGGCCTTATTAATTTTGAGACTCTAACAGTCCTGGCCAATTCCTTTAGAGACTCTAAGAGTTTCGCGTTTTTAATTTAGAGCCCCTAACTCTCCCGCACTATTCCTTTAGAGACTGAGATTTTCGCCTTTTTATTTTAGAGACTCTAACTGTCCTGGCCTATTCCTTTAGAGTCTCTAAGTGTTTCGCCTTATTAATTTAGAGACCCTAACTGTCCTGGCCTATTCCTTTTGAGACTCTAAGCGTTTCGCTTTATTAATTTAGAGACTCTAAATTTCCTAGCCTATTCCTTTAGAGGCTCTAATTGTTTCGCCGTATTAATTTAGAGAATCTAACTGTCCTGGCCTATGCTTTTAAAGGCGCTAATAGTTTCGCCTTATTAATTTAGAGACTGTAACCTTCCTGGCCTATTCGTTTAGTGACCCTAAGATATTCGCCTTATTAATTTAGAGGCTCTAACTGTTCTGGACTATACGTTTAGAGACTCTAAGAGTTTCGCCTTATTAATTTAGAGACTCTAACTGTCCTGCCCTATTACTTTTGAGACTCTAAAATTTTCCCCTTATTAATTTAGAGACTCTAAATCTCCTAGCCTATTCCTTTAGAGATTACATGTGTTTAGACATATAAATTTAGAGTCTCTAACTCTCCGGACCTATAACATTAGAGACTCTAGATCTTCGACTTTTTAATTTAGAGACTCTAACTCTCCTAGCCTATTCCTTTAGAGACTCCAATATTTTCGCACTATTAATATAGAGACACTAACTGTCAAGGTTTGTTCCATTAGAGACCCTAAGTCTTTCGCCTTATTAATTTAGATTCCCTAACATTCATGGCCTATTACTTAAGAGAACCTAAGCTTTTGGCCTTATTAATTTAGAGACTCTAAATGTCCTTTCCTATTACTTTAGAGACTCTAAGATATTCGCCTTATTAATTTTGAGCCCTAAATCTCCTGCACTATTCTTTTAGAGACTGAGACTTTCGCTTTATTAATTTAGAGAATCTAACAGTCCTGGCCTATTAATTTAGAGACCCTAAGTGTTTCGCCTTATTAATTTAGAGACTCTAACAGTCCTGGGCTATTACTTTAGGGACTATAAGAGTTTCGCCTTATTAAGTTAGAGACCCTAACTGTCCTGGCCTATTCCTTTCGAGACTCTAATAGTTTCGCCTTATTAATTTAGAGACATTAACTGTCCTGGTCTATTACTTTAGAGACTCTAAGAGTTTCGCCTTATTAATTTAGAGACACTAACTGTCCTGGCCTATTCCTTTAGAGACTCTAAGAGATTCGCCTTATTCATTTAGAGACTCTAACTGTCCTGGCCTATAATTTAGAGACACTAAGAATTTCGACTTATTAATTTAGAGACCCTAACTGTCCTGGCCTATTCATTTAGAGACTAAGATTTTCGCCTTATTAGTTTGGGACTCTAACTGTCCTGGCCTATTCCTTTAGAGACTCTAAGGGTTTCGTCTTATTAATTTAGAGACTCTAACTGTCCTGGCCAATTACTTTAGAGCACTTAAGACTTTCGCCTGATTAATTTAGAGACTCTAACACTCCTGGCCTATTCCTTTAGAGACTCTAAGACTTTCGCCTTATTAATTTAGAGACATTAACCCTTCTGGCCTATTCCTTCAGAGATTCTAAGAGTTTCGCCTTATTAATTTAGAGACTCTAACTGTCCTGGCCTATTACTTTATAGACTTTAAGGGTTTCGCCTTATTAATTTAGAGACTCTAACTCCCTGGCCTATTCCTTTAGAGACACTAAGATTTTCGCCTTATTAATTTAGAGACTCTAACATTCCTGGCCTATTCCTTTAGAGACTCTAAGGTTTTCGCCTTATTAATTTAGAGACCCTAACCGTCCTGGCCTATTCTTTTAGAGACTCTAAGATTTTCGACTTATTAATTTAGAGACCCTAACTCTCCTGGCCTATTCTTTAGAGACTCTAAATTTTTCGCCTTATTAATTTAGAGACTCAAACTGTCCTGGCCTATTCCTTTAGAGATACTAAGTGTTTCGCTCTTATTAATTTAGAGAGTCTAACACTTCTGGCCTATTACTTTAGAGACTCAAAGTGTTTCGCCTTATTAATTTAGAGACTCTAACAGTCCTGGCTTATTCCTTTAGATAATCTAAGAGTTTCGCCTTATTAAATTAGAGACTCTATCTCTCTTGGCCTATTCCTTTAGAGACTCTAAGTTTTTGGCCTTATTATTTTAGAGACTCCAACTGTCCTGGCCAATTCCTTTAGAGACTCTAAAAGTTTCGCCTTATTAATTTAGAGCCCCCCACTATCCTGCACTAATCCTTTAGAGACTGAGAATTTCGCATTATTAATTTAGAGACTCTAACGGTTCTGGCCTATTCCATTAAGTCCTCTAAGTGTTTCGCCTTATTAATTTTGAAACACTAACTCTCCTGGCCTATTCCTTTAAGCCCTCTAAGAGTTTCGCCTTATTAATTTAGAGACTCTAACTGTCCTGGCCTATTCCTTTAGAGACTCCATGATTTTCGCGTTATTAATTTAGAAACTCTAATTGCCCTTGCCTAATACTTTAGAGACTATAAGTGTTCCGCCTTAATAATTTAGAGACCCTAACCGTCCTGGCCTATTTCTTTAGAGACACTACGAGTCTCGCCTTATTAATTTAGAGACTCCAACTGTCCTGGCCTATTCATTTAGAGACTCTAAGTGTTTCGCCTTCTTAATTTAGAGATTCTAAACCTCCTGGCCTATTCCTTTGGAGACTCTATGTATTTCGCATTATTTATTTAGAGACTCTAACTGCCCTGGCCTATACCTTTAGAGACTCTAAGAGATTCGCCTTATGATATTAGAGACTCTATCTCTACTTGCCTATTCCTTTAGAGACTCTAAAGGTTTTGCCTTATTAATTTAGAGACTCTAAATGTCCTGGCCTATTTCTTTAGAGACTCTAAGAGTTTCGCCTTTTGAATTTAGAGACTCTAACGGTCCTGGCCTATTCCTTTAGAGACTCTAAGTGTTTCGCCTTATTAATTTAGAGAATCTAACCGTCCTGGCCTATTCTTTTAGACATAAATAAATTTTCGCCTTATTAATTTAGAGACTCTAACTCTCCTGGCCTATTCTTTTAGAGCATTAAAGAGTTCCGCCTGATTAATTTAGAGACTCTAACTCACCTGGCCTATTACTTTAGAGACACTAGATGTTTCGCCTTATTAATTAAGAGATACTAACACTTCTGGCCTATTTCTTTAGAGACTCTAAGATTTTCTCCTTATTAATTTAGAGACTCTAACTGTCCTGACCTATTACTTTTGAGACTCTAAGTGTTTCGCTTTATTAAATTAAAAACTCTAACGGATCTGGCCTATTCCTTTAGAGACTCTAAGTGTTTCGCCTTATTAATTTAAACACTCTAACACTCCTGGCCTATTCCTTTAGAGACACTAAGATGTTCGCCTTATTAATTTGAGATACTAACAGTTCTGGCCTATTCATTTAGAGACTATAAAATTTTCGCCTTATTAATTTAGAGACTCTAATAGGCGTGGCCTATACCTTTAGAGAATCTAAGAGATTCGCCTTATTAATTTAGAGACACTAAGATTCCTGGCCTATACCTTTAGAGACTCTACGTGTTTCGCCTTAATAATTTATGGACTGCAACTGTCTTGGCCTATTCCTTTAGAGACCCTAAGACTTTCGCCTTATTAAATTAGAGACACTAACTGTCCTCGCCTATACCTTTAGAGAATCTAAGAGTTTGGCCTTATTAAATTAGAGACTCTAACAGTCCTGGCCAATTCCCTTAGAGACTCTAAGAGTTTCGCGTTATTAATTTAGAGCCCCTAACTCTCCTGCACAATTCTTTAGAGACTGAGATTTTCGCCTTTTTACTTTAGAGACCCTAACTCTCCTGGCCTATTCCTTTAGAGCCTCTAATTTTTTCCCCTTATTATTTTGGAGTCTATAAATTTCCTGGCCTATTCCTTTCGAGACACTAAGTGTTTCGCCTTATTAATTTAGAGACTCTAACTGTCCTGGCCTCTTCCTTTAGAGACTCTAAGTGTTTCGCCTTATTATTTTAGACACTCTAACTCTCCTGGCCTATGCCTTTAGAGACGCTAAGTTTTTCGCCTTATTAATTTAGAGACCCTACTTTCCTGGCCTATTCCTTTAGTGACTCTAAGATATTCGCCTTATTATTATAGAGGTTTTAACTGTTCTGGCCTATTCCTTTAGAGACTCTAAGTGTTTCTCCTTATTAAATTTGAGACTCTAAACGTCCTGGCCTATTTCTTTTGAGACTCTAAGATTTTCGTCTTATTAAATTAGTGACACTAACACTACAAGCCTATTCCTTTAGAGATCTCAAGTGTTTCGCCTTATAAATTTAGAGACTCTAAATCTCCGGACCTATAAATTTAGAGACTCTAGAGTTTCGAATTTTCAATTTAGAGACTCTAACTCTCCTGGCCTATTCCTTTAGAGACAATAATATTTTCGCACTATTAGTATAGAGACAGTAAATGTCCTGGCTTGTTCCATTAGAGACGCTAAGACTTTCGCCTTATTAGTTTAGATTCCCTAACGGTCCTGCCCTATTCCTTATACACTCTAAGAGTTTCGTCTTTTTAATTTAGAGACGCTAACTCTCGTGGCCTATACCTTTAGAGACTCTAAGTGATTCGCCTTATTAATTTAGAGAATATAACTGTCCTGGCCTATTACTTTAGAGACTCGAAGAATTTCGCCTTATTAATTTAGAGACTCTAACGGACGTGGCCTATACCTTTAGAGACTCTATGGGTTTCCCCTTATTAATTTAGAGACTCCTACTCTCCTGGCCTATTCCTTTAGAGATACTAAGAGTTTCGCCTTATTAATTTAGAGACTCTAACAGTCCTGTCCTCTTTCTTTAGAGATTCTAAGAGTTTCGCCTAATTAATTTAGAGACCCTAATTGTCCCGGCCTATCCCTTTAGAGACTCTAAAAGATTCGCCTTATTAATTTACAGACACTAACTTTCCTGGCCTTTTCCTTTAGAGACTCTAAGATTGTCGCCTTATTAATTTAGAGACGCCAACTGTCCTGGCCTATTCCTTTAGAGACTGTAAGAGTTTCGCCTTATTAATTTAGAGACTCTAACTGTCCTGACCTATTTCTTTAGAGAATCTAATAGTTTCGCCTTATTAATTTAGAGACTCTAACTATCCTGGCCTATTCCTTTAGAGACTCTAAGAACTTCGCCTTATTAATTTGGAGACTCTAACTGTCCTGACCTCTCACTCTAGAGACTCTAAGTGTTTCGCCTTATTAATTTAGAGAATCTAACTGTCTTGGCCTAAAACTTTAGAGACGCTAAGTGTTTCGCCTTATTAATTTAGAGACTCTAACGGTCCTGGCCTATTCCTTTAGAGACTCTAAGAGTTTCGCCTTATTAATTTAGAGATTCTAACTGTCCTGGCCTATTCCTTTAGAGACTCTAAGTGCTTCGCCTTATTAATTTAGGGCCTGTAACTGTCCTGGCCTATTCCTTTAGAGACTCTAAGAGTTTCGCCTTATTAAATTAGAGACCCTAACTGTCCTGGCCTATTCCTTTAGAGACTCTAAGTTTTTGGCCTTATTAATTAAGAGACTCTAACCCTCCTGGCCAATTCCTTTAGAGACTCTAAGAGATTCGCGTTATTAATTTAGAGACCCTAACTCTCCTGCACTATTACTTTAGAGACTGAGATTTTCGTCCCTTTAATTTAGAGACTCTAACTGACCTGGCCTATTCCTTTAGAGCCTCTAAGTGTTTCGCCTTATTAATTTAGAGACTCTAACTATCCTCGCCTAATCCTTTAGAGACTCTAAGTTTTTCGCCTCATTAATTTAGAGAAACTAACTCTCCTGGCCTATTCCTTTAGAGAATCTAATTGATTCTACTTATTAATTTAGAGAATCTAACTGTCCTGGCCTATGCCCTTAGAGACGCTAAGAGTTTCGCCATATTAATTTAGAGACCCTAAATTTCCTGGCCTATTCCTTTAGTGACTCTAAGCGATTCGCCTTATTAATTTAGAGGCTCTAACTGTTCTGGCCTTTTACTTTAGAGACTCTAAGGGTTTCGCCTTATTAATTTAGAGACTCTAATTGTCCTGGCCTATACCTTTTAAGATTTTCGGCTTATTAATTTAGAGATTCTAACTCTCCTAGCCTATTCCTTTAGAGATCACAACTGTTTCGCCTTATAAATTTGAGACTCTAAATCTCCGGACCTATAACCTTAGAGACTCTAGAGTTTCGACTTCTTAATTTAGAGACTCTAAATCTCCTGGCGTATTCCTTTGGAGACTATAATATTTTCGCACTATTAATATAGAGACTGTAACTGTCCTGGCTTGTTCCATTAGAGACCCTAAGACTTTCGCCTTTTAATTTAGATTCCCTAACCGTCTTGGCCTATTCCTTCAGAGACCCTAAGAGTTTCGCCTTATTAATTTAGAGACCCTAACTGTCCTGTCCTACTCCTTTAGTGACTCTAAGAGATTCGCCTTATTAATTTTGAGTCCTAACTTTCCTGCACTATTCCTTTAGAGACTGAGACTTTCGCCTTATTAATTTAGAGACTCTAACTGTTGAAGCCTATTACTTTAGAGACTCTAAGTGTTTCGCCTTATTAATTTAGAGACGCTAACTATCTTGGCCTATACCTTTAGACACTCTAAGAGTTCCCCCTTATTAATTTTGAGACCCTAACTGTCCAGGCCTATTCATTTAGAGACTCTATGTGTTTCGCCTTATTAATTTAGAGACTCTAACTGTCCTGGCCTAATCCTTTAGAGACTCTAAGCGTTTCGCCTTATTAATTTAGAGACATTAACTGTCCTGGCCTATTCCTTTAGGGACTCTAATAGTTTCGCCTTATTAATTTAGAGACACTAACAGTCCTGGCCTATTATTTTAGAGACTCTAAGATTTTCGCCTTATTAATTTAGAGACTCTAACTGTCCTGGCCTATTCCTTTAGAGACCTGAAGAGATTCTCCTTATTAGTTTAGAGACTCTAACTGTCCTGGCCTATTATTTAGATACTCAAAGAGATTCGACTTATTAATTTAGAGACTCTAACTGTCCTGGCATATACTTTTAGAGACTCTAGGAGTTTCGCCTTATTAATTTAGGGAATCTAACTGTCCTGGCCTATCCCTTTAAGGCCTCTAAGTGTTTCGCCTTATTAATTTGGAGACACTAACTCTCCTGGCCTATTTCTATAGAGTCTCTAAGGTTTTCGCCTTATTAATTTCGAGACTCTATCTGTCGTGGCCTATTCCTTTAGAGACTCTAAGTGTTTTTGCATTATTAATTTAGAGACCCTATATATCCTGGCCTATTCCTTTAGAGACTCTAGAAGTTTCGCCTTATTAATTTACAGAAACTAACTGTCCTTGTCTATACATTTAGAGACTCTAAAAGTTTCGCCTTATTAATTTAGAAACACTAACTGTCCTGGCCTATTCCTTTAGAGACTCTAAGAGTTTCGCCGTATTAATTTTGAGACTCTAACTATCTTGGCCTATTCCTTTAGAGACCCTAAAATTTTCGCCTTACTAATTTAGAGACCTTAATAATTCTGGTCTAATACTTTAGATACTCTAAGTGTTTCGCCTTATCATTTTAAAGACACTAAATGTCCTGGCCTATTCCTTTCGAGACTCTAAGGGTTTCGCCTTATTAATTTTGAGACACTAACCGTCCTGGCCTTATCCTGTAGAGACTCTAATAGTTTCGCATTATTAATTTAGAGACTCTAAATTTCCTGGCCTATTCCTTTAGAGACTCTAAGTTTTTCGCCTTATTAATTTAGAGGAATTAACTCTCCTGGCCTATTCCTTTAGAGACACTAATTGTTTCGCCTTATTAGTTTAGAGACCCTTTTTGTCCTGGGCTATTCCTTTAGAGACCCTAAGAGTTTCCCTTTATTAGTTTAGAGAAACTAACCCTCCTGCCCTATTCATTTAGAGACCCTAATAGATTCGCCTTATTAGTTTAGAGACCCTAACTGTCCTGGCATATTACTTTAGAGACTCTAAGAATTTCTCCTTATTAATTTAGAGACTCTAACTGTCCTGGCCTATTCCTTTAGAGGCTCTAAGTGTTTCGCCTTATTAAATTAGAGACTCTAGCTGTCCTGGCCTATACCTTTAGAGACTCTAAGAGTTCCGCCTTATTAATTTAGTGATTCTAACTGTCCTGGCCTATTCCTTTAGAGACTCTAAAATTTTCGCCTTATTAATTTAGAGACCCTAACTGTCCTGGCCTATTCCTTTAGAGACTCTAAGTGCTTCGCCTTAATAATTTAGATACACTAACTCTCCTGACCTATTCCTTTAGAGACTATAATATTTCCGCCTTATTAATTTAGAGACACTAACTGTCCTGGCCTTTTCCTTTAGAGACACAAAGAGTTTCGCCTTATTAATTTAGAGAACCTAACAGTCTTTGCCTATTCCTTTAGAGACTCTAAGAGATTCGCCTTATTAATTTAGAGACTCTAACTGTCATGGCCTATTCTTTAGAGACTCTAAGAATTTCGACTTATTAATTTAGAGACCATTAATGTCTTGGCCTATTCATTTAGAGACTCTAAGTGTTTCGCCTCATAAGTTTAGAGACTCTAACTGTCCTGGCCTATTCCTTTAGAGACTCTATGTGTTTCGCCTTATTAATTTAGAGACTCTAACTGTCTTGGCCAATTCCTTTAGAGCATCTAAGCGTTTCGCCTGATTAATTTAGAGACTCTAACTCTCCTGGCCTATTCCTTTAGAGACACTAAGACTTTCGCCTTATTAATTTAGAGACATTAACACTTTTGGCCTATTCCTTTAGAGACTCTAAGAGTTTCGCCTATTAATTTAGAGACTGTAAATGTCCTGGCCTATTCCTTTAGAGACTCTAAGCGTTTCGCCTTATTAATTTAGAGACTCTAAATTCCTGGCCTTTTCCTTTAGAGACACTAAGAGATTCGCCTCATTAATTTAGAGACTCTAACATTCCTGGCCTATTCATTTAGAGACTCTAAGATTTTCGCCTTATTAATTTAGAGACCCTAACTGTGCTGGCCTATTCCTTTAGAGAATCTAAGATTTTCGCCTTATTAATTTAGAGACCCTAACTCTCCTGGCCTATTCTTTTAGAGACTAAGATTTTCGCCTTATTAATTTAGAGACTCTAACTGTCCTGTCCTATTCCTTTAGAGATTCTAAGATTTTGGCCTTAGTAATTTAGAGACTCTAACTGTCCTGGCCTATTACTTTAGAGACTCTAAGAATTTCGTCTTATTAATTTATAGACTCTAACTGTCCTGGCCTATTCCTTTAGAGACTCTAAGAGTTCCGCCTTATTAGTTTAGAGACTCTAACTGTCCTTGCCTATACCTTTAGAGACTCTATGATTTTCGCCTTATTAATTTAGAGACTCTAACTGTCCTCGCCTATTCCTTTAGAGACTCTAAAATTTTCGCCTTATTAATGTAGAGACTTTAACTGTCATAGCCTATTCCTTTAGAGACACTAAGAGTTTCGCTATTATTAATTTAGAGAGACTAACCGTCATGGCCTATTAATTTAGAGGCTCTAAGTGTTTCGCCTTATTAATTTAGAGACTCTAACGGTCCTGGCCTATTACGTTAGAGACTCTAAGAGTTTCGCCTTATTAAATTAGAGAACCTAACTGTTTTGGCCTATTTCTTTAGAGTCTCTAAGTGTTTGGCCTTATTAATTTAGAGACTCTAACTGTCCTGTCCAATTCCTTTAGAGACTGTAAGAGGTTTGCCTTATTAATTTAGAGCCCCTAACTCTCCTGCACTATTCATTTAGAGACAGAGTTTCGCCTTATTAATTTAGAGACCCTAACGGTTCTGGCCTATTCCATTAAGTTCTCTAAGTGTTTCGCCTTATTAATTTAGAGACTCTAAATGTCCTGGCCTATTCCTTTAAGGCCTCTAAGAGTTTCGCCTTATTAATTTAGACACTCTAACACACCTGGCCTCTTCCTTTAGGGAATCTAAGTGTTTCGCCTTATTAATTTATTGACTCTAACTGTCCTGGCCTATTCTTTAAATGACTCCATGAGTTTCGCGTTATTAATTTAGAAACACTAATTATCCTGGCCTAATCCTTTAAAGACTCTAAGAGTTTCGCCTTATTAATTTAGAGACCCTAACTCTCCCGGCCTATTCCTTTCGAGGCACTAAGGGTCTCGCCTTATTAGTTTAGAGACACTAACTGTCCTGGCCTATTCCTTTAGAGACTCTAAGAGTTCCGCCTTATTAATTTAGAGACCCTAACTGTCCTGGCCTATATCTTTAGAGACTCTATGAGTTTCGCCTTATTAATTTAGAGACCCTGCCCTGGCCTATTCCTTTAGAGACTGTAAGTGTTTCGCCTTATTAATTTTGAGACACTAACTGTCCTGCCATATTCCTTTAGGAACTCTAGGATTTTCGCCTAATTAATTTAGAGTATCTAACTGTCCTGGCCTTTACCTTTAGAGACTCTAAGAGTTTGGCCTTATTAATTTAGAGACTCTAACTGTCCTGGCCTATTCCTTTAGAGACTCTATGAGTTTGCCTTATTAATTTAGAGACTCTAAGTGTCCTGGCCTATTCCTTTAGAGACTCTAAGCTTTTCGCCTTATTAATTTAGAAACACTAACTGTCCTGGCCTTTTCCTTTAGAGACACTAAGAGTTTCGACTTATTAATTTAGAGTCACTAACTGTGTTGGCCTAATCCTTTAGAGACTCTAAAAGTTTCGCCTTATTAATTTAGAGACTCTAACTATCCTGGCCAATTCCTTTAGAGATTCTAAGAGATTCGCCTTATTAATTTAGAGACTCTAACTGTCTTGGCCTATACTTTAGAGACTCTAAGAGTTTTGACTTATTAATTTAGAGACACTAACTGTCCTGGCCTATACTTTTAGAGACTCTAGTAGTTTCGCCTTATTAATTTAGGTAATCTAACTGTCCTGGGCTATCCGATTAAGGCCTCTAAGTGTTTCGCCTTATTAATTTGGAGACAATAACTCTCGTGGCCTAATTCTTTAGAGACTCTAAGGGTTTCGCCTTAGTAATTTAGAGACCCTAACTGCCTTGGCCTATCTCTTTAGAGTCTCTAAGTGTTTCGCCTTATTAATTTAGAGACCCTAAATGTCCTGGCCTATTCCTTTAGAGACTCTAAGAGTTTCGCCTTATTAATTTAGAGACACTAACTGTCCTGGTCTATACTTTTAGAGACTCTGAGATTTTTGCCTTATTAATTTAGAGACACTAACTGTCCTGGCCTATTCCTTTAGAGACTCTAAGGGTTTCGCCTTATTAATTTGGAGGCTCTAACTGTCCTGACCTATTCCTTTAGAGACACTAAGCCTTTCGCCTTATTAATTTAGAGACCCTAATACTTCTGGCCTATTACTTTAGAGACCCTAGGTGTTTCGCCTTATCAATTTAAAGACACTAACTGTCCTGGCCTATTCCTTTCGAGACTCTAAGTGTTTCGCCTTATTAATTTTGAGACCCTAAACGCCGTGGCCTAAACCTGTAGAGTCTCTAAGAGTTTCGTATTATTAATTTAGAGAATCTAACTTTCCTGGCCTATTACTTTAGAGACTAAGAGTTTCGCCTTATTAATTTAGAGACTCTAACTGTCCTGGCCTATTCCTTTAGAGACTCTAAGTGTTTCGCCTTATTAATTTTGAGCCCCTAACTCTCCTGTACTATTCCTTTAGAGACTGAGACTTTCGCCTTATTAATTTAGGGACTCTAACTGTCCTGGCCTATTCCTTTAAGCCTCTAAGTGTTTCGACATATTAATTTAAAGACCCTAAAATCCGGGCCTATAACTTTAAGGCCTCTAAGTGTTTCGCCTTATTAATTTCGAGACTCTAACTCTCCTGGCCGAATTTTTAGAGACTCTAAGAGTTTCGCCTTATTAATTTAGAGACACTAACATTCCTGGCCTAACACTTTAGAGAATCCATGTGTTTCGCCTTATTAATTTAGAGACTCTAACTGTCCTGGCCTATTCCTTTAGAGACCCTAATAATTTCGCCTTATTCATTTTGAGACACTAACTCTCCTGGACTATTTTTTGGAGACTCTAATAGTCTCGCCTTATTAATTTAGAGACACTAACTGTCCTGGCCTATTCATTTAGAGACTCTAAGAATTTCGCCTTATTAATTTAGAGAATCTAACACTCCTGGCCTATTACTTTGGAGACTGTAACTATTTCGCCTTATTTATTTAGAGACTCTAACTGTCCTGGCCTATTCTTTAGAGACTCTAAGAGTTTCGCCTTATTAACTTAGAGACTCTAATTGTACTGGCCTATATCTTTAGAGACACTAAGTGCTTCGCCTTATTAATTTAGAGACTCTAATTGTCCTGGCCTATTCCTTTACAGCATCTAAGAATTTCGCCTTATTTATTTAGAGACTCTAACTCTCCTGGCCTATCCCTTTAGAGACACTAAGATTTTCGCCTTATTAATTTAGAGACGCTAAAAGCCCTCCCCTATATCATTAGAGAATCTAAGAATTTCGCCTTATTAAATTAGAGACCCTAACCCTCCTGGCCTAATCCTTTAGAGACTCTAAGTGTTTCGCCTTATTAATTTAGAGACTCCATTTTTCCTGGCCTATTCCTTTAGACACTCTAAGAGTTTCGCCTTATTAAATTAGAGAATCTAATTGTCCTGTCCTATTCCTTTAGAGACTCTAAGAGTTTCGCCTTATTAATTTAGAGACTCTAACAGTCCTGGCCTATTCCTTTAGAGACACTAAAAATTTCGCCTTATTAATTTAGAGACTCTAACTGTCCTGGCCTATTCCTTTAGAGACCTCTAACAGATTCGCCTTATCAATTTAGAGACCCTAACTCTCCTGGCCTATTCCTTTAGAGGCAAAGAGTTTCGCTTTATTAAATCGGAGACACTAACTCTCCTGGCCTATTCCTTTAGATGCTCTAAGTGTTTCGCCTTATTAATTTAGAGACACTAACTGTCCTGGCCTATCCCTTTAGAGACTCTTAGAGTTTCGTCTTATTAATTTAGAGACTCTAAAGTTCCTGGCCTATTTCTTTAGAGACTCTAATTGTTTGGCCTTAATAATTTAGAGAATCTAACTGTCCTGACCTATTTCTTTTGAGAATCTAAGAGATTCGCCTTATTAATTTAGAGACACTAATTGTCCTGGCCTATTCCTTTAGAGACTCTAAGAGATTCGCCTTATTAATTTAGAGACTCTAAATGTCCTGGCCTATTCCTTTAGAGATTCCAAGGTTTTCGCCTTATTAATTAAGAGACCCTAACTGTCCTGGCCTATTCCTTTAGAGACTCTAAGAGTTACGCCTTATTAAATTAAAGACACTAAATGTCCTGGCCTATTCCTTGATAGATTCTAAGAGTTTGGCCTTAATGATTTAGAGACTCTAACTGACCTGGCCTATTCTTTAGAGACTCTAAGAGTTGCGACTTATTTATTTAGAGTCCCTAACTTTCCTGCACTATTCCTTTAGAGACTGAGACTTTCGCCTTATCAATTTAGAGACACTAACTGTCCTGGCCTATTACTTTATAGACTTTATTCCTTTAGAGACTGAGACTTTCGCCTTATTCATTTAGAGTCTCTACTTGTCCTGGCCTATTCCTTTAGAGACTCTATTTTTTCCGCTTTATTAATTTAGAGACTCTAACTGTCCTGGCCTATAACTTTAGAGACTCTAAGTATATCGCCTTAATAATTTAGGGACACTAACTGTCCTGGCCTATTCCTTTAGAGACGCTACAAGTTTCGACTTATTAATTTAGAGACTCTAACTGTCCTGGTCTATTCCTTTAGAGACTCTAAGAATTTCGTCTTATTAATTTACAGACTCTAAGTGTCCTGGCTTATTCCTTTTGAGACTCTAAGCTTTTCGCCTTATTAATTCAGAGACCCTAAATCTCCTAGCCTATTGCTTTACAGATCATAAGGGTTTCGTCTTACAATTTTAGAGACTCTAAATCTACTGGCCTATTACTTTAGAGACTCTAGAGTTTCGACATTTTAATTTGGAGACACTAAAACTCCTGACCTATTCCTTTAGAGACTATAATATTTTCGCGCTATTAATATAGAGAATTTAAAGGTCCTGGCTTGTACCTTTAGAGATCCTAAGACTTTCGCCTTATCAAATTAGATTCCCTAACAGTCCTCGCCTATTCCTTTACAGACACTAAGGGTTTCGCCTTATTCATTTAGAGACTCTAACTGTCCTGGCCTATTGCTTTAGAGACTCTAAGTGTTTCGCCTTATTAATTTAGAGTCTGTAACTGTCCTGGGCTATTCCTTTAGAGACTCTAAGTGTTTTGCCTTATTATTTTAGAGACACTAACTGTCCTGACCTATTCGTTTAGAGGCTCTAAGAATATCGCCTTATTAATTTAGAGACTCTAATTGTCCTTGCCTATTCTTTAGAGACGCTAAGTGATTCGCCTTATTAATTTAGAGACTCTAACTGTCTTGGCCTATTCCTTTAGAGACTCTAAGAGTTTGGCCTTATTCATTTAGAGACTCTAACTGTCTTGGCCTATTCTTTAGAGACTCTAAGAATTTCGACTTATAAATTTAGAGACTCTAACTGTCCTGGCCTATTACTTTAGAGACTCTAGAATTTGCGCCTTATTAATTTAGAGACTCTAAGTGTCCTGGCCTATTCCTTTAAGGTCACTAAGTGTTTCGCCTTATTAATTTAGAGACACTAAATCTCCTGGCCTATTCCTTTAGAGACTCTAAGAGTTTCGCCTTATTAAATTAGAGACTCTTAATTTCCTGGCCTATTCCTTTAGAGACACTAAGAGTTTCGCCTTATTAATTTAAAGACCCGAAATCTCCTGGCCCATACATTTAGAGACCCTAAGTGTTTCGCCTTATTAAATTAGAGACACTAACAGTCCTGGCCTATTCTTTTAGAGAACCTAAGTGCTTAGCCTTATTAATATAGAGACTCTAAATGTCCTTGCCTATTCCTTAGGGACTCTAAGTATTTCGCCTTATTAATTTAGAGACTCTAACAGTCCTGGCCTATTCCTTTAGAGACTCTAAGGCTTTCGTCTTATTAATTTAGAGACCCTAACACTCCTGGCCTATTCCTTTAGAGACTCTAGGAGTTTCGCCTTATTAATTTAGTGACACTAACTCTCCTGGCCTATTCCTTTAGAGACACCAAGAGTTATGCCTTATTAATTTAGAGACTCTAACTCTCCTGGCCTATTCTTTTAGAGACTCTAAGAGCTTCGCCTTATTAATTTAGAGACCCTAACAGTCCTGGCCTATTACTTTAGAGACTCTAAAATTTTCGCCTTATTATATTAGATACTCTAACAGTCCTGGCCTCTTTCCTTAGAGACTCTAAGTTTTTAGCCTTATTAAATTAGAGACTCTAATTTTCCTGGCCTATTCCTTTAGAGACTCTAAGAGATTCGCCTTATTAATTTAGAAACTCGAAATGTTCAGGCCTATTCCTTTAGGGACTCTAAGAGTTTGGCCTTATTAATAAGAATTTCGACTTATTAATTTAGAGACCATAAATGTCTTGGCCTATTCATTTAGAGACTCCAAGGGTTTCGCCTCATAAGTTTAGAGACTCTAACTGTCCTGGCCTATTCCTTTCGAGACTCTAAGTGTTTCGAATTATTAATTTAGAGACACTAAAGCTCCTGGCCTATTCCTTTAGAGACTCTAAGAGTTTCGCCTTATTAATTTAGAGATTCTATCTGTCCTGGCCTATTTCTTTTGAGACGCTAAAATATTCGCCTTATTAATTTAGTGTATCTAACTGTCCAAGCCTATTCCTTTAGAGACTCCAAGAGTTTACCCTTATTAATTTAGAAACTCTAACTCTCCTGGCCTATTTCTTTAGAGACTCTAAGATTTTCCCGTTATTAATTTAGAGACTCTAAGAGTCTTGGCCTATTCTTTTTGAGACCCTAAGCGTTTGCCTTATTATTTTAGAGACTTTAACTCTCCTAGCCTATTCCTTTAGAGATCACAAGAGATTTGCCTTACAAATTTAGAGACTCTAACAATTATGGCTTACAATTTTGGGGACTCTAGATTTTCGACATTTAATTTAGAGACTCTAACTCTCCTTGCCTATTCCTTTAGAGACTGTAATATTTTCGCTCTATTAATATAGAGACGGTAACTCTCATGGCTTGTTCCTTTAGAGACTCTAAGAATTTCGCCTTTTTAATTTTGATTCCCTAACAGTCCTGGCCTATTCCTTTAGAGACTCAAAGATTTTCGCCTTATTAATTTTGAGACTCTAACTGTCTTGTCCTAATACTTTAGAGACTCAAAGTGTTTCGCCATATTAATTTTGAGCCACTAACTCTCCTGCACTATTCCTTTAGAGACTTTCCCCTTATTAATTTAGAGACCCTAACGGTTCTGGCCTAAACTTTTGAGTCCTCTAATTATTTCGCCTTATTAATTTAGAGACTCTAACGGCCCTCGTCTATTCCTTTAAGGCCTCTAATAGTTTCGCCTTATTAATTTAGAGACTCTAACACACCTGGCCTATTCCTTTAGAGACTCAAAGTGTTTCACCTTAGTAATTTAGATACACTAACTGACCTGGCCTAATCCTTTAGAGACTTCATGGGTTTCGCCTTATTAATTTAGAAACTCTAACTCTCCTGGCCTATTCCTTTAGAGGCCCTAAGTGTTTCGCCTTATCAATTATGAGACTCTAACTGTCCTGGCCTATTACTTTAGAGACTCTAAGGGTCTCGCCTTATTAATTTAGAGTCTCTAACTGTCCTGTCCTATTCCTTTAGAGACTCTAAGAGCTTCGCGTTATTAATTTAGAGATCCTAACATTCCTGGCCTATTACTTTAGAGACTCTAAGATTTTCGCCTTATTAGATTAGAGACTCCTAACTGTCCTGGCCTAGTTCTTTAGAAACCCTAAGAGTTTAGCCTTATTAAATTGGAGACTCTAATTGTCCTGGCCTATTCCTTTAGAGACTCTAAGACTTTCGCCTTATTAATTTAGAAACTCTAACTGTTCAGGCCTCTTCCTTTAGGGACTCTAAGTGTTTGGCATTATTAATATAGAGACCCTAACTGTCCTGGCCTATTCATTTCGAGACTCTAAATTTTTCGAATTATTAATTTAGAGACACTAAATCTCCTGGCCTATTCCTTTAGGGACTCTAAGAGCTTCGCCTTATTAATTTAGAGATTCTATTTGTCCTGGCCTATTCCTTTAGAGACGCTAAGTGTTTCGCCTTATTAATTTAGAGAATCTAACTGTCCAAGCCTATTCCTTTAGAGACTCAAAGAGTTTACCCTTATTAATTTAGAGATTCTAACTCTCCTGGCCTATTCCTTTAGAGACTCTAAGATTTTTCCGTTATTAATTTAGAGACTCTAAGAATCTTGGCCTATTCTTTTTGAGACCCTAAGCGTTTGCCTTATTATATTACAGACTTTAACTCTCCTAGCCTATTCCCTTAGAGATCACAAGGGATTGGCCTTACAAATTTAGAGACTCTAACTTAAATGGCCTATAATTTTGGGGACTCTAGATTTTCGACATTTAATTTAGAGACTCTAACTCTCCTTGCCTATTCCTTTAGAGACTCTAATATATTCGCTCTCTTAATATAGAGACGGTAATTCTCGTGGCTTGTTCCTTTAGAGACTCTAAGAATTTCGCCTTTTTAATTTTGATACACTAACAGTCCTGGCCTATTCCTTTAGAGACTCTAAGAGTTTCGCCTTATTAATTTAGAGACTCTAACTGTCCTGGCCTAATACTTTAGAGACTCTAAGTGTTTCGCCATATTAATTTTGAGCCACTAACTCTCCTGCACTATTCCTTTAGAAACTGAGATTTTCGCTTTATTAATTTAGAGACACTAACGGTTCTGGCCTAAAATTTGAGTCCTCTAATTATTACGCCTTATTAATTTAGAGACACTAACGGTCCTGGCCTATTCCTTTAAGGCCTCTAAGAGTTTCGCCTTATTAATTTAGAGACTCTAACACTCCTGGCCTATTCCTTTCCAGACTCTAAGTGTTTCGCCTTAGTAATTTAGATACACTAACTGACCTGGCCTATTCCTTTAGAGACTACATGAGTTTCTCCTTATTAATTTAGAAACTCTTACTCTCCTGGCCTATTCCTTTAGAGGCTCTAAGAGTTTCGCTTTATTAAATATGAGACCCTAACTCTCCTGGCCTATTACTTTAGAGACTCTAAGGGTCTCGCCTTATTAATTTAGAGACCCTAACTCTCCTGTCCTATTCACTTAGAGACTCTAAGTTTTTCGCCTTATTATTTTAAAGACCCTAAAACTCCTGGCCTATTCCTTTGGAGACTGTAAGTGTTTCGCTTAATTTATTTAGAGTCTCTAACTGTCCTGCACTATTCCTTTAGAGACTCTAAGAGTTTCGCCTTATTAATTTAGAAACTCTAACTCTCCTGGCCTATTCCTTTAGACACTCTAAGGGTTTCGCCTTATTAATTTAGAGACTCTATCAGTCCTGGCCTATTCCTTTAGAGACTCTAAGTGTTTTGCCTTATTAATTTTGAGACTCTAACTGCCCTGGCCTATTCCTTTAGAGACTCTGAGAGATTCGCCTTATTAATTCAAAGACTCTAACTGTCCTGGCCTATTCCTTTAGAGACACTAAGATTTTCGCCTTTTTAATTTAGAGATTCTAACTGTCCTGGCCTATTCCTTTAGAGTATCTAAGATTTTTGCATGATTAATTTAGAGACTCTAACTGTCCTGGCCTATTCCTTTGGACACTAAGTGTTTCGCCTTATTCATTTAGAGACTGAAACCCTCTTGGCCTAATTCTTTTGAGACCCTAAGAGATTCGCATTATTAATTTATAGACACTAAATATCCTGGCCTATTCCTTTAGAGACTCTAAGGTTTTCGCCTTATTAATTTAGAGACTCTAACTGTCTTGGTCTGTTCCTTTAGAGACACTAACACTTGTGGTCTAAAACTTTAGATACTCTAAGATTTTCGCCTTATTCATTTTGAGACCCTAACTCTCCTGGCCTATACCTTTAGAGACACTAAGAATTTCGCCTTATTAATTTATAGACTCTAACAGTCCTGGCCTATTCCTTTAGAGACTCTAAGAGTTCCGCCTTATTAATTTAGAGACCCTAACTTTCCTGGACTATACTTTTAGAGACACTAAGTTTTTCGCCTTATTAGTATAGTGACCCTAACTGTCCTGGCCTATGCCTTTATAGATTCTAAGTGTTTCACCTTATTAATTTAGAGGCACTAACATTCCTGGCCTATTCCTTTACAGAGCCTAAGCGTTTCGACTTTTTAAATTATAGACTCTAACTGTCCTGGCCTACTCCTTTAGAGACTCAAAAGCTTTCGCCTTATTAATTTAGAGACTCTAAATTTCCTGGCCTATTCCTTTAGAGACTCTAAGAGTTTCGCCTAATTAATTTAGAGAATCTAACTGTCATGGCCTATAACTTTAGACACTCTAAGAGTTTCGCCTTATTAATTTTGAGACATTAAATGTCCTGGCCTAATCCTTTAGATACTCAAAAAGTTTCGCTTTATTAATTTAGGGACACTAACTGTCCAGGCCTATTACTTTAGAGACACTATGTGTTTCGCCTTAATAATTTAGAGACTCTAACTGTTCTGGCCTATAACTTTAGAGCATCTAAGTGTTTCGCCTTATTAATTTTGAGCCCTAACTGCCCTGCATTATTCCTTTAGAGACTAAGACTTTCGCATTATTAATTTAGAGACCCTAAATCTCTTGGCCCATTACTTTAGAGAATCTAAGTGTTTCGCTTTATTAATTTAGAGAACCTAGCTGTCCTGGGCTATTAATTTAGAGACTCTAAGTGTTTCGACTTATTAATTTAGAGACTCTAACTGTCCTGGCCTATAACTTTAGAGACTCTAAGGTTTCCGCCTTATTAATTCAGAGACTCTAAATATCCTGGCCTAATCCTTTAGAGACTAAGATTTCGCCTTATGAATTTAGAGACTTTAACGGTCCTGGCCTAATTATTTAGAGACTCAAACTATTTCGCCTTATTAATTTAGAGACACTAACTCTCCTGGCCTATTCTTTTAGAGACTCTAAGTGTTTCGCCTTATTAATTTAGAGGCGCTAACTGTCCTGGACTATTCCTTTAGAGACACTAATATTTTCGCCTTATTAATTTAGAGACACTAACTGTCCTGGCCTATTCCTTTAGAGACTCTAAACATTTCGCCTTGCTAATTTAGAGACTCTAACTGTCCTGGCCTATACGTTAGACCCTAAGATTTTCGACTTATTAATTTAGAGACACTACCTGTCCTGGCCTATTACTTTAGAGAATCTAGGTGTTTCTACTTATTAATTTAGGGACACTAATTGTCCTGGCCTCTCTCTTTAAGGCCTCTAAGTGTTTCGACTTATTAATTTCTAGACTCTAAATGTCCTGGCCTATTCCTTTGGAGACTCTAAGTGTTTCGCCTTATTAATTTAGAGACTCTAACTGTCCTGGCCTATTCCTTTAAAGACTCTAAGGTTTTCGCCTTGTTAATTTAGAGACCCTAACTGTCCTGGCCTATACCTTTAGAGACTCTAAGAGTTTCGCCTTATTAATTTAGAGACACTAACTGTCCTGGCCTAATTCTTTAGAGACTCTAAGTGTTTCGCCTTATTAATTTGGAGACTCTAACTCTCCTGGCCTATTCTTTAGAGAGACATAGATTTTCGACTTATTAATTTAGAGACTCTAGCAGTCCTGGCCTATTTATTTAGAGACTCTAATAGTTCCGCCTTTTTAATTTAGAGACCCTAACTCTCCGAAATATTAATTAAGAGACTCTAAGTTTTTCGCCTTTTAATTTAGAGAACCGAACTGTCCTGGCCTATGCCTTTATAGACTCTAAGTGTTTCACCTAATTAATTTAGAGACACTAACTGGCCTGGCCTATTCCTTTAGAGAGTCTAAGCGTTTCGCCTTATTAAATTAGAGGCTCTAACTGTCCTGGCCTATTCCTTTAAAGACTCTAAGAGTTTCGCCTTATTAATTTAGAGACTGTAACTTTCCTGGCCTATACTTTAGAGACTCTAAGAATTTCACCTTATTAATTTAGAGAATCTAAATGTCCTGGCCTATACCTTTAGACACTCTAAGATTTTCGCCTTATAAATTTAGAGACACTAACTGTTCTGGCCTATTCCTTTAGAGACTCTGAGAGTTTCGCTTTATTAATTTGGAGACTCTAACGGTCCTGGCCTATTCCTTTAGAGACCCAAAGAGATTCGCCTTATTAATTTATAGACTCTAACATTCCTGGCCTAATCCATTAGAGACACTAAGTATTTCGCCTTATTATATTAGAGACTCTAAACCTCCTGGCCTATTCCTTTAGAGACTCTAAGTGTTTCGCGTTATTAATAAAGAGACACTAACTGTCCTGGCCTATTTCTTTAGTGATTCTAAGAATTTCGACTTATTAATTTTGAGACTCTATTTGTCCTGGCCTATTCTTTAGAGACTCTAAGAGTTACGCCTTATTATTTTAGAGACTCTAACTGTCCTGGCTTAATCCTTTAGAGACTCTAAGATTTTCGCATTATTAATTTAGAGACTCTAACTGTACTGGCCTATTCCTTTAGAGACTCTAATGGGTTCGCCTTATTAATTTAGAGACCCTAATTCTCCTGGCCTATTCCTTTAGAGACTCTAAGAGTTTCGACTTGTTAATTTAGAGACACTAAATGTCCTGGCCTATTCCTTTAGAGACTCTAAGAGCTTCGCCTTATTAAATAAGAGACGCTAAATGTCCTGGCCTATTACTTCAGAGATTCTAAGCGTTCCGCCTTATTAATTTAGAGACACTAACTGTCCTGGCCTATCAGTTTAGAGACTCTAAGAGTTTCGCCTTATTAATTTAAAGACACTAACTGTCCTGGCCTATTACTTTAGAGACTCTAAGAGATTCGCCTTATTAATTTTGAGACTCTTACTGTCCTTGTCTATTCCTTTAGAGACTCTAAGATATTCGCCATATTAATTTAGAGACTCTATGTGTCCTGGCCTATTCCTTTAGAGACTCTAAGTGTTTCGCCTTATTAATTTAGAGACTCTAACTGTCCTGGCCTATTCTTTTAGAGACTATAAGATTTTCGCCTTATTAATTTAGAGACACTAACTCTCCTGGACTATTCCTTTAAAGACTCTAAGAGATTCGCCTTATTAATTTAGAGACTGTAACAGTCCTGGCCTATTCCTTTAGAGACTCTAAAATTTTCGCCTTAATAATTTAAAGAATCTAACAGGCCTGGCCTATTCCTTTCGAGACACTAAGTGCTTCGCCTTATTAATTAGGGGACTCTAACTGTCCTGGCCTATTCCTTTATAGACTCTAAGAATTTCGCCTTATTAATTTAGATACACTAACTGAATTGGCCTATTCCTTTAGAGACTAAGGGTTTCGCCTTATTAATTTAGAGACTCTAATTGTTCTGGCCTATTTTTTTAGAGAATCTAAGTGTTTCGCCTTATCAATTTAGAGACACTAACTGTCCTGGCCTATTCCTTTCGAGACTCTATGTGTCTCGCGTTATTAAATTTGTGACACTAACCGTCCTGGCCTAATCCTGTAGAGACTCTAAGATTTTGGCCTTATTAATTTAGAGACACTAACATTCCTCGCCTATTTTTTAAAGATTCTAAGAGTTTCGCCTTATTAATTTAGAGACTCTAATTGTCCTGACCTATTCCTTTAGAGACTCTAAGTGTTTCGCCTTATTAATTTTGAACCCCTAAGTTTCCTGCACTATTCCTTTAGAAACTGAGACATTCGCCTTATTAATTTAGACATTCTAACTGGGCTCGCCTATTCCTTTAAGGCCTCTAAGTGTTTCGCCTTATTAATTTGGAGATCCTAACTGTCCTGGCCTATTCCTTTAAAGCCTCTAAGAGTTTCGCCTTATTAATTTCAAGACTCTACCTCTCCTGGCCTATTCATTTAGAGACTCTGGGAGTTTCAATTCATTAAATTAGAGACACTCTCTCTCTCTTACTATTCCTTTAGAAACTCCATGAGTTTCGCCTTATTAATTTAGAGACTCTAACTTTCATGGCCTATTCCTTTAGAGACTCTAAGAGCTTTGCCTTATTAAATTAGAGACCATAAATGTCCTGGCCTATTTCTTTAGAGATTCTAAGTGTCTCGCCTTATTAATTTAGAGACTCTAACTCTCCTGGCCTATTCATTTAGAGACTCTAAGTATTTCGCCTTATTAATTTAGAGACACTAAACCTTCTGGCCTAACTGTGCTGGCCTAACCATTTAGAGATCCTAAGGGTTTCGCCTTATTAAATTAGAGACTCTTACTGTCCTGGCCTATTCATTTACAGACTCTAAGTATTTCGCCTTATTAATTTAGACACTAACTTTCTTGGCCACTGCCTTTAGAGACTCTATGAGTTTCGCCTTATTAATTTAGAGACTCTAACTGTCCTGGCCTATTCCTTTAGAGACTCTAAGTGTTTCGCCTTATTAATTTAGAGATTCTAACTGTCCTAGCCTATTCCTTTATAAACTCTAAGAGTTTGGCCTTATTAATTTTGAGACTCTATGTGACCACGCCTATTCCTTTTGAGACTCTAAGATTTTCGCCTTATTAATTTAGAGACCTTAACTCTCCTGGCCTATTCCTTTAGAGACACTAAGATTTTCGCCTTATTAATTTAGAGACACTAAAACTTCTGGCCTATTTTTTAGAGACCCAAAGAGTTTGGCCTTATTCATTTAGAGACTCTAAAACTCCTGGCCTAACACTTTAGAGACGCTAAGAGTTACGCCTTATTAATTTAGAGACTCTAAATCTCCTGGCCTATTGCCTTAGAGACACTAAGAATTTCGCCTTATTAATTTAGAGACTATAACAGTCCTGGCCTATTACTTTAGAGACTCTAAGGGTTTCGCCTTTTTAATTTAGAGACTGTAATTATCCTGGCCCATTCCTTTAGAGACTCTAAAATTTTCGCCTTGTTAATTTAGAGACACTAAATATCCTGGACTATTCCTTTAGAGACTCTAAAGGTTTCGCCTTATTAATTAAGGGACACTAATTGTCCTGGCATATTCCTTTATAGACTCTAAGAATTTCGCCTTATTAATTTAGAGAATCTAACTGTCCTTTCCTATTACTTTAGAGACACTAAGCATTTCGCCTTATTAATTTAAATACTCTAAATGTTCCGGCCTATTCCTTTACAGACTCTAAGCGTTTCGCCTTATCAATTTAGAGACACTAACTGTCCTGGCCTAATCCTTTCGAGATTCTAAGCGTTTCGCCTTATAAATTTTGAGACTCTAACAGTCCTGGCCTTAAACTTTAGAGACTCTAAGAGTTTCGCTTTATTAATTTAGAGAATCTAAATTTCCTGGCCTATTCCTTTAGAGATTCTAAGAGTTTCGCCTTTTTAATTTAGAGACTCTAACTGCCCTGGCCTATTCCTTTAGAGACCCTAAGTTTTTCGCCTTATTAATTTTGAGCCCCTAACTGTCCTAAACTATTCCTTTACAGACTGAGGCTTTCGCCTTATTAAATTAGAGACCCTAACTGTCCTGGCCTATTCCTTTAGAGACTGTAAGATTTTGGCCTTATTCATTTAGAGAATCTAACACTCCTGCCCAAATACTTTAGAGACTCTAAGTGTTTCGAATTTTTAATTTAGAGCCACTAACTCTCCTGCACTAATCCTTTAGAGACTGAGACTTTCGACTAGATACTCTAACTGTTCTGGCCTATTCCTTTACAGACTCTAAGAGTTTCGCCTTATCAATTTAGAGACACTAACTGTCCTTGCCTAATCCGTTCGAGACTCTAAGAGTTTCGCCTTATAAATTTTGAGATTCTAACCGTCCTGGCCTTATCCTTTAGAGACTCTAAGAGTTTCGCTTTATTAATTTAGAGACTCTAACACTCCTGGCCTTTACCTTTAGAGACTCTAAGGGTTTCGCCTTATTAATTTAGTGACTCTAACTGCCCTGGCCTATTCCTTTAGAGACACTAAGTGTTTCGCCTTATTAATTTTGAGACTCTAACTGTCCTGGCCTATTCTTTTATAGACTCTATGTGTTTCGCCTTATTAAATTAGAAAATCAAACTCTCCTGGCCTATCCTTTTAGAGACGCTAAGTGTTTCGCCTTATTAATTTAGAAGCTCTATCTGTCCTGGCCTATCCCTTTAGAGACTCTATCGGATACGCCTTATTAATTTAGAGAACCTAAATGTCCTGGCCTATTCCTTTAGTGACTCTAAGTGTTTCGCTTTATTAAATTAAAGACTCTAACAGTCCTGGCCTATTACTTTAAGTGACTCTAAGTGTTTCGCCTTATTAAATTAGAGTCTCTAACTCTCCCAGCCTTTTCCTTTAGGGATCACAAGTTTTTCGCCTTACAAATTTAGAGACTCTAACTCTCCTGGCCTATAACTTTAGAGACTCTAATTTTCCGACTTTTTAAGTTAGGGACTCTAAATCTCCTGGCATATTCCTTTAGAGAATATAATATTTTCGCACTATTAATATAGAGACTGTAACTGTCCTGGCTTTTTCCTTTAGAGACCCTAATACTTTCGCCTTATTAATTTAGTTTCCCTAACAGTCCTGGCCTATTCCTTTAGAGACGCTAAGAATTTCGTCTTATTAATTTAAAGACACTAACTGTCCTGTCCTACTCCTTTAGAGAATCTAAGAGATTCGCCTTATTAATTTTGATCCCTAACTCTCCTGCACTATTCCTTTAGAGACTGAGACTTTCGCCTTATTAATTTAGGGAATCTAACTGTCCTGGCCTATTACTTTAGAAACTCTAAGTGTTTCGCCTTATTAATTTAGAGACTCTAACAGACTTGGGCTATTAGTATAGAGACTGTAAGTGTTTCCCCTTATTAATTTAGAGACTCTAACCATCTTTGCCTATACCTTTAGACACCCTAAGGTTTCCGGCTTATTAGTTTTGAGAATCTAACTCTCCTGGCCTATTACTTTAGAGACCCTAAGAATTTCGCCTTATTAATTTAGAGACTCTAAATCTCCTGGCCTATAACTTTAGAGACCCTAATTTTTTCGCCTTATTAATTTAGAGAAACTAACTTTCCTGGCCTATTCCTTTAGAGACTCTAAGGGTTTGGCCTTATTAATTTAGAGACCCTAACATTCCCGGCTTTTTCCTTTAGAGACTCTAAGTGTTTCGCCTTATTAATTTAGAGACACTAACTGTCCTGGCCTATTACTTTAGAGACTCTAATATTTTCGCCTTATTAATTTAGAGACTCTAACATTCCTGGCCTATTTTTTAGAGACTCTAATATTTTCGAATTATTAATTTAGAAACACTAACAGTCCTGGCCTACTCATTTAGAGACTCTTGGAATTTCGCCTTATTAATTTAGAGACACTAACTGTCCTGGCCTATTCCTTTAAGGCCTCTAAGTGTTTCGCATTATTAATTTAGAGACTCTAGCTCTCCTGGCCTTATTCTTTAGAGACTCTAAGTGTTTCGTCTTATTAATTTAGCGATTCTAACTCTCCTGGCCTATTCCTTTAGAGACTCTAAGAGTTTCGCCTTATTAATTTAGAGAATCTAACTGTCTTGGCCTATTCATTTAGAGACTCTAAGTGTTTCGCGATATTAATTTAGAGACACTAACTTTCCTGGCCTATTCTTTAGAGACTCTAAGAATTTTGCCTTATTAATTTAGAGACACTAAATATACTGGCCTATACTTTTAGAGACTCTAAGTGTTTCGCCTTATTAATTTGGAGACTCTAACAGTCTTGTCCTATTCCATAAGAGACCCTAAGGGTTTCGCCTTATTAATTTAGAGACACTAATTGTCCTGGCATATTCCTTTAGAGACCCTAAGAGATTCGATTTATTAATTTAGAGACACTATCAGTCCTAGCCTATTCCTTTGGAGACTCTAAGAGTTTCGCCTTATTAATTTAGAGACTCTAACTGTCCTGGCCTATTCCTTTAGAGACTCATAGCGTTTCGCCTTATTAATTAAAATCTCTAACTGTCCTGGCCAATACTTTAGAGGCTCTAAGAATTTCGCCTTATTAATTTAGAGACTCTAAATTTCCTGGTCTATTCCCTTAGAGAATCTAAGAATTTCGCCTTATTAATTTAGACATTCTAACTGTCCTGGCCTATTACTTTGGAGACTCTAAGCGTTTGGCCTTATTATTTAGAGACTCTAAATATCCTGGCCTATTCTTTAGAGAATCTAAGAATTTCGCCTTATTAATTTAGAGGCCCTAACTGTCCTGGCCTATTCCTTTAGAGACTCTAAGTGTTTCGCCTTATTAATTTAAAGACTCTAACTGACCTGGCCTATACTTTAGAGACTCTAAGAGCTACGCCTTATTAATTTAGAGACTCTAACTCTCCTTGTCTATTCACTTAGAGAACCTAAGAATTTCGCCTTATTAATTTAGAGACTCTAACTGTCCTGGACTATTCTTTTAGAGACTCTAAGAGTTTCGCCTTATTAATTTAGAGACTCTAAATTTCCTGGCCTATTCCTTTAGAGACTCTACGATTTTCGCCTTCTTATTTTAGAGACTCTACTGTCCTGGCCTAATCCTTTAGAGACTCTTAGAGTTTCGCATTATTAATTTGAGACTCTAACTGTCATGGCCTATTACTTTTAAGACTCTAAGTTTTTCGACTTATTAAATTAGAGACTCTAACACTCCTAGCCTATTCCTTTAGAGATCACAAGTGTTTCGCCTTACAAATGTAGAGACTCTAACTCTCCTGGCTTTTAACTGAAGAGACTCTGGTTTTTAGACTTTTTAATTTAGAGACTCTAACTCTCCTGGCCTATTCCTTTAGAGACTATAATATTTTCGCGCTATTAATATAGAGACCCTAACTGTCCTGGCTTTTTCCGTTTTAGACCCTAAGGCTTTCGCCTTATTAATTTAGATTCCCTAACAGTCTGGCCTATTCTTTTAGAGACACTATGTGTTTCGCCTTATTAATTTAAAGACACTATCTGAACTGTCCTACTCCTTTAGAGACTCTAAGAGATTCGCCTTATAATTTTTGAGCCCTAACTGTCCTGCACTATTCCTTTAGAGACTGAGACTTTCGCCTTATTAATTTAGAGACTCTAAATGTCCTGGCCTATTACTTTAAAGATTCTAAGTGTTTCGCCTTATTAATTTAGAGACTCTAAGTGTCCTGGGCTACTATTTTAGAGACTCTAAGTGTTTCGCCTTATTAAGTTAGAGACTCTAACTGTCCTGTCCTATCACTTTAGAGATTCTAAGAGTTCCGCCTTATTAATTTAGAGACTCTAACTGTCCTGGTCTATTCCTTTATAGGCTCTAAGTGTTTCGAATTATTAATTGAGGGACTCTAACTTTCCTGGACAATAACTTAAGAGACTCTAAATTTTCGTCTTATTAATTTAGAGAAACTAACTGTCCTGGCCTATTCCTTTAGAGACTCTAAGTGTTTGGCCTTATTAATGTAGAGAACCTAAATGTCCTGGCCTATACTTTAGATTTTCTAAGTGATTCGCCTTATTAATTTAGAGACCCTAAATTTCCTGGCCTATCCTTTAGAGACTCTAAGAGTTTCGCCTTATTAACTTATAGTCTCTAACTTTCATGGCCTATACTTTAGAGACTCTAAGATTTTCGACGTATTAAATTAGAGACACTAACTATCCTGGACTCTACCTTTAGAGACTCTAGGAGCTTCGCCTTATTAATTTAGAGACTCTAACTGTCCTGGCCTATCCCTTTAAGGACTCTAAGATATTCGCCTTATTAATTTAGAGACACTAATTCTCCTGGCCTTTACCTTTAGAGACTCTAAGTGTTTCGTCTTATTATTTTAGCCATTCTAACTGACCTGGCCTATTCTTTTAGAGACTCTAAGAATTTCGCCTTATAATTTAGAGAACCTAACTGTCCTGGCCTATTCATTTAGAGACTCTAAGAGTTTCGCCTTATTAATTTAGAGACACTAACTTCCCGGGCCTATTCCTTAGGGACTTTAAATTTTTGGCATATTAATTTAGAGACTCTAACTGTCTTGGCCTATAATTTTAGAGACACTAAGTGTTTCGCCTTATTAAATTGGAGACTCTAACTTTCCTGAACTATTCCTTAAAAGAACGTAAGAAATTCGCCTTATTAATTTTGAGACTCTAACTGTCCTGGACTATTCCTTTAGATACTCTAAGAGTTACGCCTTATTAATTCAAAGACTCTAACTGTCCTGGCCTATTCTTCTAGATACACTAAGTGTATCGCCTTATTAATTTAGAGACTCTAACTGTCCTGGTCTATTCCCTTAGAGAATCTAAGAATTTCGCCTTATTAATTTAGAGACTCTAAATGTCCTGGCCTATTACTTTAGAGACTCTAAGCGTTTGGCCTTATTATTTAGAGACTCTAATTCTCCTGGCCTATTCTTTAGAGGATCTAAGAGCTTCGCCTTATTAATTTAGAGACTCTAACTTTCCTGGCCTATTCCTTTAGAGATTCTAAGTATTTCGCCTTATTAAATTAGAGACTCTAACTGTCCTGGCCTATTCCTTTAGAGACACTAAGAGTTTCGCCTTATTAAATTAGAGACTCTAACTCTCCTGGCCTTTTCCTTTAGAGACTCTAAGTGTTTCGCCTTATTAATTTTGAGACTCTAATTGTCCTGGCCTATTCCTTTAGAGACTCTAATATTTTCGACTTATTAATTTTGAGACTCTAAATTTCCTGGCCTATTCCTTTAGAGACTCGACGATTTTCGCCTTATTAATTTAGAGACTCTACTCTCCTGGCCTATTCCTTAAGAGACTCTAAGAGTTTCGCATTATTAATTTAGAGACTCTAACTGTCTTGGCGTATTCCTTTAGAGACCCTAAGAGTTTCGCCTTATTAGTTTAGATACTCCAAATCCCCTGGCCTATTTCTTTAGGGACACTAAAGATTTAGCCTTATTAATTTAGATTCCCTTAATGTCCTAGCTTATTTCTATAGAGACTCTAAGATTTTCGTCTTATTAAATTCGAGACTCTAAATGTCCTGGCCTATTCATTTAGAGACTCTAAGAGTTTCGCCTTATTAATTAAGAGACAATAACAGTTCTGGCCTATTCCTTTAGAGACTCTAAGAGTTTGGCCTCATTAATTTTGAGACTCTAACTGTTCTGGTCTATTCCTTTAGAGACTCTAAGAGCTTCGCCTTATTAATTTAGGGACTCTAACTGTCCTGGCCTATTCCTTTAGGGACTCTAAGTCTTTCGCCTTATTAATTTAGAGACTCTAACCGTCCTGGCCTATTCCTTTAGAGACAAAAGTGTTTCGCCATATTAATTTAGAGACACTAACTCTCCTGGCCTATTCCTTTAAAGACTAAGAGATTCGCCTTATTAATTTAGAGACTGTAACTGTCCTGGCCTATTCCTTTAGAGACTCTAAGAGTTTCGCCTTATTAATTTTGAGACACTAACTTTCTTGGCCTATTCTTTTAGAGACTCTAAGAGTTTCGCCTTATTAATTTAGACACTCTAACAGTCCTCGCCTATTCCTTTAGAGACTCTAAGTGTTTCGCTTTATTAATTTTGAGCCCCTAACTATCCTGAACTATTCCTTTAGGGACTAAGTCTTTCACCCTATTAATTTAGAGTATCTAACTGTCCTGGCCTATTCCTTTAAGGCCTCTAAGTGTTTCGCCTTATTAATTTAGAGACTCTAACTGTCCTGGCCTATTCCTTTAAGGCCTCTATGTTTTTCGCCTTATTAATTTCGAGACCCTAACCCTCGTGGCCTATTCGTTTAGAGACTCTAGGTGTTTCGCCTTATTAATTTAGAGACACTTACTGTCCTGGTCTATTCCTTTAGAGAATCCATGAGTTTCGCCTTATGAATTTAGAGACTCTAACTGTCTTGGCCTATTACTTTAGAGACTCTAAGTTTTCTCCTTATTAATTTAGAGACTCTAACTGTCCTGGCCTATATCTTTAGTGTCTCTGAGTGTCTCGCCTTATTAATTTAGAGACTCTAACTCTCCTGGCCTATTCATTTAGAGACTCTAAGTATTTTGCCTTATTAATTTAAAGACTCTAACACTCCTGTCCCATTCCTTTGGAGACTGTAAGTGGTTCGCCTTATTTATTTAGAAACTCTAAATGTTCTGGCCTATCCCTTTAGAGACTCTAAGAGTTTCGCCTTATTAAATTAGAGTACCTTACTGTCCAGGCCTATTCCTTTAGAGACTCTAAGTATTTCGCCTTATTAATTTAGAGAATCTAACTGTCCTGGCCTATTCCTTTAGAGACTCTAGGGGTCTCGCCTTATTAATTTAGAGAATCTAACTGTCCTGGCATATTCCTTTAGAGACTCTAAAATTTGGCCTTATTAATTTTGAGACTCTAACAGTCCTGGCCTATTCCTTTAGAGACTCTAAGAGATTCGCCTTATTAATTTAGGGACCCTAACTCTCCTGGCCTATTCCTTTAGAGACACTAAGAATTTCGCTTTTTTAATTTTGAGACTCTAACTCTCCTGGCCTATTCCTTTAGAGACACTAAGAGTTTCGCCTTATTAATTTGGAGACACTAACACTCCTGGCCTATTTCTTTAGAGACTCTAAGAGTTTCGCCTTATTAATTTAGAGACTCTGTCCTGGCCTATTCCTTTAGAAACGTTAAGTGTTTCGCCTTATTAATTTAGAGACTCTAACAGTCCTGGCCTATTCCTTTAGAGACTCTAAGTGTTTCGCCTTATTAATTTAGAGACATTAACTGTCCTGGCCTATTCCTTTAGAGACTCTAAGAGTTTCGCTTTATTCATTTAGAGACTCTAACTGTCCTGGCCTATTCCTTTAGAGACTCTAAGAGTTTCGCCTTATTAATTTAGAGACACTAACATTTCTGGCCTATCCCTTTAGAGACTCTAAGAGTTTCGCCTTATTAATTTTGAGACACTAACTCTCCTGGCCTATTCCTTTAGATACTCTAAGCGATTCGCCTTATTTTTTTAGGGACTCTACCTTTCCTGGCCTATTCCTTTAGAGACTCTATGAGTTTCGCCTAACTAATTTAGAGACACTATCTTTCCTGGCCTATTCCTTTAGAGACTCTAAGAGTTTCACCTTATTAATTTAGAGACTCTAACTGTCCTGACCTATTCCTTTAGAGACTAAGAGTTTCGCCTTATTAAATTAGAGACCCTAACTGTCCTGGCCTATTCCTTTAGAGACTCTAATTGTTTGGCCTTATTCATTTAGAGAATCTAACTGTCCTGGCCAATTCCTTTAGAGACTCTAAGTGTTTCGCCTTATTAATTTAGAGGCCCTAACTGTCCTGCACTATTCCTTTAGAGACTGAGACTATCGCCTTATTAATTTAGAGACTCTAACTGTCCTGGCCTATTCTTTTAGAGACTCTAAGGGTTTCGCCTTATTAATTTAGAGTCTCTAACTGTCCTGGCCTATTCCTTTAGAGACTCTAAGTTTTTCGCCTTATTAGTTTTGAGACTCTAACTGTCCTAGCCTATTCCTTTAGAGACTCTAAGTGTTTCGCCTTATTAACCTTTATCGTACGGCATTTAAATCCCGTCTTCGTGCTCACGGTACGGAGTTTTCCCCGCGACGGCTCTTTAAATGCTCAGTGCGCATGCAGTGGCTTAGAAAGATAGCCCCACTCGTTGCACTCGTTATCTCCACATTTTATAATGGTTTGTAGTCAGATTCATGCTCCGGCCACTTTACCCAATCATATACATATGCACCTCATGAATAGAAATTATCTTGCTATGCCATACTGTCTGAAACCCCGTCTGTTTGTTTGTTTTTTTCTCTTCATTCCGAGCGGCTGCAACGAATGCTTCTGTAGGAACGCACCTAGCTAAAGCCGTATTCACCCTACGAAGCGTTGCTGTTACAGGTATTATATTTGTGGGCTGCCAGCTTCATATTAGAATTTTCTTGCTGTGTATCCCGCTCTTGCCTCGCCTTTCCCTGCCTGTAAATAGAACCATAGTTACTAGATTCCAAACAATAAAATCTCTTATGTTTTAGGGTCCCAAGATATGTTACTGCCAAAAGGGTCTAAGCACCAACTGTCCGTATATGAAAAATGGCAATTGTAATTGGTTTCTCTAAAACCAGTGTTACTCTCAGTTCTGTTTCTGCTATATCGGAGAAGGACGTGTTGAAATATAAGAGAAACGAGATGCATTAAGTCTCCCACACAAATGAATATAGGTGATTGCTGGCGACACTGCGAGGTCACGATTTTTCCATATCTTACGCTGAAATGGATAAGCCTCGTTGGCAAAAGGCACTGGGTTATAAATGTCATTCGAGTTTGATGTATGCAAATAAACAGACTGCTCTG
>Ga0268261_10000142_pt1 | contig 44156 bp, 39 predicted proteins | sample TergutNc150P1_FD_190353 | JGI IMG/M metagenome (GOLD analysis project Ga0268261, IMG submission 190353) | Nasutitermes corniger P1 segment gut microbial community from laboratory colony in Florida, USA - Nc150 P1 (SPAdes) (version 2) | ecosystem: Host-associated > Arthropoda: Insects >... | reverse complement strand
GACGAAAAGCTGACCTGGAGCGAGGGGCTGTCGGCCGACAGAATCCAGGCGGCCCTGAACAAGTTCCGGGTGGAGGAACTAAGCCAGGGCTTCTACAGGTTCTGTGACACGGACGACAGCGAAGTGGCCCTCCTGCTTGAGTCTTTCGGCATGAAGGTGGAAAAGAAGCTGTACTCGGCGGGTGACCTGAAGAAAATCTCCAAGAATCTGAAGCCAGTCAAGTAAAGATTATGTGTATAATGAAAAAAGCAAAAAACATCCCAAAAAGAATGCGCTTAACCCGTTGGTAATAAGGCATTTCAGGGGTGTTTTTTCACAAAATCAGGTGCAAAACTCGGGGCTTCGGCAGCAACGGAAAAATCAATAGCACAGGGGTGTGGCAAGGGTCGTAACTTGTCACACGCCTTTTCTTTTGCTATAATAAAGAATGCTGCCTGGCACTGGTTTGCGGGAAGCGGCTTTTAAAAAAGAACTAGGCCTTCGGGCACCAACCTTAAATTGGAGGTTTTTAACATGGGAAAAAAAGTTATTTTAGGCATGTCCGGCGGAGTAGATTCTTCGGTTGCAGCGGCGTTGCTTTTAGAGCAGGGCTATGACGTCGAAGGTGTTTTCATGCGAAATTGGGACAGTGCCGCTAATTCAGATATATTAGGGAACCCGACCGCTGAGGATGAAATATGCCCTCAGGAAGTAGACTATGCCGATGCCCAAAAAGTGGCTGAACAACTGGGAATCAAACTTCACCGGGTTGATTTTGTAGAAGAATACTGGAACCGGGTGTTTATGTATTTTTTGAATGCATACAAAGCGGGGCGTACCCCGAACCCGGACATTATGTGCAATAAAGAAGTGAAATTCAAGGCTTTCCTGGATTATGCCATGGAACTAGGCTGTGATTACATTGCCATGGGCCATTATGCCCGGGTCGAGCACGGGGTCGAAGAATCCCAGATGCTGCGTGGGTTGGATAACAACAAAGACCAGACTTATTTCTTAAGCCAGCTGACCCAAAAACAATTAGGGAAAACCTTGTTTCCCTTAGGGGAACTTCAAAAATCAGAAGTCCGCGACATCGCCCAGCGGCTTGGGCTTGCCACTGCAAAAAAGAAAGATTCAACAGGGGTCTGCTTTATCGGCGAAAGGGATTTTACGAAATTTTTGCAAAATTACCTGCCAGCCCAAAATGGGCGGATGAAAACCCTTGATGGGCGTGACATGGGTGAGCATATCGGCCTGATGTATTATACCATTGGCCAGCGAAAGGGCCTCGGGATTGGCGGAGCAGGCGATGCTTGGTTTGTCATCGGGAAGAACCTAAAGGAAAATGTGCTGCTTGTCGGACAAGGGTTTGAGCATGAATACGTTTATGCGGACGAAGCCATCATAACGGATGTGAACTGGATTCCCAAAGCGCGCTTTGAAGGGAAGTTTTCCTGCACGGCAAAATTTCGTTACCGCCAGGCGGATGTGGCTGTTTTTCTTGAATGGATCGATGAAACGACGCTTAGGGTCAAATGCCAGGAACCGGTCCGCGCCATGACGCCGGGGCAGGCAGCAGTTTTTTATTCGGATGAGGCCTGCCTTGGCGGTGGGATGATTTTGTCCGCATTTAAAGACGGTGTAAAACGGGAGTACTGAGATGGAGGGCAACCAGTGGTTCCAGGGGCTTTTTTTAGATAAGATTTTCCATAACGAAGAAAACAGCTACATCATCGCCAGTTTCATGCTTTTGGGCCATAATGCCCCCGGCGAAGTCATTAAAGAGGCGGCCAAGCCCATTGACTCGTTTTTGACCCATGAGGCCCTTGGGGTAGCCAAGTCCGATACCCAGGGGAAGATAACGGTTTCCGGGTATTTCCCGGATTTAAAGGAACGCCAGCACTACCGGTTCACAGGCAAGTGGGTGAACCACCCCCGTTTCGGCTGGCAATTTCAGGCCACCCACTACGAAATCGTTCAAATACGTGAAAAATCAGCATTAATCCACTATCTGAGCAGTGATTTGTTTGAAGGGGTTGGGAAAAAAACTGCCGAACGCATCGTTGCAACCCTTGGCGATAATGCCATCGAACTGATTTTAAAACAGCCGGTCCGCCTGGATGACGTGCCAAAATTGCCAGCGGCCACGGCTAAAAAGCTGCATCAGCAACTGGTAAACCAACAGGGGACTGAACAGGTCCTTGCCCCCCTTTACGGCTACAACCTCAGCCCGCAGCTGGTCATGAAGATTTTTAAGCGGTATGAATACCGGGCAGTGGAAATCGTGGAAGGTGACCCATACCGTCTCATTGAGGACATCGAGGGCATCGGTTTTTTAAGGGCGGATGAACTGGCCCGGAAAGTGGGTTATTCCCTGGAAAGCCCGAAGCGCATCCGTGCCGCTATGCTGTATGTCATCGATCAGATTGCGGTCCAAAGGGGGCACACCTACGTTTACCGGAGCCAACTTTTAGAAAGCGCCCTGGGGTATTTGAATAAAAATAGCAGGACTCACCTTAGCCCTCAGCAACTTGAAGAGCAAATCGAGGATCTGATCCGCCAGCAAAAAATCATCGCTGAGGGGGAATTTTTATTCATCCCCAAATTGGTCAGCAGCGAAATCGGCATTGTTGACCATATGATGCGCCTCTTAGGCCGGGAACGCCCATCGGATAACGACATTGAAAAAACCATGAAAAAGCTGTTGTCCACTATGTCCATCAGTTATTCGCCCGAGCAGGAAACGGCGATTTCGATGGCGTTGAAAGAACCGGTCAGCATCATCACGGGAGGGCCGGGAACTGGGAAAACCACGGTTGTCCAAGGGATTTTAAAAGGTTATGGGCTCCTTCATGGGGAGGAAACCAAGAAAATTTCCCTGGCTGCCCCGACGGGTCGTGCTGCCAAGCGGATGGCGGAAACCACCGGCTTAAAGGCAAGCACCCTTCACCGCCTCCTGGGGTATAGCGTGGATGGCGATTTTCAGTTCGACGAGGATACACGATTGAATTATGACCTCATCATTGTGGATGAAAGCTCCATGCTTGACACTTTTTTGGCATATCAGCTTATTCAAAGCATCAGGACAGGGACCCAGCTGTTGTTGGTTGGCGACGATAACCAGCTGCCCTCTGTCGGCCCAGGGCAGGTTCTTAAAGACCTTCTCGAATGCGGGGTTATCCCAGTGACCCGGCTTTTGAAAGTGCACCGGCAGGCTGAAGGTTCTTCGATTATCCAGCTTGCCAACGCAGTCAAGCAAAACACCCTTCCGGCTGACCTATCTGTCCCAAAAGGCGACTTTTTATTCAAGGACTGCCATCAGGGACAAATCAAGCCGCTGCTTCAGGACGTGGTGGCTGGGGCCTTGAAAAAAGGGTATAACCCAGGCCAAATCCAAGTCCTGGTCCCCCTTTACCGGGGGGAGAATGGGATTGATTCCCTGAATTTCATGCTTCAGGAACTCTTCAACCCCAAAACCGCTGATAAGCGGGAACTGATTTTTGGCGAAAAGGCTTTTCGGATCGGCGACAAGGTTTTGCAGCTTTCAAACCAACCGGAAACGGAAGTCATGAATGGGGATGTGGGCGAGGTAATCGGCATCAGCCTCGCCGCTGAAAATAAAGAAAAACAGGATCAGTTGATCGTGGATTTTGATGAACGGGAAGTGGCCTATAAAAAAGGCGACCTGATCCAATTAACCCATGCTTACTGCGTTTCCGTCCATAAATCGCAAGGGTCGGAATATCCCATTGTCATCATGCCCATGACGAACCAATACCATGTCATGCTGCAAAAAAAGTTGATTTACACCGCCATTACCCGGGCCAAACAGTCCCTTGTCATCATCGGGGAAGAGTCAGCCCTTGTGCGGGGCGTGCAAAATGAAGGGGACGAACGTCAGACGACCCTAAAGCTCAGGTTTCAGATGCAAACCAGAAAAGATGGTGGGGAAACGCCTGAGAATCCATATGCCGAATATTTTAAGCTGTACGGGATCCCTTTTGCCAGGTTGGATGAATTGCGCCTAAAAGGGGTGACGCCTTATGATTTTATGTAGGGTGGGTGCCTTTGGTATAAAAGGCCAGTAGGCGGGAAAACTAAGGGCATCTTAAAGAAGTAGGTGAAACCCATGGAAAACTGGAACAAAAAGCCCATCTTCATCATTGCTTTCTTCGCTTTTTTGATCGCCCTGTTCTTTGCGGCCGAGGAAATGGATTTTTATCCAAATAATTATGCCAACCGCCTTCAGCGCCATGTCAGATGCTCACAAAAGCAAATGACGGGGCTCAAGGATGATTTATGCCATGACTTCCTATGCCAAGTGAAAAAAGGTGCCGGGTCTGCGAAACATCTCGTGGCCTGCCCGATTAAGAAATCACTGAAGCTTTCAAAATATTTAGTGGGATGCCCAGCTAAGAAATCCCTTAAATTTGCCAAGCATGCAGCGGGACATGTACGGCATTTGCTGCCATTTTAAAAAAATTGTCCTAAAAACTTGAAAACCGGCAAAAAATCAGCTACAATGGAGTAGATGAAAAATGCGTTGATGGAAGAAAGTAAGTAATGGTTGCCTTTCACAGAGAGGGGTCCCTAGGCTGGGATGGACCCTAAGGCAACCGTACTGAAATGCTGCTTCCGGAGTGCAGGAAAACCTGCCGGTTCGGGCCGTTATCCCCCTTGAGCGTATTTTTTGAGCAATCGAAAAATAAATTAAGGTGGTACCGCGTGCAAACGTCCTTATTGTCATAAGGGCGTTTTTTATTTTCAAGTGAATGGGTTTTCATAAAATTCTTGAGGTGATGAAGATGAAAAAAATGACAGGTTCTGAAATACGTAAGATGTGGCTGGATTTTTTCCAGTCCAAAGGGCATATGGTTGAGCCGGGGGCGCCCTTGGTCCCTAATAACGACCCAACCCTGCTATGGATCAATTCCGGGGTGGCAGCCCTAAAGAAATATTTTGACGGAAGGGAAGTGCCGGCAAATCCGAGGATTGCCAATGCCCAAAAGTCCATCCGTACCAATGACATCGAAAACGTCGGGAAAACAGCCCGCCACCATACGTTTTTCGAGATGCTTGGGAATTTTTCCATTGGGGATTATTTCCGCAAGGAGGCTGTGACCTGGGCCTGGGAGCTTTTAACATCCCCTGAATGGTTTGCTTTTGACAAGGATTTATTATACATCACGGTTTATCCGGATGACCAGGAAACTTACGATTTATGGATCTCCCTTGGCGTTGACCCAGCCCATATTGTCAAGCTCGAGTACAACTACTGGGAAATCGGCGAAGGCCCCGCTGGCCCCAACACGGAAATCTTCTTTGACCGTGGGCTTAAATACGACCCGCAAAATATCGGTATCCGCTTAATTGAAGAGGACCTTGAAAATGACCGCTACATTGAAATATGGAACGTGGTGTTTTCCCAGTTCAATGCCAAGGTCGGACTTAAACGCTCGGAATATCCAATGCTTCCTAACAAAAACATCGATACAGGGATGGGGCTTGAACGGATGGCCTGTGTCTTGCAAGAAGTCGAAACCAATTTTGATACGGATTTCTTTATGCCAATCATTCAAAAAACCGAAGAGCTTTCCAGCATGAAATACGCAGGGGAAGATAAAACAGCCTTTAAGGTCATTGCCGACCATATCCGCACGGTGACATTTGCGGTTGCCGATGGGGCGCTTTTATCCAACGAAGGCCGGGGCTATGTGCTTCGCCGCCTTCTGCGCCGTGCTGTGCGCTACGGGAAAAACCTTGGAATGAACCAGGCATTTATGTATGAATTGGTTCCTGTAGTTGCCAAAATCATGGAAGATTACTACCCGTACTTGAATGAAAAAATCGATTTGGTGCAAAAAGTCATCAAATCCGAGGAAGAGCGCTTCCTTCAAACCCTGACAGAAGGGGAAAAAATCCTTTCTGAAATCATTTCCCGCTCCGCTAGCCAGATTAATGGGAAAGATGCTTTCCTCCTTTATGATACCTATGGCTTCCCTTATGAATTGACCCTTGAATATGCGGAAGAAGCAGGTCTATCCGTTGATAAGGAAGGATTTGACGTGGAAATGGAGGCACAGCGCCAACGTGCAAGGAATGCCCGTGAAGACGTGGCATCCATGGGCAGCCAAAACGAAGCACTCCTAAACTTCAAGGAAGCTTTCCAATTTGTAGGCTATGATACGTTTGAAACCGAGGCTAAAGCGATCTTATTATTAAAGGATGGGCAACCTGTTGACAGCCTACAAGGCAAAGGGCAGGTTATTCTGGACAAGACCCCATTTTATGCGGAGTCAGGCGGCCAGGTAGCTGACCAAGGCGTCATCACTTCCTCAGGTGCAAGTGTAGCGGTATCAGAAGTTTCCAAAGCACCGAACGGGCAGCATCTACACACAGTGGAAGTTACCGGCAACCTATCTGTAGGCGATGCGGTAATGGCTTCCATCGACTTGAAAAACCGTCAGTCCATCATTAAAAACCACACGGCGACCCACCTCCTGCACCAGGCACTTAAAGAAGAAATCGGGACCCATGTCAATCAGGCAGGTTCTTTGGTCATGCCAGGCCGCCTGCGCTTTGACTTTACCAACATGCAGGCCATCACAGCGGCTGAACTGAAAGCCATCGAGCAAAAAGTCAATGAAAAAATCTGGGAAGGCATCCCTGTGGACACGGCTTATATGTCCATCGACGACGCGAAAGCATCTGGGGCGATGGCACTTTTCAGCGAGAAATACGGCGACACGGTACGGGTAGTCGACATCCCTGGATTTTCCAAGGAACTTTGCGGGGGGTGCCATGTGCTGAACACCTCCGATATAGGAATGTTCAAAATCGTAGCCGAGTCCGGGATTGGGGCCGGTGTGCGCCGGATAGAGGCCGTTACAGGCCAAGGGGCATACGAATATGCCGACGATTACATTACCCGTTTCGAGGCGGTGTCCCACCTGTTGAAAACAAGTCCGGCGTTGCTTGAGGAACGCATCGGGGGGCTTCTTGAAGAGCTTAGGGAAGCGCACCGTGAAAATGATTCCCTGAAATCCAAGATGTCCACATTAAAAATGAAGGATCTTGTCAATAATACCCATGAAGTCAAAAGCTACCGGGTGCTGACTGCCAAGCTTCAGGACGTTGACATGAACAACTTGCGCCAGATGGTGGATGAGTTCAAGCAAAAACTAAGTTCTGCGGTCATTGTCCTTGCCAGTGCCGTTGATGGCAAAGTGGCCATTGCTTGCGGCGTCACCCCGGATTATGTGAAATCAGGGGTACATGCCGGTAAAATCGTCAAAGAAGTCGCTTCCATCTGCGGTGGCGGCGGTGGGGGGCGCCCGGATATGGCCCAAGCCGGTGCCAAAGATGCAGCAAAAATCGACGAAGCTCTGAAAAATGTGGATGAATGGCTAAAAAATCACGCTTAATCCTTTTAATCCCGGGGATAATCAGGTACAATTAAGAGAAGTATACTAGGCAGGCGGTGAGTGTGATGTTAAACCAAACAATGATGCTTGATGAACTTCTCCAAAATAAGTTGACGCAGACCCAAAATGTGGAGACCATTTTAGTGGATGTCTTTCAGGCACTTGAAGCAAAAGGCTATAATCCGGTGAATCAGGTAGTAGGTTACTTGATTTCAGGGGACCCGGCGTATATTTCCAGCCATAATGGGGCCCGCAACCAGATCCAGCAAATTGAACGCGATGAAATCCTGGAAATCCTTTTGACCAGGTTCATCGAGGATTCCAAATGAAAACCATGGGATTGGACCTGGGGACCAGAACCCTTGGCATTGCCCTTAGCGACGCTTTGGGGATGATGGCACATGGGGTTGAAACCTTCCGTTTTGACGAGAAGCATTGCAATAAGGCCATCCAGCACGTTGCGGAGCTGGTGAAAGCACAAAATGTTTCTACCATTGTCCTGGGCCTTCCCAAAAACATGAATGGTTCCATTGGCTTTCGGGGCGAGGAAACCCAAGCATTTGCCAACAGGCTGGAAAGTGCTGTCAACCTCCCCATCGTTTTGTGGGATGAACGGATGACGACCATGCAGGTGGAACGCATCCTGATTTCTGCTGATGTCAGCCGCAGCAAGAGAAAAAAGGTCGTCGATAAAATGGCGGCTACGGTGATCTTGCAAAGCTATCTGGATTCAAAAAACTAACACGAGGTGACTAACATGAGCATGATCGATGAAAATCAATTAACAGTTGTAGATGAAAACGGAAATGAGCTTTTGATGGAGATCCTATTCACTTTCGATTCCGACGAATACAATAAGTCTTACGTGGTATATTACCCAGCGGGAGCTGAAAACGAAGATGAAGAAGGGAATGTCGACCTTCATGTTTCGGCATATGTCCCGGCAGCAGACGATGAAGGCGGGGAACTCATCCCAGTTGAAACCGATGCTGAGTGGGAAATGATCGAAGAAGTCATTAACACATTCCTCGCAGATGAGGAAGAAGAAGCGGACGAATAGCAAGGGAGTGCTGTATGCCTTGGCATGCAGCTTCTTTTTGTATGGGCATGTCGAATTATGACGTGTATAAAATAGGGTGATAAATACTATAACATAGGTAATCATGCCTTGTGTTTTTTTGGCGGGTGCTTTGTTTGGAGGAAAGAGATGATGAAAACTTTTTTTAGGATTTTCGCCTTATTGGTTATTTTAGGGATAGGTGCTACTGGTTTTGGGGCTTACCATGTCTACCAATCGGCAACAACACCACTTGACCCGGCCTCGGAGGAAATCATCCGTTTCCGCATTGAACCAGGCATGGGAAGTAACCGGATCAACGAGGGCCTGGCTGCCTCAGGCCTGATCCAAAATGCTGATTTTGCAAATTTAAATGCCCGTTTCCGAAATTGGAGCCAAGTCCAGGCGGGGGAATATGAATTATCTGCCGCCATGAGCCTTGAAGAAATGTATGGCCTGTTCAAACGTGGTGAAACGGCATCGGCCCGTCACAGGATTACGATACGGGAGGGGGAACGGATGACCCAGATCTCCCAAGATTTCGCGATTGTTGCAGGCATCTCCCCGGAAACGCTCCTGCAAACCTGGGATGACCCTGCGTTTGTCAGCCAATTTATTGAAGACTATTGGTTCTTGACGGATGAAATCCTGCAAGATGGCTTGTTCCACCCCTTTGAAGGTTATTTCCGTCCTTTGACTTACGAATTCCAGGAAGAATTTTATACGGTGGAAGAAATCACACGGGCCTTTTTGGATGTGGCTGCCAGCGAGTTTGGGCAAATCCGCCCTCAAATTGAAGCCAGTGGCTATACGGTCCATGAATTATTGGCTTTTGCCGCTATCATCCAGGGGGAAGCAGCCAGCATCCCGGAAATGAACGACATCGCCGGTGTCTTTGTGAACCGCCTTGACAGCGGCTGGAGGCTTCAAAGTGATGTAGGTGCCCAGTACGTGGCAGACGAACGTCAGGTCAGGGTGACGTATGCCATGATTGAGGTGGATTCCCCTTTTAATACCTATGTCATCGACGGGCTCCCCATTGGGGCGGTCAACAGCCCTTCCCAAGCTGCCATCGTATCAATTTTGGAACCATCTGACCACGAATACTTCTTTTTCATTGGGGACCTGTTCCAGTGCATCGACGGACAGACCCACTTTTTTACCAATTACCAAGACCACCGGGCATTTTTGCTGCGCTACTTGCAACCGGGATATGACGCCGGCCATGCTGTATGCCCGCCGCCCAACTAAGGAGTGCTTATGAACGAAGACATTTTGAAGTTGATGGGGCAGTTTAAAACCATTGTCCATGATGGGCTGTCCCTTGAAATGAAGGCTTATGCCAAAGACAATGGCGTGCCAATCATTGAAGAACAGGGGCTTGAGCTATTGCTTCAGCTTTTGCGCATTAAAAACCCTGTTGACATCCTTGAAATTGGCTCTGCCATTGGCTACTCGTCCCTGATGATGGCCAGGCATCTACCAGGGGTTTTTGTGACGACCATCGAACGCGACGAAGCCACTTACGAAAAAGCCACGGGATTCTTGAAGGGTTCAGCGGTCGGGGGCCAAATAGCATTAATCAAAGGGGATGCATTGGAAATCGACCTTGCGAAGTTGCCAAAAGAAGCCTATGATGTGATTTTTATCGATGCGGCCAAAGCCCAGTACCAAAAATTTTTTGAAAAGTATGAGCCGATTTTAAAAGAAGATGGCATCATTATCAGCGATAATTTATTGTTCCATGGATTGGTGCTAGAACAGGATGGGATTGCCAGTAAAAATTTACGGAAACTGGTCCAAAAAATAAGCCTTTATAACGAATGGCTGGCTAGTCATCCTCATTACGACACCCTCCTTTTGCCAATTGGGGACGGGATTGCCATCAGTAAAAAGAAAGCCGGGGTTAAGATATGAAAAAACCAGAATTATTAGTAACGCCACATGACTTATCGGAAATACTGCCCCTGATTGAAGCGGGTGCGGATGCTTTTATCTTGGGGGAGGAGCGTTTTGCGCTTCGGCTTGCAGGGAATTTTTCCCGGGAAGAACTTAGTGAAGCCTTAAACCTCATCCATGCCCACCAAAAGAAGGCGTACGTTGCCATCAACGCTGTTTTCGTCAATGAACTTATCCAGCCGCTGACAGACTACCTTATCAGCTTAAAAGGGCTGCCGGTAGACGGCCTGAGGTTTTCAGACCCTGGGGCGTACATGGTTGCCAAAGAGGTGGTGCCGGAGTTTTCCCTTCAGTGGAGCAGTGAAACCATGGGGACTAATTTCTTCACAGCGAATTATTGGTTTTCCCGTGGGATCGACCGGGTAGTCTTGGCACCTGAAATTGAAAAAGAGGCCGTGCTCCAAACGAAAGCCGAAGCCAAAGGTGAAATCGAAGTGCTGGTCCATGGGGCAGTCAGTATGTTTCATTCCCGCCGTGAACTTATCGGCAATTACATGAAGTTCCAGGGCGACGCTGTTTCAAGCCTGCAAACGATTGGGGACGGTTATACGATTTTTGACCCGGAACGGGATTTGTATTATCCGATTTTTGAAGATTCCCAAGGGACCCATATTTTAAATGGCAGCGATATCTGCATGATTGATGATCTGGGCGACCTCATAGATGGCGGGATGGATTCCCTGCGTATCGATGGTATCCTGAAATCGAGGGAATACCGTTTGAACACGGCGGCGGCTTACCGCATGGCCATCGACCTGGCTATAAACGACCGGGAGAAATACGGTCAGGTGGGGCGTGCGCTTTACAAAAAAATGGAAGGTATCCAGCCGCCTAACCGAAAACTGGACCGGGGATTTTTCTATAAGCCATCCATATACAAACATCAATAACAAGCCTTTGGCACCCTCCTATGACCCTAAAAGGGATGGGAGGGTTTTTTGGATTTTGGGGATTGGCCTGAAACCTGTCGAATGCGAAATCAACACTTTTTTTGCTTATGTTCAAATAGGGCTGTTTTCACGTTTTTCCTAAGCAAAAGGCTTGTATTTGTGGGGAAGATGTGTGATTATTATGGTAAATCCAAATAAATCTGGCGTGGCTGCTTAGTTACGGCAATTTGAAGGATTTGGCCCTTTTTCCTATAGATCTGGTTTTTTTGCAGCCGGATTGCCGCATAATAAGGCCAAATATGTGAAAACGGTTCAAAGGAGTGAAGACAATGGCAAACAAAGCAAAAGCATTTGTATTTGTAGATGACGAAGCCTGTAAAGGGTGTGGGCTATGCGTGTCTGTATGCCCGAAAAATATTATGGCCATCAATATCGTCGACCGCATCAATAGCAAGGGTTACCTTCCAGCAGAATGCATTGACCAACCAAGCTGCATCGGCTGTACCTTCTGCGCCATGATGTGCCCGGATGTTGCCATCACAATTACAACCGCATAAATAAATTTTAAAAAATAACCAAGAGGTGAGAGTCGTGAAGAAATTAATGAAGGGCAATTTTGCGATTGCCGAGGCCGCTATCCAAGCAGGGTGCCGCGGGTTTTTCGGTTATCCGATTACGCCGCAAAATGAATTGATCGAATACATGTCAGTGGAGATGCCAAAACAGGATGGTGGTGTTTTCATACAGGCAGAGTCGGAAGTGGCAGCCATCAACATGGTCTTTGGCGCATCGGGTGCAGGTGCCCGCGTCATGACCAGTTCCTCAGGCCCAGGGCTTTCTTTGAAGCAGGAAGGGATTTCTTTTTTGGCAGGTGCTGAATTGCCTGCGCTGATTGTAAATATCATGAGGGCTGGCCCTGGGCTCGGTGGGATCCAGCCGGCCCAGGCCGATTATTTCCAGGCGACCAAAGGCGGCGGGCATGGGGACTATAGCTTATTGGTCTATGCCCCAGCGTCCGTTCAGGAAGCGGCCGACCTGACCCAAAAAGCTTTCGACCGCGCCGACTATTACCGGATGCCTACCATGATTTTGGCTGATGCCGTTATCGGGCAGATGATGGAACCTTGCGAGGTGAAGTCCATGGATACCCGAAGCGATTTCGACAAGGTCTGGGCCGTTACCGGCACCAAAGCCGAACCCGGGTCGAAAAAGGAGAAACGCTCCATCGTCAAATCCCTGTTCCTAAACCCAGACGAGTTGAACGACCATAATAAAAAGCTGCAACGCAAATACCAGGCGGTTGCAAAAAACGAAGTGATGTTTGAAGCCGATTCCTGCGAAGATGCCGACATCGTGCTAGTGGCGTACGGGACGTCTGCAAGGATTTGCAAGTCTGCTGCCAAGATTACCCGGGAACTTGGGTATAAAGTCGGGGTTTTCCGCCCCATTACCGTATCGCCTTATCCTTACAGCCAATTAAAAGAAGCTGCTTCAGGGTGCAAGGAAGTCATCGTCGTGGAAATGTCCGCCGGGCAGATGCTTTTGGATGTAAAAGTAGCCATGGAAGGGTCGAAGCCGATTTCCTTCGTTGGGGAAATGGGCGGGATCATGCCGTCGCCATCTCAGGTGGTCGAGGCAATCAAGAAAGCGGGGCGTGAATAATTATGGCAAAAAACTTTACGAAAACTGAAATGCTTGCGGATACCGCAACCCACTACTGCCCGGGCTGTACCCACGGGATCATCCACCGCTTAGTGGCTGAAGTCCTTGAGGAGCTGGGTGTCATGGACCGCTCTATTGCCGTGGCTTCCGTTGGCTGCTCGGTGCTTTCATATGATTACTTCAACTGCGATGGCATCGAATCCGCCCACGGACGGGCCCCCGCAGTGGCTACAGGAGTTAAGCGCATGCACCCCGACAAGGTGGTCTTTACCTATCAAGGGGATGGGGACCTTGCTTCCATCGGGATGGCAGAAACGGTGCATGTCGCAGCACGAAACGAAAACATCACCATTATTTTCGTCAACAATGCCATTTACGGGATGACCGGCGGCCAAATGGCCCCTACAAGCCTTCCGGGCATGGTGACGACGACGACCCAGGACGGGAAGATTTCCATGAACGAATCCGGTCCCATCAAAGTCAGCGAGATGCTTTCCCAAATTGACGGGCCGGCCCATATTTCACGGGTCAGCGTCCATGACATCAAGCATATGATCAAAGCGAAGAATGCCATCAAAGAAGCGTTCAAATGCCAAATCGAAGGCCGTGGCTTCTCCATGGTGGAAGTGCTGTCGACCTGCCCGATCAACTGGAACAAGACGGCTGAGGAATCCCTTCATTGGCTAAAAGACAACATGATCCCGACATTCCCGCTTGGGGCGTTCAAAGGAGGGGCAAAATAATGGAATTTAAAATGGTAATCGCCGGTTTCGGTGGGCAAGGGGTCCTCATTGCAGGGCAGCTTATTGCCGAAACAGGCTTAAATAAAGGCAAGAACGTGTCATGGATGCCAGCTTATGGCCCGGAAATGCGCGGCGGGGCGGCTAACTGCTCCGTCATTGTCTCCGATGAGGAAATCGGGGCACCCGTAGTCGAGTCCCCGGATGTTTTAGTAGCTATGAACCAGCCTTCCTTGGATACCTTTGGCAAAAATGTTCCGGCTGGGGGCTGCATCATCTATAACAGCGATTTAATCAAAAATGCACCAACCCGGGATGACGTTACTTTGGTTGCAGTCAGTTGCAATGGCATTGCCAACAGCGTTGAATCGCCGAAAGCGGTCAACATGCCGATTTTAGGCGCAGTCCTTGAAATGACCAAACTTTACACCATGGATGACATGAAGCAGACCATGGAGCAAAAATTTGGGGCCAAGCGTGCCCACTTGATTGAATCCAACTTAAAGGCCATGGAACTTGGCCGCCAGGCAGCAATAGCCTAATGCCATTATAAGGATCGGAGGCCAGCACCATGAATATCCTTGTCATCAATCCAGGATCCACCTCCACCAAAATTGCCTTGTTTAAAGATGAGGGCATGATCTTAGAGGAAACCATCCGCCATACGGCATCTGAACTTTTGGCCCATGGAAGCATCCCGGCCCAAAAGGATTTCCGTTTCAAGGCTATGGCTGTTGCTTTATCCAAACACGGCTATGCCTTTGAGGAAATGGATGCGGTGGCGGCCCGGGGCGGCATCATCAAGCCCATTGAAAGCGGCACTTATGAAATCAACGAAGCGATGGTAGACGACCTGAAAAGCTCCCGTGCTGCCCTTCACGCCTCCTGCCTGGCAGGGCTGATCGGATATGACCTGAAAATGAAGTACAGCATACCGGCTTTTGTGGTCGACCCAGTGGTGGTGGACGAATTGTCCGATGTGGCCCGTCTGACGGGGACGCCTGACGTAAAGCGCGCCTCCATCTTTCATGCCCTCAACCAAAAAGCCGTAGCCCGGCAGGCATCCCTTGAGATTGGCAAGCCTTATGAAGCCCTTAATCTGATCGTTGCCCATCTGGGCGGCGGCATCAGCGTAGCGGCCCATGAAAAAGGGCGGGCAGTGGATGTCAATAACGCCATTTGCGGGGAAGGGCCGTTTTCCCCTGAGCGCATTGGCACCATCGCCCCCCTTCAAATCGCCGAGCTCATCTTCCAAAAAGGCTATAGCTATCAAGACATCAAGGACCTGACCTCTAAAAAGGGCGGGCTCATTGCTTATTTTGGCACCAATGACCTAAGGGCAATCGAAGCCAAGATTTCTGAAGGGGATACCTTTGCCAAGGAGGTATTCGATGCCATGGCGTATCAGGTTGCCAAGCAAATCGGCGCCATGGCAGCAGCCCTTAGCGGTGAGGTGCAGGGCATTGTCCTAACGGGCGGCCTCGCTTATTCCAAGGATTTCTGCGAAGCCATTTCCTCAAGGGTCAAGTTCTTAGCACCGCTCTTCATATATCCGGGTGAATTCGAGCTTTTTGCCCTTGCCAGTTCTGTCCGGGAAGTCATGCTAAAAAATGTGCTTCCTAAAACGTACAATTAAAGTAACACAGTAAAGAGGGATAAATGATGCCATCCATTGAAGTACCTATCGAAGTATCAGCCCGGCACCTTCATTTATGCCAAGAGCATGTGGAGGCCCTGTTCGGGGAGGGCTATGAATTGACCGCCAAAAGGGAGCTGTCTCAAAAGGGATATTTTGTGACGGTGGAGCGGGTCGAGGTCATAGGAGAAAAATCCTCCGCCATGTTCAGCATCCTGACCCCCCTGCGCAAAAAAACCCAAGTTGAAATGGCCATTACCGATGCCCGGAAGCTTGGGGTCAGGCCCGTCGTCCGCATGTCAGGGAACCTAACCGGTTCAGCGCCTATCCGCCTTAAAGGGCCTAAAGGGGAACTTGACCTTTCAGAAGGCGCTATCATCGCCAAGCGGCACATCCATATGTCTACGGCGCTGGCAGAGGCCCATGGCCTTAAAACCGGGGATGAAGTGTTGGTTGCCATACCAGGCGAACGGGGGGCAACCCTCAGCCATGTCGTCATTTCAGCTGACCCCACCTTTGATTTGACCATGCACATCGACACCGATGAGGGAAATGCCTTAAACATCGCGCCTGACACATTTGGGACGGTTATTTTATAACCCAAAAACCTGCTGGGGGATTGTGAAAACGTTAAAAGTTGTCATTTTCTCAGAATTTCCCATGATAAATAATAGACGAAATGCCGACACTATGGTAAGATGTTATCTGGTGTCGGCATTTTTTGCCGAAAAAAATTGAATCATTGATTAGACAAGTTATAGGTGGTGGATGAAATGGCAAGAAAACCGGTATCGGCCATCGTCGATGGCAAACGGGTCATTATAAAAAAGCCGGAGCTTTTGGCTCCAGCAGGTTCATTGGAAAAATTAAAAATTGCAGTACGCTATGGGGCGGATGCCGTCTTTATCGGTGGGCAGGAGTTTGGGCTCCGCTCCAATGCCAAAAACTTCTCCCTTGAGGAAATGGAAGAAGCCGTCCAGTTTGCGACAGGGTATGGGGCAAAAATCTACATTACCACCAATATCATTGCCCACAACGAAAACATGGATGGGCTTGAGGAATACTTGAGGGCGCTTGGTAAAATCGGGGTCACAGGAATCATCGTTGCCGACCCCCTCATCATTGAAACCTGCAAGCGGGTCGCACCCAACGTCGAGGTCCATTTGAGCACCCAGCAGTCCACCATGAACTACATGGCGGTGCGTTATTGGGAGCAAGAAGGTTTGCACCGGGTCGTTTTGGCACGGGAGACCACCAAGGAAGAAATCAGTGAAATCATGGAAAAAACCGATGTGGAAATCGAGGCCTTCATCCATGGGGCCATGTGCATTGCTTACTCCGGGCGCTGTACATTATCCAACCATATGACCGCACGGGACTCAAACCGCGGCGGCTGCTGCCAGTCCTGCCGCTGGGAATATGACCTGGTCCATGAGGACCAAAAAGTTTACAGCGAAGAGGCCCCACAGTTTGCCATGAGCCCAAAAGACCTGAACCTTTTGCGTTCGGTCCCTGAGATGATTGAACTGGGCATTGATTCCCTGAAAATCGAAGGCCGGATGAAATCCATCCATTACATCGCAACGGTGGTGAGCACTTACCGCAAATTGATTGATATGTACTGCGAGGATCCGGATAACTTTGTCTTTGACGAGGATTTGCAAAGGGAACTTGCCAAATGCGCCAACCGCGAGGCAGCGCCTGCATTCTTTGAAGGGATCCCTTCCCATGAGGAGCAGATGTATGGCAACCGGGACGAGCACCCGACCCAGGACTTTATTGGGCTTGTGCTTGATTATGATGAGGAAACCGGCGAAGCCCTGATCGAGCAGCGGAACCACTTCAAGGCGGGGGAACTGGTTGAATTTTTTGGTCCCCACATCAGCACACGCACCACAAATGTAGCGGGGCTGACGGACGAAGAAGGTACGAAGCTCGATGCCGCAAGGCACCCTAAGCAAATCGTCAAATTCAAGGTGCCTTTTAAGGTGAACCCTTACGATATGATGCGAAAGCATACGGGTTAACCAATCAATTTGACAGCGAGAGGATGGGCGACTATGGATAAACCATTGATTATTGGGGTTGCCGGTGGCTCGGCTTCCGGCAAGACCAGCGTATCGAAAATATTGGTGGAAACTTTTTCCCAGCAAACCATCACCCTGCTCCGCCAGGATGATTATTATAACGACCAAAGCCATATGACCATGGAGGAACGGGTCAAGACCAATTACGACCATCCACTTTCCATGGATAATGCTCTTTTGGTCCAGCATTTGAAGGACTTGATAAAGGGCGAGGACATCCAAAAGCCCCTTTATGATTATGCTAACCATACCCGTTCATCCAAGACGGAAACCATCCGTCCCACAAAAATCATTATCGTGGAAGGGCTTTTCGTTTTGGAAGATGCGGATATCCGGGAACTGTTGGACATTAAAGTGTTTGTCAAAAGCGATGATGACATCCGCTTTATCCGCCGCTTGCTCCGGGATACCGAGGAACGGGGGCGAAGCCTGGACTCTGTTGTCACCCAGTACATGGAATCGGTCAAGCCCATGCATGAGCAATTCATCGAACCTTCCAAAAAGCATGCGGACATCATCGTCCCGGAGGGAAAGACCAATACGGTCGCCCTCGACTTGCTCATGACTAAAATCAATTCCACCCTGAATGCAGGGTAAATCCCCATCCAAAAAGGATAGCCGGCACAAAAATGCCAGCTATCCTTTTAGTGATTTTTAAGGATGTGCCTGCTTAGGAGGCCAAGGGCAAAGACTAATAACGAAGCAATCAGGATAGGGATGTGGGAGCTATTGCTGAACGTTTCAAATAATAGGCCGTAAATAGCAACTCCCAAAGGTGCAATTGAACTGCTGATGGCGATGATAATGCCCATAATCTTGCCCTGGAGCTCTGTGGGCGTTTGTTTTTGGATGGCGGTTATGACAAAAATGCTGATGGCGGTTGCGGTGATGGAAATAAGGGCGGTGAATCCCAACAGGATGCTGAATGCTTGCCAGAAACCAAGTGCGGGGTGAAGGGCGAGGGCCATCGGCAGTAAAAACAGCCCGCAAAGAAAGATGGGGCGGTAAAGGGCGGGGATACTTAATTTTTTGGTCAGTGTGCCTGCCAGTACCGCCCCTAGCAAGGTGGAAAATTCCATGATCCCCATGCCAAGGCCGTATTGCCTTTCGCTGCTATTTAAAATAATCCGCAAAATAAAGGGCAGCCCCACCAAAAATACGGGGACCATGATGAAATTAATCCCGGCAGCCAATACCAGCACTTTGGCGATGAGTGGATTTTCTTTCAGCATATAGCGCCCGCCGGTTAGCATATCACCAGCGATAGTAGCGGCCATCCCTTTGTTGGTTGGCTGTTTGGAAAAGGGAATCCAGATGAACATTTCCAGTATCGCAGATAGGATGAAAGCGATAGCGCTAGCGGTGATGAGGGGCTGAAGGCCGATGAGGCTGTAAAGGAGCCCTCCAAGGACGGGGCCGAGCATACCGGAAAGGGCCCCCACACCTGCGACGATGCCATTAGCGTTATCTAAATTTTTGTCACTGGCTAAAAACGGGGTGCTGGACTGGACGGTGGGCTGGTACATGGAGCTGATAATGGTCAAGAGGGCCAGGGCAATCCCGATGACCGGCACCGTGCCGAGTCCGCCGCGAAGGAAAAACAACAGGGCCAAAACCACCAAACCGCTGCCAAAATCAAAGATGACCATTAAATTGCGGCGGTTGAACCGGTCGGCGATGGAGCCACCCAAGGGGGTGAACAACACGGTGGGAATCGTCGACAGGGCAAGCATCAGCCCGAAAATCCCGGGTGACCCGGTCAAGTCCAGGACGTACAAATCCAGTGCAAAACGGAGGACAGCTGAACCCAACAGGGAAACGACCTGCCCGGCAACGACGAAGGAATAATCCCGGTTAAACAGTTTAGCGGTGTCCATCATTGAAACCTCCCTTATCAGGCAAGAGGGCAGCCTGTTGGTTAATCCTATGCGAAAAAGAGGGGAAAATGCAATAAAGGGCAAACGCAAAAAAATGGCAATCAGACTGGCGTGTTTCCAGGCTGATTGCCATCCATCATTATTCGAAGAATCCACGGACCATATCAAACAGGCTCCTAAAGAAGTTGCCCACTTGTTCTAAAATCCCGGAATCCCGGGCAGCGTTATGGAGGGTTTCCCAGCCGCTTACTACGTTTTCAGCCAGGTTTTGGAGTTGTTCGCGGACCTGGTCTGAGGTGATGGCGCTGGTGTTTTGGTAGCGGTTGGCGAGGTTAACCAGGCGTTGGACATTTTCAGCGGAAATAATGTCTGAAAGGCGGTTGTCGGCAAGGGCTGCCTGGACGACGGCTGCGACTTCTTCTTCGCTGGCTATGCTGCCGGTGCTTTCTTTGATTTCAGCCAAAGTGGACTTGATGTCGATCAGGGCATGGTCCAGGTTTTCCGATTCAAAATCCTCGTGTCCGGCATAATCCTCGGCAATCCGGGTTGTCGTTTCAAGTTCTTCCTGGGCAACCGCCATCCGGTCTTGCTCCAGTTCGATGCCGCGGTCCTCATAGGCTTTGAAGATGCCGGCAAGTGCTGATTCCCCTGTTACCGGGAACGGGGCGGCAACATCTACGATGGCATCGCTGACACCAGCTGTGATCATGGCATTGGCATACTGGTTGCGGGTGACCCGGGTGATGTTTTCAGGGGTCAGGATATTGACGACAATCCCGGAACCCCGCTCCCCGCCACGGATAAGGGCTGAGGAAAACATCTGGACGTTAGGGTTTCCAACACCGAGGAGGCGGACCACGTCTGTCCCCATCACATTGACTAAATCCACTTCATCTTCGGTTACTTGGAAAGTGTGGAGCATTTCCTGGAACTGGGTATCCGATAAGGAAGAACCAAATGCCATGATGGGATTGCCCCATAATTCATCGACAGGCGCAGCGGTCTGTGTGCCTGATGCCTGGGCCAAAGGCGCGGCCCCTAACGTAAAGGCGGCTATTATGCCGGCAACTAGGTGTTTAAGTTTCATGTTCAATCTCCTCCTATAAAAAGGTGCAACAAGCCCGTTTTCCATGGCGTGGCTTGCGGGACTGGGTTGCATCTTGCAAAATTAGCTTCCCCTTATTATATCATTTCCCATAGGCTTGTGAAAGGCAAAAGTTCAAACAGGCAAATAATTGTTATCTTAATGGCGGGGTTAAAGCGGCCTGAATTTGGCCGCATAGCATTTATCCTAGGCAAAAAACAAAACGGAAAAGAACATGCAGGCGCTCCCGGCCATGACGAACAGGTGCCAGATGGCGTGGCTGAAAGGGAGCTTTTCCCAGAGGTAAAAAATGGTGCCGGTGGAATATAGTACGCCGCCCCCCATCAATAAGACGAAGCCCCAGGTGGCAAGGTTGTGGAAAAGGGGCCCGATGGCAAACAGGATGAGCCAGCCCATGGCCAGATAGCCGATGGTGGACACCACGTTGAAACGGTCAGCGAAGATGGATTTGAAAACCACGCCGGCAATGGCGATGGCCCATACGATGCCAAAAAGCGTCCATCCGAGGGGGCCTCCCTCTAAGGTCAGCAGGAGGAAGGGGGTGTAGGTCCCGGCGATGAGGATGTAGATGGCGGAATGGTCCAAAATAGTAAAGACCCGCTTGGCCTTCAGGAAAAAAAAGCTATGGAGCATGGTGGAGCACAAATAGAGCAAGATCATGCTGGACCCAAAAATGACGACACTGGCCATGGCAAGGGGTCCCCGGCCGACAGTCCTTAAGATGAGGAGGACGAGCCCGGCAATACTGAGCAAGAACCCAACCCCATGGGTCACTGCATTGGCGATTTCTTCTTTGACATAGCGTTTCATGGCATCAGCACCTTTCAAGTGGTTAAACTTATTATACCCCATAACGGACGGAAATAACCGGTACAATTTTTAATGATATGTTGAGAAAACGTTTGTTAAGTGTATTTTTGTGAATGGGAATGTTTTATCTTCATTCCAAATGCTGTATAGAACGGGTCAAAATGCGCCATGTTATAGTAAATCCAGGAAAGGGATTGACATTCGGGGAAACCATGCTATAATGTTCATAACTAGGAAGGGGTGGCAGGATGTATAAATTTTCTTAACAATTGAAATTCGGAAGATAATGACCGGTGGCGTTTTGCTGGAATTTTTCCTTTGGGAACGATTTTTGGGACAGAACCGGTACGAAAGTGCCTCTTTTTGGTATGCCTTCCCTTGTTAAGAAAACATTCATCCCGTACCCGAATTTGTGCTGATTCCTTTTAAGCGACGGAATCAGCCACGGCCGCAGACGGATTGTTTGCGGCTTTTTCGCATGATTTTTTCGGGATTTTTCAATAATAGGGAGCAAAAAAGGGGCATTAAAGCGAAAAGGAAGTGATGCTTGATGCCAAAGATACAACTGATAAAAGGGGATTTCCATTATCCCGATACTGATTTTATGGTGTTTGAGGGGCTGGATTTAGACCTTGACACCGCTTGGAAAAGTGCGATTGTAGCCCGAAACGGCAAGGGGAAATCGACACTTTTACGGCTAATCCATGGGGATTTAGCACTTAGCCGAGGAACGCTTACGAAGGATGTTGACACCTCACTGTTTCCCCTGTCAATCCAAACCCCTAACTTAATCGTTATGGAGTTGTTGAAAGCCCATGGGGGGCCATTTCAAACATGCGAGCGGGTGATGGAAGCATATTTACGGGGGGAAGAAACTGAGGAAAATTATTACAATGCCTTGGAAATTTACTTGGAAATGGATGGGTATGGCTTTGAGGCGAGGGTACAAAAAGAATGCGCAGGGCTTGGGGTCAATCCTGCGGTGCTATCCCAGAAATTTGAAACGTTGAGCGGAGGGGAGCAGACGAAAATCCAGATTTTAATGCTGTTTTTGAAACCGGGTACGTTTACCTTACTGGACGAGCCGACCAACCATCTGGATCAAGAGGGCATCCGGGTGCTGGGGGATTACCTGTCCCAAAAAGAGGGCTTTTTGGTGGTCAGCCATCACCGGGAATTTTTGAACCGCTGCTCAGACCATACCATTGCCTTGGAAAAGACGGGAGTGACGGTTATAAAAGGTGGCTTCGAGGCTTACGAAGAAGATTATCGCCTACGGCAGGAATTCGAGGATAAACAACGATTGAAAGCCCAAAAAGAAGTAAACCGTTTGGAAACTGCTTACCGCCAAAAACGGGAATGGGCCCAGTCGAAGGAAAGTACTGTGAACGGTTCTGGCGACAAGGGTTTTGTCAGCGCCGAGGCCCGCCGCAGCATGAAACGTGCCCTCCACATTGAAAACCGGATGAAAAACCAACTGGAGGAAAAGCAGTCCCTGATTAAATATCAAGAACAGGTTCCCAAACTTAAAATCACCCAAGGCAAATCTCCGAGGGTGTTGCTTCAAGTAAGTAACCTGTTTGCCGGCTATGAAGGGAAAGCCATTATCAGTAATCTGTCCTTTAATCTGGAGGTGGGGGAGCGCCTGGCCATAACGGGTGCCAATGGCAGCGGGAAATCAACCTTAGTGAAAGCCCTGTTAGGTGAAATTGTGCCAATCAGCGGGCTGGTCAATTTTGATAACCGGGTTGAAATTGCCTACGTCCCCCAGTTCCCGAGTTATGACAGGGGAATGCTCCGTGAGATTTTGCAAGGAAAAGCCATGGACGAAAGCCGGTTCCGAAATATTTTAGGGGCATTTTGCTGCCACCGGGAGATTTTTGAACGGGATTTATCGACGTTCAGCCTGGGCGAACTGAAAAAAGTCGATCTGGCATTCAGCCTTTATAGCCCCTCCCATCTGCTAATCTGGGACGAGCCGCTGAATGGTTTGGATATTTTGACTAGGCAAGCGATTGAGGAAGCTGTGGCCACTTTTCAGCCGACCCTAATATTTATTGAGCATGATGAAACCTTCGTGAATCGGGCAGCTACGAAGGAAATCAGGCTGAGTTAACCAAGGGGATCAATACACAAAAGAGGCTAATCCCACGCTTTTAGGGATTAGCCTCTTTTGCTACACTAAGTACCTTGCCAAAAGCATTCACCTGCTTCACAACCAGGGTTTCCCCTTCGCCAATTTCACGGTCTTTTAGCATAAGCTCCGCCGGGCTTAAAAATTCCGTATCATAGCGGTGCCCATCAATGAAAATCCGGCTGGCCTGGGTGAAGTTTTCCCCCGTGACAATCAGGTTCCCGTCCCTATCGTTATAAACTCCACTCACCGTTATCGGCAAAATTCCCATTTGAAGATCGGAGAAAGTGGGGGGGGCGTGGGTGCCATAGAGGTAGCGTTGGCCATAAAGCATATCATATTGGAGTAATTTAAACTGCTCCAAATAATCGGGGCCATCTTTGTAATCCCGGTGGAAATTTGGCAGGGTTCCATGGTGAATGCCCAAGCGCCTTAAAATGAAAGAGCTTAACTGGTAGGCATACAAATCCTGGTCCACATTGGGCAGCCCGAAATTGTTCCACATGACGAACTCCGTTTGGTAAATGTCATGGTTGGCAAGGTCGCTGGCCTGAAAGTAAAAAGTGGGTAAATGGTCCCCATATAAAACCAGCACCGTATCCTCGGGAAATTCCTCCGAGCGCCCCACCAGTTCCCCAATAAAGACATCCACCTCATGGATCATGCTCAGGTAAAATTCAAAAGCCTGCTGCCGGTTAGGGTCTGCAAATCCCGTTGCCCGAACAGTGGGCTCAAGTTCGTAGGAAGACGGGTAATCCCCATGGCTTTGCACGCTAATGACAAATAAAAAATCCGGACCTTCCGTGGCATTTAATGCTGAAAAAATGGGGTCGACTAATAGGCGGTCCGTAGGCCAACCAATTTCCGTGACTTCCCCAATGTCCATGAATTCGGAGGAAGTAAAGGTATCAAACCCCATGGAACTGAACACGTTATGGCGGTTGTAAAAAGTCCCCGTGTTGTTGTGGATGGCATGGGAAGTATACCCAAGGGGACGCAAATTATGGGGCAGGCTTTCCACCGGGGTATGGCCAAGGACAGTCTTGTAAGGGATTTCCCCTGGTCCAAAAAACTGGATGGACATCCCGGTCAGCACCTCAAACTCCGTGTTGACGGTCCCCGCCCCCACCACAGGAACGGTTAAGAATCCCGAGCTGAACCCGTCCCTCAGCGCCCGAAAATTAGGGATGGGGTCTTGGGAAAATTCCACCCCTTCGAGGTATTCGGGGTCAAAAAAGGATTCCAGCTGCACCATGATGATGTTGGGAAACTCGCCCCCGTTTTCCAATACCCCCTCCAAGAAACTGCCATCCTCCCCTTCAAGGGGGCCGCCCAAGCTGGCAACAGCTGCTTCCCCATAACCTGCGGGCTTCGGGATGCCGACGCTGAAAATCGAGGTGGAAAACGCATACGCAAACCCGTAATCCTGATAGGCCTGTGCCAAGTTGCCAAAATGCCGGGGAAGCAGCCCGCTTCCATGGGCCAGCTGGGTCAAAACCACCAGTGACAAAGCCATGGCGGACAGGATGCTAAAACCCCTTCGGTAATTGGAACGGGCAGTATCTAGTGGTGCTTTCTTAATCACCAGGAACAAGCCCGCCAGCAACGTGATGACGGCCACTGCCAAAAACGTGACCTGAGGGATGGTAAAGTAGCGGGGCACGATGGTGATGATGTCGAAAACCACTAAAATGTCCTGAAATGTCAGGGGGGTGACCCGGTGTGCCAAAATAAGGCTGTTGACTGCCCCAAGGCTTCCCCAAAACAGGGTCAAAAACGTCAGCATGGCAACTTTTCGCTTAACCAGCAGCACCAAGCACAGCGTCGCCAGTATCAACAAGGCATTATATAAAAAAATGGCAGGGCTTTGCCACATAAAAAAAAGGGCTGCCCTTATGGAATGGCGGCTAAAAGCTTCCACCACGAAATTTATCATCAACGCCATGAGAATGCCCAGGCTATAACGGTTCCTAAAAACACCCACGAACATCGCTCCCCTCATGTGATAAATTAATTATATGTCGCATTTTCCCGCCATAGAACTTGAAATCCTGCGTCTATCCTCCAGGCTATTGGCATAAACTATCCCTAAATGGAAAATCCGGCAAAAAAGTTCCTGGTTTTTTGCTTCCCATATAATAGTTGGCGCCTGTTTGGGTGAAAATAATTCTAAGTATGTTTGAAATGGGGTTTTGAAATGACGGGTTGTCAAATGGGGATCGACATCGGTTCCACCACGCTGAAAGTTGTCGTCTTAAACGAGGAGCAGGACATCATATTTGGGAAATATGTGCGGCATTATGCTAATATCCCCCTCACATTGGAAACGGTCTTAGGGGAAGCCCTTGAAGCCGTGGGGGACCTTGAAGTTGCCATCAACATGACCGGTTCGGCGGGGATGGGCCTGACGGGCTGCCTTGGGGTGGGCTTTGTCCAAGAAGTGGTTGCCACCACGAAAATCCTCAAAGCCAAATTCCCAGAGGTGGACGCAGCCATCGAGCTGGGCGGTGAAGATGCCAAAATCATTTACCTGACAAATGGGGTAGAGCAGCGCATGAACGGGACCTGTGCCGGGGGGACGGGGGCCTTCATCGACCAGATGGCAAGCCTCCTGCAAACCGATGCCACGGGGCTAAACGAGTTGGCGAAAAATCATAAGGAAATTTATCCCATCGCCGCCAGGTGCGGGGTCTTTGCCAAAACCGACGTCCAGCCCCTCCTCAATGAAGGGGTTTCCAAGGAGGATGTGGCGGTTTCCATCCTTCAGGCAGTGGTGGTCCAGACCATCAGCGGGCTTTCCTGCGGCCGTCCCATCCGGGGCAACATCGCCTTTTTAGGCGGCCCCCTCCACTTCCTTCCCGAACTTAGGAACCGATTTATCGAAACGTTGGATTTGTTGCCAGGGCAAGTTATTTTCCCGGAAAACTCCCAGCTGTTCATCGCCATGGGTGCCGCCATCACTGCTGCCGGGGAGCCTCTCTCCCTATCGGAATTTTTGAAGCGGGTAAAGGGCAGCGACACGAGCCGGGTAGAAGATTTGACCCGCTTGCCAGCCCTTTTCAAAAACGAGCCGGAAAGGACTGCTTTTAAAGCCCGCCATTCCTTGGAAACGGTCGCTAGGGAGGACTTGTCCCAATACATGGGAAATGCCTTTTTAGGGATTGACGCCGGTTCCACGACCACCAAAGTTGCCCTCATCGGTGAAGCTGGCCAACTCCTTTATAGCCACTATGGCAGCAACGAAGGAAGCCCCCTTCATTCCACGTTGAAGGTGCTAAAAGACCTGTATAAAAAAATCCCCCCAACCGTTAAAATCGCCCAATCGGCGGTGACCGGCTATGGGGAAGCCCTGTTGAAAGCCGCCCTCAAAATCGACGCCGGGGAAATTGAAACCGTCGCCCACTACAAGGCAGCCAACTTCTTTTTGCCGGGGGTGGAATTTATCCTGGACATTGGCGGGCAGGACATGAAGTGCTTGAAAGTGACAGATAGCAGCATCTCCAGCATCATGCTCAATGAGGCTTGTTCCGCGGGGTGCGGCTCTTTCCTAGACACCTTCGCCAAGTCCATGAACCTAAAAATCGGCGAGTTCGTGGAAGCCGCCTGCCAGTCCCAAAACCCAGTTGACCTGGGTTCGCGCTGCACGGTATTCATGAACTCCAGGGTGAAGCAAGCCCAAAAAGAAGGGGCTGCCATCGGCGATATCGCCGCAGGGCTGTCCTACTCCGTAGTGCAAAATGCCCTTTACAAAGTCATTAAAATCAGGAACCCAAAAGACCTTGGCCAAAAAATCGTCGTCCAGGGCGGGACGTTTTATAACGATGCCGTCCTTCGGGCATTCGAGCTATCCGTGGGCCAGGAAGTCATCCGCCCCGACATTGCAGGGATCATGGGGGCCTTCGGGGCGGCCCTTATTTCCCGGGAAAATTTCAGCGGGGCTGCTTCCACCCTACTTGGTTTAAACGCCTTGGAAGATTTTTCGGCAAAGTCCGGCTCCGCCCGTTGCAAGCTGTGCCATAACCAATGCCTCATGACCGTCCACCGTTTCGGGGATGGCGGCCGTTACGTTTCAGGAAACCGCTGCGAGCGGGGGGCGGGCATGGGGAAATCCATCCAGTCCCACCCTAACCTGATGGACTGGAAACAAAAACGTATTTTTGACTACCCGGTGGCTAGCAACCCCCGCAGGGGAAAAATCGGTATCCCGCGGGTGCTCAATCTATACGAAAATTACCCATTTTGGGCAACCTTTTTTGGGGGATTGGGTTTCGAAGTGGTGCTATCTGAGCCATCGTCCAAGCCCGGTTACGAAAAAGGGATGGAGAGCATTCCGTCCGAGTCGGCATGTTACCCAGCGAAACTGGTCCATGGGCATATAGCGGACCTCTTGGAAAAAGGGGTGCCTGTCATTTTTTACCCGTCCCTGATTTACAGCCCAAAAGAAGATGCGGGGGCCAACAACCATTTCAACTGCCCGGTAGTCACCTCGTACCCGGAGGTCATCAGAAACAACATGGAACTGGGAAATACCCTGTATCTGAACCCGTTCCTGCCATTTACGGACCTCCCCAAATTAAAGCAGCGGCTATACGAGGAATTCCGGGCCTTTGGCATTTTAAAGCAAGAGATTGCCACCTGTGTGGATCTGGCTGCCCGTGAGCAAGAAAAATTCCGGCAAGAAGTCCGGCTAATGGGCGAGCAGACCCTAGCCTACTTAGAGGAACATGGCATAAAGGGCATCGTCTTGGCGGGGCGGCCTTACCATATGGATTCCCACATCAACCACGGTATCCCGGAGATGATCAATGCTTTGGGGATGGCGGTGCTGACGGAAGATTCCATCAGCCACTTAGGCAATATCAAGCGTCCCCTGAGGGTGCTCGACCAATGGGTTTATCACACCCGCTTATATGGCGCCGCCCATTTTGTGGCGACCCGTGATGACTTGGAACTGGTCCAGCTCAATTCCTTTGGCTGCGGGCTGGATGCGGTCACCGCCGAACAGGTGCAAGAAATTTTGGCCAGCCACTCCAAAATCTACACCTCCCTTAAAATTGATGAGGGGAGCAACTTAGGGGCGGCCCGCATCCGGCTTCGCTCCTTGCAAGCCGCCATGAAAGAACGTGAGGGGAAACCTCGATTGCAACTGGATAACAGCTACCCCCACCTCCCTTTTACCAAAGAAATGCGGGAGTCCTACACCATCCTATCGCCTCAGATGTCGCCCATCCATTTTGAGTTTGTCCAAGAAGCCTTCCTGTATAGCGGGTATAACTTTGAAATTTTGGAAACGGCGGAGCCGGAGGTGCTGAACCAGGGGCTGAAATACGTCAACAACGATGCCTGTTACCCGGCGATTTTGGTCATCGGGCAACTGATTGCCGCCCTGAAATCCGGCAAGTACGACGTGGATAAAACGGCCCTGATGCTCTCCCAGACCGGGGGCGGCTGCCGGGCCAGCAACTATGTTGGCTTCCTAAGAAAAGCCTTGCGTGAGGCGGGACTTGAACAGGTGCCGGTCATTTCCCTAAGCGCCCAGGGCTTCGAACAAAATCCCGGCTTCAAACTGGATGTCCACCTCCTGCACCGGGCTTTTATGGGGATTACCTATGGGGATTTGCTCATGACTACCCTTTATCGTACGAGGCCTTATGAAGCCATTGCCGGATCGGCCCATCACCTGTACCGAAAGTGGGCCGCCACTTGCAAGGCAGATTTAAAGGAAGCCAAGTGGAGCATTTACCAAAAAAACATCAAAAAAATCGTTTCGGAATTTGAAGCCCTCCCGTTGCAAAACATCCAAAAACCACGGGTCGGCCTCGTTGGGGAAATACTGGTGAAATTCCATCCCGCCGCCAATAACCGGGTGGTGGAAACCATCGAATCCGAAGGCGGGGAAGCGGTGATGCCGGGGCTTCTGGACTTTTTCTTATACGCCGCCTACCGGGCCGATGCCTCCTTGATGAAAGCCTCCGGCAAGGAAAAACTGACAAGCCAAGCCATCGTGGGGCTCATCGAACGCTACCGAAAACCGCTGAAGCAGGCGTTAAAAGCTAGCGGGCGCTTCATGGCACCCGTAGGCATCAAAGAAATCGCCCAGGGCGCCGAACAAGTCATTTCCCTCGGGCATAAAACCGGGGAAGGCTGGCTGTTGACCGGGGAAATGGTGGAACTTTTGGAAATGGGCGTGCCAAACATCGTCTGTATGCAGCCCTTCGCCTGCCTGCCCAACCACATCACCGGCAAGGGGGTCATCAAAACCTTGCGAAAACTATACCCGGGGGCCAACATCGCTGCGGTGGATTACGACCCCGGTGCCAGCGAGGTCAACCAGCTGAACCGCATTAAGCTGATGATGGCCACGGCATTTGAGAACTTAAAAGAAACCACCACCCTTGAGATAGAGCACCTCAAGGGTGGTCCAACAGGGATTTTAGATGGTGCGAAAAGTAGCCAAAGGGGACGAAATGAAACCTGATAATCCCTAAAACCGTGGGATTATCAGGTTTCGTTAAAAAAATTGATGAATGCAAAGACTGGAGTTTTCCGGTCTTTTTTCATTGCCCACAAGTTAATGATTTCGTGATTACACACATTTTACACATTACCTTAACAATTCCTTAACCTTTGCTCCCGCCAACTTGTGGTATAATACCCTTTGTGTTTGTGGAAAATGTATGAATATGTCGATAAATGCCGAGTTCGGTGGTATAATAAACAGGAGTAAAAGGAACGAGGTGTGAATTACGGATGAAGATTGTTTTGAAAAATATTTCCAAATCATTTGGGGCGAACCAGGTCTTGAACCCGATTGAAGAACTGGCTTTTGAAAGTGGCGAATTCACCACACTTTTAGGACCTTCCGGTTGTGGGAAAACCACGCTGCTCAGGATGATTTCCGGCTTGGAAAGCCCGGATACGGGAGAAATCTGGTTTGGGAAAACCTGTGTGTTTTCGGCTGAAAAAAGGTTGGATGTACCGCCAGAGGACCGAAACCTTGGCTTTGTTTTCCAGGATTTCGCCTTATGGCCTCATCTCACTGTTTTTGAAAACGTGGCTTTTGGCCTTCGTGCGAGGAAGCAGACAGATGATTTGCAAAACCAGGTATTTCAGGCACTGAAAGCCGTCCAACTGGAGGAGTTCAGCAAACGCTATCCACATCAGTTATCAGGTGGGCAGCAGCAGAGGGTGGCTTTCGCCCGTGCCATTGCCACCAAGCCCCAGTGCATTTTATTCGACGAGCCTTTATCTGCCTTGGATGCTATTTTAAGGGACGACATGCGAATTGAGCTGAAAACGTTGGTGGCGGAACTTGGGATTACCGCCATCTTCGTGACCCATGACCAAATCGAGGCGATGAGCATGAGCGATACGGTCGTGGTCATGAACAAAGGCAATATCGAGCAAAAGGCGGCGCCGGAGGAAATCTACCAAAACCCGCAGACATTGTTCGTAGCCCGCTTTGTGGGGCGCTCCAACTGGATTGGTTCCCACCAGATGTTTAGGCCGGAATCCTTGAGCCTTCACCCTATTGATGGGGCCAAGGAATATAAGCTGCCCCTGTCATCGGTGCAATTCATGGGGAATACTTATGAGTTGAGCCTGAAGCAAGGCAGTAATATTTGGCATGCCATTTCATTGGATAGGCCAAACAGCAAGGAAATATCCGTGTATTTAAAGGATACCGATATCTTTGACTTTCCAAATATCGTATAGGTTTTAGCATGAAATCAAAAAAACAAAACCCAAAGGAGATTAGTTATGAAATTTAAAGGAATATTTGCAACGGCATTATTATCAGCTGTCATTTTAGGTGCTTGCGGGACTTCGGCAGATGCTGATACGGATAATGGAAACACGGGTGCCGAGTTATCTGGGAATTTAACGGTTTACTTGCCGTCGCCTGCCGGGCTTGCCGATGATTTAATCGCCATGTTCCAGCAACAAACCGGAATTGCCGTGGACCAGTTCCAAGGGACGACAGGGCAGATTTTGGCGCGCCTTGAAGCGGAAGCGGCAAACCCTATTGCGGACGTGGTTATTTTAGCTTCTTGGTCGGATGGGATGGAACTTCGCCAACAAGGATTGCTCCATGCATTCACTCCGGAACTGGCTTCCCAGTTGCACGCGGATTTTGTAAGTGATGACAACACCATGTTTGGGACGAGCGCTTCCGCAGTAGGTATCGCTTACAATACCCTTCTTTTTGACTCTATGGATGCTGACTGGGCGGATTTGGCAAATGCCGAGTTTCATGACCAACTGGCATTCCCAGACCCTGAATTATCAGGTTCTGCCAAAGATTTTTTAGCAGGCTTCATGTACAATAACCAAGAGAATGGCTGGGCGACTTGGCAGTCCTTAGCGGACAATGGGATGATTGTGCCGGGAGCCAATGCCGCTGCCCTTGAATCCGTTGTGACAGGCGAACGCGGGATTTTAGTGTCAGGTGTGGATTGGAATATATTTAATGCCATCGCACAAGGCGAGCCGCTAAACTTTTACTACCCAGCTGGCGGGACGGTCATCAACCCGCGCCCGGCAATGGTTTTACAGAGCAGCCAAAACATTGACGCAGCCGAAGCGTTCGTTAATTTCCTAATGTCAGATGAGGCACAGGAACTTGTGGTCAACTCTTTCTTGATTCCAGGACGTGCGGATATTAAGAGCGACTTGCGCCCGAATGTTGATGAAATCAACTTATTAACGACAGATTGGGATTGGATGATGAATAATGCCTCAGAAATCAACAGCACTTTCAATGGACTCTTCCGTTAATCCAACCGCCAAGCAAAAAGCAAATTGGGGGGGACGTGGCATTTGGGCTGCCACGTTCCTCATTCTTGCGATTTTAGTCCTTTTACCGTTAGGGATGCTTTTTGGGCGTGCGATTTTTCATAACGGCGATTTTATCTTGATGGAAACCATCGGTAAACTGATGAACCCGCAAAATGTCCAAACGATTGTCAATACGCTGAAACTAAGCGTGGCAGTGGTCGCCGGGTCTACCTTGGTGGCGTTGCCCCTTGCTTATTTGACGGCAAGGACGCATTTTGCCAAATACAAGTGGCTTGACATTGTTTTAATGATACCTTTCATGACCCCGCCTTTTATTTCGTCTATGGGCTGGATTTTGTTTACCCAGCGTCGGGGCTTGTTCCAACAAATGTTTCCCGCCACAGGGGAATGGTCCGAAGGGTTCCTTTCCTTTTTCGGCCTGACTATGGTGATGAGCTTTCATCTTTTTCCCTTTATGCTCACCATCCTTAAAAATGCACTGCTAAATGTAAGCCCGAGCCTTGAGGAAAGCGCAGCTATTTTCGGTGGGAAGTTTTGGTATCGCCTTCGCAAAGTATTGCTTCCGCTGGTAACAGGCAGTTATGCTATCGGGGCCTTGCTTGTTTTCGTCAAGACCGCTTCCGAATATGGGACGCCAGCTACCATTGGCCGCCGGATTGGGTTCAACGTGTTCGTCACGGAAATACATCGCAATGCTACCGTGGCACCCCTCGATTTCGGGACATCAGCAGCCCTTTCCGCCGTCTTGATTGGGATTTGCTTGATGGCCTGGTTCTTGCAAAACTACATCGCCGTCCGCCGAAGCTACAAGTTGGTGGGAGGGAAGGGGAGCCGCCAAAAATTCATCGACCTAAAAGGCTGGAAATTGGCTTTGGCATGGGTTTACGTCGTCGCCCTTTTAGCCATCACCGTCGGTGTCCCTTATTTCTCCGTTGTCGTCACCTCCCTCATTAATTTGCGGGGCTTCGGGATGGCGGCTGGAAACTTCACCTTCAGCCATTACATCAATTTATTTACGGCAAACCCACGTGGGATCCAGGCACTTCAAAACAGCTTGATGCTAGGTGTCGTTTCTGCTATCCTGACGACCATTTTAGGGGTTTTGTGTGCGACGATTATCCACCGGACGAAATCCAAGGCCATCAATATTTCAGGGCTTTTGCCGGATATGTTGCCAAGTATCGTCTTTGTCATTGGAATCATGCTATTTTGGAATAACGTCCATCATATCCTGCCACTGTACAACACGATTTGGATACTGATTGTGGCTTATGTCGCTTTGTTCCTTCCCTTTACGATACAGTCGGTCACGTCGTCCTACTCCCAAATCAGCGACAGCTTGATGGCTTCTGCCAGGGTATTTGGCGGGCGCCCCTTCTATATTTTCCGCCGTATTACGTTGCCGTTATTATTTCGTGGGATATTGGCAAGTTGGATGATGACCTTCATCATTGCGTTTCGTGAATTGGTAACCGCCAGCATTATCGCCCCGCCAAATACTTTGGTGGTCGCAACTTTCATCATGCGGGAATTTGAACAAGGAAGCGTTTCTGTCGGAATGGCTATGGCCGTTGTCAATGTGGTCTTTACCACCACGTTCCTGATTTTAATCAATAAATTCATGCTGAAAGAGAGAGCATAAAAAAACAACCATCGGGATGAAATCTTGATGGTTGTTTTCGCTCCAGAGAGGAGAATCCTTGTGAAAATAGCAATTTTATCGGACATCCATGGGAACGTGACGGCACTCGAGGCCGTGCTTGCCGACTTGAAAACCGAGCAACCGGCGGAGCACTGGATTTTAGGTGATTTCCTCATGCCCGGCACTGGGAGAAAGGACCTGCTAAGTTCCCTTCAAACGTTGGAAAATCCCTTGTACCTTCGTGGCAACTGGGAAGATACGCTGCTTACCGCTCAGGACCGCCCTCAAAACACTGCGGAAAATATTTATCTGGCAAGGATGGCCCAGTATCAGCATCGGGAGTTGGAGGATAAAGACTTAAAATTTCTGCAAAGCCTTCCGTTGAGCCATGCTTTTTCCTTAGGTTATTTGAAAATACTTATTTGCCACAACCTCCCTCATAAAAACTCAGGCAAGGAATTACACCACGCTTCAAGGGAGGAACTAAAAAGCCAGTTGCTTGATACTGACGTGGACATTGCCTTATTTGGGCACACCCATAAACAAAGGCTGGAACACTACGATGATGGGAAAATCATCCTAAACCCCGGTTCCATCGGCTTGAACTATGGCAAACCAGGTTATGCGGATTATGCCCTACTAGAAATCGGCGGCCAACAGCCAAAAGTTACTTTAAAATCTGTTCCCTATTACATGGAAAAAGAAATTGAACTGGCTTTCCTTGTAGGCCTTCCGTACCCGGAAGTCCATGAAGAACGGCTCCGACATGGGAAAACACCAAAAGTTGAGGAATTGAAAGCAAAGCTCTGCTCCTTATGATTTTTACCATCAAGTCGAACGAATTTCTTCGGCTTCCCATTAAATTTGGTGTATAATGGAAATAATACTGCATGGCTGTAAAGCCATGGTTTTTACCTAAGGAGCGATAACATGAACCTACCCATTGCGAAGAAAATACCCCTGAGTTTCGAGCTTCACGACGACATCCGCTATGACGAATACTACTGGATGAAAGACCGGGAAATCCCCGAGGTCATTGCCTATTTGGAGGCGGAAAACGCTTATCACGACTTCATGATAGAGCCTCTCAAAGCCCAGGTCGAGGAAATTTACGAGGGGATGATTGCCCGGATTCCCAAGGAAGAGGTGGAAGTCCCTGTCCAAAACGGCCCGTATTTTTACTATTCACGGCGGGAAAAAGAGCTGGCTTACCCCATTTATGCCCGGAAATATGCTAAAAACCGTACATCATTAGAAACGGCAGAAGAGGAAATCATCCTGGATTTGAATGAATTGGTTGGCGGGGACGAGTTCTTGAGCGTGGCACAGCTTAAAATTTCAAGCGACCACCGTTATTTGGCATACACCGAAAACCGTGAAGGGACCGACATCTACACCCTTTATGTGAAAGACCTGCTAACGGGCGGGCTACTTGAAGGTGTCATCCCCAATGTCTACATTTATGGCAGCGTCGAATGGTCGGAAGATCGGGACTATCTGTTTTACATCACGGTGGACGACATGCAGCGCCCGGAAAAGTTATGGCGGCACCGGTTAGGCACACCTATAACGGAAGATGTTTTATTGGTGGAGGAACCGGATGCGACCTTCAATTTATACCTTTCCAAATCCCAAAGCGGCCACTACATCTTCGTGGTTTCGTCGGCAACCACCACCACGGAAGTCCAAATCATCGACGCCAAAAACCCGTTGGAAGCCCCGAAGCTATTTGCCAAACGAAAGCGCGGGGTCGAACTGCAACTGGAGCATTATGGCGACGGCTTGGTGGTTTTGACCAACGAAGCTGCCCTGAATTTCAAGTTGCAACACTGCGGGCTAGGGGACTTTGACAACCTAACGGACTGGATTCCCTACGATGAAAAGTTTTTTCTTGAAGGGCTTTACCCATTCAAAGGGCAGCTGTTTGTCACGGGACGCACAAGCGGCATGGAGCAAATCTGGAAAGTAGTGGATGACCAGTTGGTTCCCCTAACGTGGGACGAGCCCATCTATTCCGTGGGGCTTGTATCCGGCCAGGACTATGATGCCAAGGAAATCTTAGTGGAGTACGAGTCCTTCATCACCCCGACCACCACTTATAGCCTGTACCCCCTCACCGGGGAAAAATCCATTATCCAAAAGGAAGAGGTCACTGGCGAGTACATTCCAAGCAACTACGTCCAAGAGCAGATTTGGGTGACTGCCGGTGACGGCGCCCAAATCCCCGTCCTATTGCATTACAAAAAAGGGGCACTCGAAAACGGTACGGCCCCTCTCATCTTGAAGGCTTACGGCTCTTATGGCATTAGCAGCGACCCTTATTTTAGCGCTTACACTCTCCCGATTTTGGACAAAGGCGTGGTCATGGCGGTGGCACAGGTGCGGGGCGGCTCGGAGCTTGGGCGGACCTGGTACTACAACGGGCGGATGGAGCACAAGATGAATACGTTTACGGACTATATTGCTGTGGCTGACCACTTGATTGCAACGGGCTTGACAAGCGCCCAGCAACTTGCGGGATGGGGCGGCAGCGCCGGCGGCCTATTAATGGGTGCCGTTGCCAACATGGCGCCTGACCGCTTCAAAGTCATTGTGCCAGCGGTTCCATTCGTCGATGTCATGACCACCATGCTTGACGAAACCATTCCCCTGACCACCGGCGAGTGGGATGAATGGGGCAACCCGAAAGAGGAAAAGGCTTACCATTATATGCGCTCGTACAGCCCATATGATAATGTCCGCGCCCAGGATTACCCCCACATGTACATCACCACCGGTATCAACGACCCCCGTGTCGGCTACTGGGAACCAGCCAAATGGACGGCCCGCCTGCGGGATTTGAAAACCGACCAGAACACCTTGCTCTTGAAAACCAACATGGGAGCCGGCCACGGCGGGGCAAGCGCCCGACAGGAAAAACTGCGTGAATCGGCGGAGAGCTATGGGTTTATTTTGGATAAAATAGTGATATAATGGTTCTAACGAGGAAGGGTGATTAGATGGGATATTATTTGAATCCGAGCAATGAAAATTTTACGATGAGCCTAAATTCAAATATTTATGTGGATAAAAGCGGTTTGATTGCTAAATTGAATCGCTTAGTATCACCCTTCTCATCCATTTAGGTTATCTTTCCTATGATGGGGAAACCAAAAAAGCCCGCATCCCCCAATCAGGAAGTCAAACAGGAATTTATCAATGCCATCGAGAGCCTGGATTGGGCCCATGTGGTCAGCCACCCTGCAAAATTCAGAAAAGCTGTTGAATGCCATTTTTGAAAAAAACGAAGGGCTGGTAGCAGAAGCCATCCAAGAAGCCCATGAAAAAAATGTTTCCATTATCCAATACAATGACGAGAACTCGCTGGCCTGCGTGTTAAGACTGGCCCTTTACATCGCCCAGGAATATTACACCATCGTGCGGGAGTTTCCCAGCGGAAAAGGCTTTGCGGATTTGGTTTTCATCCCGCGGAAAAAATTTGCGGGTAAACCCGCCATGATTGTGGAACTGAAGTGGGACAAATCCGCCCAATCCGGGATTGACCAAATCAAGGAGCGAAACTATGCCGGGGCACTGAAGGATTATCAGGGGGAGCTTTTGTTGGTAGGAATCAACTATGACAAATCTTCTAAAACCCATGAATGCCTGATTGAAGAGACAGTTGCAAAAAGGTAAAACATTTTTCCGCAAAAGGTTAAAGTGCAAATGAAAGCAATAAATCAATGTTTTACGATAAAAGGACCATTTCAGAAAGTGGGTCTGCTTTCTGAAATGGTCCTTTTTGCTAGGGTAGATAGCCTAAAATTTCGCCTAAATCTATCCTTAAATTAGGGAATAAATCCGGTGAGACGGTATCCTCCTCCGTATAACCACTCAAGAGGTAGTGTCCATTGTCAAGCAGACAGATTTCAAGGGAATAGTTGATGGGGTCAACCATCCAGTATTCCTTGACCCCTGCATGCCGGTACTGGTTTAATTTCAGGATGCGATCAACCCTAGTTGTGGAAGGGGACAGAATTTTTATAATCCAATCCGGTGCTCCCTTGCATCCCTTTTCGTCGATCTTTAAAGGATCGCAAATAATGCTTAAATCAGGCTGAACAACGGTATTGTCCTCTTCGTCGCTATTTAAGCGGACATCAAAGGGAGCATGGAAAATCTCGCAAGACATGCCTTCCAAATAATTGCCGATTTTTAGCAGAAGTTTCCGAATGATTTGTTGGTGACAGGTTGTTGGGGCAGGTGCCATGGCATAAGGAATCCCATCAATAAGTTCCCAGTTCCGACTATCATCCCATGTTAAATAATCCGCGTAAGTGTATTTTTGTTCAAGATTAGGGCTGGCCATCAGGTCACATCCTTTCTTCATTATGTATATTTTACCACACCCCATTACTATATTCCAGAATGTCTAGCAGATTACCCCTCTTCTTATTTGACAAAACCCATCAAAATTCGGTACAATTAAAAGAATGCAAAAATGAAAGGCGGCTTGCTTATGAAACCCTTAACCATCATTCCAGTACAGCCTGAAGAAATCGGCGACGTAGCTGCTTTCATCGCAGCGGGCTATTATGACGATGTGTTTTTCAAGTGGACGGTGCCAAGTGATGAAGAACGCTTGCAAATCGTCACTGATTATTATAAAGTTTACCTGAACGCCAAAGGCTGCATTTCCCATGTGGCGAAATCCCATGAAGGGGAAATCCTGGGGGCTACCGTATGGCTTCCCCATGATGTTGACGGCAGTATTTACGATGACATCGACCAAGTGGCGGGGCTATATGCACCCAATTTTCGGGCCGTGGCGGACAGCTCCCATTACAGCGAGCCCGCCATCGAGCCATTTTATCAGTTAGTGGGTGTCGTCACTTCCCAAAATGCCCGTGGCATGGGAATCGGCGCTAAATTGCTGGGCCATCAGTTGGAAATTTTGGACGCCAAAGGCATTCCCACTTACCTCGAAGCCAGCACCCCTTATAACGGCGGCGGGATTTACGGGAAATTCGGCTACCAACCGGTGGGGGAACTGATGCATTTCGCCAAAAATGCGGTGCTGTACCCACTTTACCGGCCGGCCAAGAAAAAATCCGTCATGGAATTCGGCGGCTACGACTGGCTGGTCCTAGAAGAGGAGGCCGATAATTATTTGCTAATCTCCAAGGATGTCTTGGAACCCGCTATTTACCACGAAAAATTTGAGCCTGTTTTGTGGAATGAATGCTCAATCCGCAAGTATTTGAACGATGTCTTTTTAGGTACTTTTTCAAAAGCAGAGCGGGAGCGGATCCTGGAATCCCCTTTCAAAGTTGATGGCAATCCGTGGTTTAGCACCGCCACCGGCGGCATGAGCATCGACCCCGTCTTTTTGCTGTCTGTTGAAGAAGTTATCCAGTATTTCGGGGACAGCGGGCAGTTGAAAAACCCAACCAACCCTTTTGAAATCGACGACTCCTTCAATGAGGAAAGGGCTGCCACGTTGCCGGATGGCACCCCCGCCCGCTGGTTGCTCCGGACACCGGGAAAAACCAGTGATTTCACCTGCACTGTCACCAATGGGGGAAAAATTTCCATCAGCGGTGATTTTGTCAACCGTGCTAGCACGCCACTATTTCAAGTGGGCATCCGACCCGCTATTAGGCTAAAAAAGGAAGGGGATGCAAAAAATGATTTTAACCAACCATTCTGGGCCTAAAACCGCGTTTATCTACGACGAAAGCTACTTCTGGCACAATGCCGGAGGGGGAGCCTTGTTCGAGCCGGCAGGCGGCTACATCCAAGAACTTGGCTCCGTCGAAAGCCCCGAAAGCAAGCGCCGGGTCAAGAATTTACTGGAACGAAGCGGGCTCTTAGGGGAACTGGCCCAAGTCAAGCCCATTTCAGCTACGGATGAGCAGTTAGCATATTTCCACACACAAAGGCACATAGAAGCCGTCCGTGAAATGAGCAAAATTGGTGGCCTCGACTGTGGGGACTCCGCCATCGTAGGGAAAGGCTCCTTTGAAATCGCCAAGTTAGCGGCAGGGGGTGCCATCCAGGCAGTTAAAACCGTAATCGAATCCCCAGATATCAAGTCTGCCTATGTTTTGACACGCCCTCCAGGCCATCACGCAGAAGCCGACCAAGGCATTGGTTTTTGTATTTTCAACAATGTGGTTATCGCTACTAAATATGCTCAAAAGGAACTGGGAATAAAAAAAGTCCTAATCCTGGACTGGGATGCCCATCATGGGAACGGAACGGAAGATGCCTTTTATGAGGACGAAAATATCCTGTTCATCTCCTTGCACCAAGACAATTTAGAACCTATCGGACGCGGGCGTCCTGAGCAAAATGGCAAAGGAAAAGGCCAGGGATTCACCATGAATATCCCATTGCCAGCGGCTTCCGGTGACGCGGTTTATCAATATGCTTTTGAGGAAATCGTCATCCCTGCCATCGAAAAATTCCAACCCGAGCTGATTTTAGTATCCGCCGGGCAGGACGCAAGCATCTTTGACCCCCTTGCTAGGATGATGCTCTCCATGGAAGGCTACCGGTATATGGCAAAAAGGATTAAAGAAATGGCAAACAAGTTTTCAGGTGGGCGGTTGGTCTGCCTACATGAAGGCGGTTACTGCCCGACTTACGTCCCGTTTTGCACCCATGCCATCATCGAAGCCATCAGCGGCGTCCAAACCGATGTGGAGGATCCCTTTATTTATGCCATGGCGGGAACCAACTACCAGCAAATCATGCCCCACCAAAAAGAGCAAGTGGATAAGGTAAAAAATCAGTTACTGGGATTAAAGGGCAAATCCCAGTAACAATTTAGGAGGTGATAAAAATGAATGAACAGACACAAAAATATTGGCAGGCATATTGCCAAAAGAATAACCTAGACCCAAAAACGGAAGCAGATGCTTTTCAATTTGGCTATGATGCCGATGCCTTGGGGCAATTAATCGTAGACGGCATTAAAACCGCAACTTGCAGCGGCAAAGTGTTTTACGATTTGGAAAAAGAACCCCTCCCACAAGCCGGGACTTATGATGTTGTGCTTAACAGTAAAGACGAGCCCATGTGCATCATTCAGGTAACCGATGTGACCGTCATGCCCTTTAATGAGGTGCCAGAATCCTTTGCCCGTGCCGAAGGCGAAGGGGATTTAAGCTACGACTACTGGTACCAAGGCCATGTGGACTTTTTCACAGAAGCCTGCAAAGAAGCCGGCGTGCCATTTACTTTGGAAATGCCGGTCGTCTGTGAAAGGTTTCATGTGGTGGATGTTTATAACGGATAGTTTTAGATAAGACGAACGAGCCTGGGTGGGTGCTTTAGCAACTGTCCAGGCTTTTTTGGCATTTACCCTCCTGATTTTTCATAAACTTAAGAATAGTATGAGTGTTTGAAGGAGAGTGAAGCCAAATGAGGAAACTATTTGCCAAGACTGTGACGGTCATTGCTACGAAGGAAAATGCAGAACTTCAGAGTTTGCTTTGTAATTTGTGCAAGGAGAAAGGTTATAAGGTGAAGCGGGAGACGGAGGCGAAGATTTCGTTTTTGCCGAAGCTGTTTGGGATTAAGGGGAAGGTTATTTATTTGGATGGTTCGCCGGAATATCATAGCCGGGTCAATGTGACCCCTTGGGTTTATGATGAGTGTGCCATGGTTTATGGCTACACTGCCGATTATGCGGTGATTGGTTGCCAGAAAAATTTCGACACGATGATCAATGTGGCTATTGATAAGGGACTTAGCCTGCCGGTGGCTTGCCTGAGCCGGGAAGAGATTGCTAATGAAATGGATTGTGGGAACGAAAATTTATTGGCTAAGGCTGTGGATCTAGCGATTGGCAAGGATAATTTGATTGCCAATGCAGTGGGGACAACCAAGAATTTCATGAATGCTTTTGGCAAGGATAATGTGCTGACCAATGCGGTGGGGACCACGAAGAATATGATGAAACAGCATGCCATTGATTGGGATAAAATCTGGGATATCCAGGAGGATTTCCTAAGTGCGTTTCCAAAAATCGGATGGTTGGAAGCACGAAAACAAAGGCTGTGGGAAAATCAGGGGAATGACTTCCTTGGCAAGAAAAATGAGTTCGCCCTGAACCTGAAAAAGGGGCTGGCGGTGAAGTTTGTGGAGGAGGATTTGAAGGCGTTTATGAGGGGGCGATAGGGATGGAGCGATTGCTGCTTGAACAGTTCAAGGATGTTGCCAGCGGGCGGATGCGAAACGGGGCGACCATTCAGGGGTACCGGGTCAGCGTGCAAAAGGACGGGCATTTCAGCGGCTATGACCAAAAATCGGGGAAGAGCTTTCATGGGGTGGTTGTGGACGGGAACGTGACCCGGCTCAGTTATGGCGGCCAGGCGTGTATTTTGAATGGGAAGTATACGCTGGCGGGGGAGAAGGGGATTACTTATTGATGGATGAGGGAGTATGGACTTTCGTAGGAGAGTTGATACTTCCTTTTTTTTAGTGTAAAATAAGGGGAAGAAGAGCGTTGGGAGGTTTGTGAGATGAAGGCTTTGCCCATTGGGATCGACGATTTTGAAAAGATTATTTCTGAAAATTATTATATGGACAAGACCTTGCTGATAAAAGAGCTTCTTGACCAACAAGCTTATGTGACCCTTTTTACCCGCCCCAGGCGGTTTGGCAAGTCATTGAATATGAGTATGCTCCAACATTTTTTTGAAAATACAAAAAAAAGAAGGTATCAGGAAAACAGGTTGCAGAAGATATTCAGCTTGAACTTAAAATTCCCAATCGGGAAGTGCGCTTCATTGATAAAAATAAAATTAAGGATTGGTTTTCAGAGCACGTAAAAATCCAAGATTCCCGGTCATTTTTAAAAGCGATTACCGAAAAAAACGTAGAAGCGCTAGAAGATGAGCTGAATGGAAGAATGCTAAAACTCATTAGTTATTTGGACAGTCATGAGAATTTTTACCATGGATTTTTGGTGGGGGTTTTATCCAATGTGCAAGGTTATGAAATTAAATCGAACCGTGAAAGCGGAAAAGGCCGTTCTGACATCTTTATGAAAAATAAAGGTGTCAAAAAGAACACTGTTATTTTTGAGTTGAAAGTCATTAAGGATAGGGAAGATCCGGAAATGGTGGCAAGCAGGGCACTTGCTCAAATTGAGGAAAAAAATTACGTTGCAGAGCTTGAAGCGGCGGGCTTCAAGGACATCCTTCAGTATGGCATTGCATTCCGGGGAAAAGAGTGCCTGATAAAGGTGAAATAAAAAACCACAGGGATTTGGCGAAAATGTTTTGCCAAATCCCTGTGGTTTTTACAACTGCGGCCAGATGGTTTCATAAACGGCTTTTAAAATATCGCTGTCGCGGTGCTCCTCATGGGCGGTAATGGTAATGGTAGCTTTTTCCCTTGGGAAGATAATGGAATACTGTCCGTATTTGCCGTCCAACCGGTAGGTGCCGGGAACCTGGCCCAGCCAGACCTGATAGCCATACTCCCGACCATTGGGGGAAGCATTGGGGAGTTTAGTGTGCAGGCTATCTGACCAACAGGATTTGATAAATTCAGGGCTGACGATGTGGTGCCCATTATAAGTCCCTTCCCCTAAAAACACTTCGCCAATCCGGGACAGCTCTTCCGTTGTGAGGAAAAGCCCGGTTGCCCCAAGGGTGTGTCCACGAGGGCAAGCAAACCACTGGGGGTTTTGGATGCCTAAAATATCAAACAGGCGGGGGACCAAAAAATCTCGGAGGGTTTGCCCAGAAATCCGCTCCACCAAGAGGGATAATGCGTAAGTGCAGCCGTTGGAATAATAAAACTTCTCACCGGGCTTGGACTTGACTTCGTGTCTGAAAAATGCCTCTAAGTTGTCTTGGTCTAGGCTTCGGAACTCGCCGAAAAAAGCAAGTTTTCCTGATGCCATATGGAGGAGGTCTCTCACGGTAATTTCCTCACTGCCAGGTGTGGAAACTCCTATGTACTCTGGGAAGTAGCTGAGGAGGGTGTCGCTTAATTTTAAGCTGCCAGCGTCTTGGAGCATACCGATGGCAAGGGCCGTGACAGCTTTGCTGGCGGAATAAATGTTGACCCGATCGTCGCTTCGAAACCTCTGTTCAACCCGCTTTCCTTCCTGTTTAACCACGATGCCATATACATTTAAATTCTGCTCTGCCACTGTCAGGCGAAAATCGCTTAAGATGGATTTGTCCATAATGCCTCCTTCAGATTCGTTGTAACACCTATCTTCCTATTATATCATTTACGGCAAAAAGTGCTAATTTTTTAAAGGTTTTTTCGCTTTATTTCGCCAAAAAGTGTAGAAATGCCAATGAAAGTGCAGTATAATCATATAAAATGAGATGCCCTGCGGCTTGGTT
>Ga0268261_10000141_pt1 | contig 44158 bp, 39 predicted proteins | sample TergutNc150P1_FD_190353 | JGI IMG/M metagenome (GOLD analysis project Ga0268261, IMG submission 190353) | Nasutitermes corniger P1 segment gut microbial community from laboratory colony in Florida, USA - Nc150 P1 (SPAdes) (version 2) | ecosystem: Host-associated > Arthropoda: Insects >... | reverse complement strand
CCACCTTCAACAAAGATTTACAACTACTCGGTTGAGTGTCGGGGTCGGTAACGCTAAACGCCTTAAAACGTTACGAACCCCGGCATCGAACGTCCAAAGCGTTACGAACCCCGACATTAAACGGGAGCCGCTGGTGTGCGCGCGGAAACTGCGAGTGCGTTTTAGAGTTGCCTTGTGGGCGAAGATCATGAACTCAGCGATGTTCTGGTAACTGAAAGCAGCGTGGACCCCCACGATATCGTGGACTCGATGGTGGCAACTGGTGCTTATAAAGCCAGTCGCCCCCGGCACATGATTGTGGAGCGGGCCATATTGTCATCGTTCATCTTTGGCGCCGTCACCACGTTTGTTGGCACGGTTGTCACTCAGACCGGCCAGGCGTGGGTCGGCGCGTTGCTGTTCCCGGCCGCACTAGTAATCGTGATTTTGCTGGGGCTGGAACTCGTCACCTCATCTATGGGTTTGGTGCCTTTGGCCTGGTGGCGCGGTGAATGTTCCGGCAAAGAAGTCTGGCGTGCTCTTGGCTTCGCGCTGCTGGGCCACTTTATTGGCTGCGCTTTAGCGGCGGTGGTTTTCTGGGCCACAGTGACTCAGCTAGGCCATGACCTATCGAACCCGGTTGCCGAGTGGATGCGGCATCTGGCAGAACATAAGACCATCGAGTACAAGGAACTTGGCCTGGGTGAGGGGCTAGCCCTGGTTTTCCTCAAAGCTGTGCTCTGTAACTGGCTGGTATCCCTGGGCGGCGTGATGGGCATGACCTCCCGGACCACCGGCGGCAAAATTGCGGCAATCTGGTTGCCAATCATGGTGTTCTTCGGCTTAGGCTGGGAACACAGTGTGGTCAATCTATTTGTCATCCCGGCGGGCATGTTGGTTGGCGCCCACATCACTTGGGGTGATTGGTGGTTCTGGAACGAAATCCCAGTGCTAATCGGCAACTTAGTTGGGGCTGCCACGCTCACTGGCTTGGGGATGTGGTTGGCGCATCATAGGGGGTTGCCGTGGTATCCCGATGGAGACAAGTACTTCCACTTTTAACGGTACTCTGCGGGCGGCCTGCGGCGTTGTCGTTCCCGCTCATGGACTATATGTCCACTCCGCTCACACTCCGCCTTGCATGCCAGCCCGCATAGTACCGTTAAAAGACGCTCGGTGTATTGTGCGCTGCCAACTTGCCACTCATCCCGGATAACAACGCTAGCCCGGAACCTGTCCGATTCACTCATGCTCGGCCTTGCATCTTAAGCAACATAGCAGCCTAAAAGGCGCTGCGCGTTGTGGGTCTGCTGAGCACTAGGACTAAAAAGGGGCTATCGGCCGTTCGGGGCGCCGTTCAGGGCGAGGAGCGGGAGGTAGGGGGAGAGGTCGCAGCGGTCGCCTGAGGCCGAGATGCGGGCGTCGGAAATGGCATCGTCCCAGCTCAGAGAGCCGGTCGCCAAGGATAGCCAGGTGTCGGCGTCGGTCTCGACCACGTTGGGCGGGGTGCCGCGAGTGTGCCGTGGGCCTTCGACCACTTGGACTACGGCGTAAGGGGGCACCCGGACTTCGACGGAGCGGCCGGGCGCGAGTTCTTCCAAAACGGTCAAGGTGTAGCGGACCGCCATCGCGAGTTGAGATTCGGATGCCGAACCTGATTGCCAAGCGGTGAGCGCAGCGCGGCCCAGGTCTTTGGCAGTAAAGCGTGCCATGATAATTGGCGCAGCGAAGGCAGGTTGAAGCGACCGAGCCGATTAGGCGACCGAGGTGGCGTCCTCTTCCGGCTCCCAGTTAGCGTACTTCGCAATTAAGTCATCGTCAATGTAGTCCGGATCGTCGTAGTCAACGTTGGACTTGAAACTGTGATTGCGATTGGCGGCGCTAGTGGGCGTCTCGCCCCGTAGCTCCTGCTGGAGTGCGGTGAAGTTCGACTCAGGGCTGAAATACTTCAGCTCGCGAGCAACCTTGGTCTGCTTTGCCTTCTGACGGCCGCGGCCCATGGCTCCCCCTCTTTAGGCGATTCGCATTTAGCGCGCCCATATTATTGAAATATGTATCTGTTCGTTGCCGTACGCTACCGCATCAGAAAACGCTTTAGCGCTCGGCGACGCTCAGTGCATGGTTTTTCGGTTGCCGCCCGTCGGTTAGGGGATTGCCCGATGGCGTTAAGGTGACATCGTCGGTTAAAAAATAATGCCCGATGCCATCGTAATTCCTTGAATTTATGCCGAGTTTTGCTCCAAGTTTGTGACGTATGCCAAATTGTGACCGAATTGCGGAAAGGATTAACCGGGTTAAACCCGATGAACCGGACAAAATTAAGTCAGCAAAATACATGGTTGTGAGCTACTAGGTCACACTGGTGAATCGCAGAAGGGCGAGGTTATGGTTCTAGCCAACGACTCCGCAGGTTTACTCCGTCCGGGAGAAGTTGCTGACATGTTCCGGGTCGACCCCAAAACGGTCACCAGGTGGGCAAATGACGGCAAGCTGTCTGCGATCCGCACCCTGGGTGGGCATCGTCGCTTCCGAGAAGAAGAAGTGATGGAGTTGCGCCTCACCACTGGCGAACTCCTCGAGTCCGCCGCCTAAAACTTTCGCCAAAATAAAAGGGAACCTTCTGCAGAAGGCTCCCTTTTGCTTTGATTGGTTATTGAGAGGATAGCTGCTACGTCGTTTGCTGCTAGGGCAGAACGTCGCCCAGCGCGTGCTCAAGGCCCGCTTCATTGAAGATGATGGAGTCGGCATCATCAAAGCTCAAACCCTGCACCTCATAAGCTTCAGGATTTAATCCCTCGACCACACCAACCAGCTCAACATGCTCGGCAGGTAAGCCTTTCGCCACAGCCTTGCGGACTGTACGCCGTTCTTTGGCATTCTTGGCCAACTTGCGTAGCACCCTCAGGCCAATCAGGCCCGATAACGCGCCCCCAGCTTTCAGGATAGTTTCGGCCTTCTTCTTGCGGGTTTCATCAACCGGGCCGCCCTCATTTTTCAGGATGGACAGGGCGTCAGTTCCCGCTTGCATCCAGGTAGATTTGAGTTGATCTACTTGATACTTGGGGGACAGCCGGGTGTGCAACTCGTCAATGGTGCCAACTAAAGCGCTGCGATACCGGGCGACATCGTCCAGCAATGCCCGTTCCGAAGCGACCGTAGCCACGGTACCTCTGTGCCCGTGGTGACCGGACTTGTGGTGATGCTTATCATCGAAGAACTCGCCCGGTTTAGCCGGACGGGCTGGGACTCGCGGTTCACTGACGTACTCGTCGGCTACATCGTCCACCCAATTAGTCGAGCGGCGCGCTACCTCGTTACCGCCGCCCACGACTTGGTTGACGCGGCGCACGGTTTCATTGGTAACTACCACGGGTTCCACCAGAGGCGTCGCTTTTAGTATTCGCGATGCGGACACTTCCGTATTAGCTGCAGTGCTCACAGCCGCCCCTCCTTTAGTGCCGCTTGGGCATCTGCCCACTTATGACCCTTAAATGCTTCGACGATGGCGTGGATGTCATCCTTAATCGAGCCACCCGCCAAGGATTTCACGTTGCCAAGTTTCTTCAGCAACTTCAGCCCGGCGAAAGCCAGCCCGGCCGCCACTAACAGCGTCAGGGCAAACATGATGAGCGCCGCGCCCCACATCGGGACCACTAGGCTCAAGGCAAATACGCCGGCCCAGAGCAAGAATGGCAAGGCCAACAGCAGCAAAACTAGGGCTACCAGCAACAACCCGATTGCTGGGCCGATGATCTTGGCCTTTTGCTTAATCTCGGTTTTGATCAGGGCCATTTCCGCGCGGACCAAGCCCGAAACTTCATCGGTAGCGTTGTGGATCAAATCCGGAATCGGCTTGGGCTTGGGGACTGCTACTTCGACCAGTTCTTCTTTAACCAGTACCCCAGCGCTGGAATGGGAAGTGCCAGTGGTGCGGTAACCGACCACCCCGGCCACGGTAGAGGGGATAGACGCCAAGCGTTCCCAGGCGCCTACTTTAACGTTCTTGACATCAACCCCGTTTTCGACATCAATTTCAACGCCGTCAACATCGATTTCATGGTAACCATTAGCCACGGCGAGGCTGCCATCATCGTGATGCCCAACCTCATGTTCGGCCTTGCCCTTTTCAAAGCCGACCTTGGCGCGCTGCCAAAATCCGTTAGCATGCTCGGCAAATTTGCCGGGCAGCTTCTCGTGGACGACGCCAGCCACCACTGACCCGTCATCAAAAACCGAGTCATTGGCAGCATCGCCTTCGATGACAACCACATCTTCGCGTATCTCAGCCACTACCAGCCTCCCAAAAGGTTAAATAGCCAGTTCACTTTAAACAGCACCCTACCGTAATTAGCAAAACCCGCATGTCACAGCCCGATAAGTGCTAAACACCACTTTTCTCCCCAACCCGCTGCGCAACTAGTCGCTTTAGTTGGCGCTTTTTGGTATGTGTTGTGTCATCGGGCATAATGTATCAACCCGCCGGTCAACTTGATCGCTGCCGGGTTTGAGTATCGAAGGATATTGTTGAGAAACCCTAAAAAATTTGTTGTCGCAGCTAAATCTGTTGCTGCGGTTCTACTAGTGGGCGCCGCCCTAGTTGGTTGTGCCCCGTCAACTCGCACAGTTGTGGTTGAGCGAGTTATGGTCCAGACCCCCGATGGGCTAGTGCCTCTGGAAGATCTGACTAACAACGCGGCTGAGACCGTGAACAATGCGACCGAGGCACTTAACGCTGCTCCTAGCGTTGCTGCTGAGGTTCCTGCAGTCGGTGCCGTGGTTGAAGAAGGCCCGATCTCCCGTGAGCGTGCCACCGAAATTGCACTCGAATTGGTCAGCGGTACAGTAATTGAGGTTGACCGCGACATCGAACGCGGGCGCCTGGTTTGGTACGTTGCCATCCGCGAAGGCGGCACCGTCCACGAAATCTATGTTGACCGCAGCACGGGCGAAATCGTCCGCCGCGAAGCGTACTAAAAACAACCGGGGGTTCGCCCCGATGCCAAAGGCCGTAGCAACCCGCTGCGGCCTTTCGCCTTAAATCCCCGTCATTCTGCGCGAAGGGAACGTAGTGACCAAAGTCGCAGAATCCCCGCCCACTATTTACCCGACTAAGGTATTGGTATGGATTTTGGCCCCGATGACTTTTCCCCGGCAACATTAGCAGTAGCGGCCGGGCGCCCTGAACGGCAACCTGGAGCCGCTGTTAACCCACCTATCGCGCTGAGTTCTACTTATGTCAGCCAAGGTGAGGCCGGGGCCGATGGCAACTTTGTTTATACCCGTTGGGATACTGAGGCCTGGCACGCTTTCGAAGAGGCCCTAGGCTTACTGGAACATGCCAAGTTGCCGGCGTTGGTGTTCGCCTCGGGCATGGCCGCAGTTTCCGCCTGTTACACGTTGTTGCCAAACAAGCCGCGCCCAGTCATCGTCGTGCCGAAACATGCTTACCACGCCAGCCTGGTGCTGGCCGACGAGCTAGCTGCCCGGGTTGGAGCAGAGGTGCGCCGGGTAGCGATTGATGAAACGGCTGAGGTGATTGCGGCGCTAGAGGGGGCTGACCTGGCTTTAATCGAGTCGCCGACCAACCCGATGCTGGAAATCGCCGACTTGGTAGAAGTTTTGGCCGCAGCTCGGCAACTAGGCGTGCTCACCATCGTGGATAATACTTTTGCCACGCCGCTGGGCCAGAACCCGCTGGACTTCGGGGCCGATGTAGTGCTGCACTCGGTTACTAAATACTTGGCCGGGCACTCCGATGTGGTTTTGGGGGCGGTGGTAACCAACGATGCCGAATTGCGCTCGCGGTTAGCTCAGCACCGGACCGTGCATGGCGCCATCGCTGGGCCGTTTGAGGTTTGGTTGGCTTTGCGTGGCTTGCGCACCTTGGCTTTGCGGTTGGAGCGAGCGCAGGCAAATGCGGTCGAACTCGCGGCCCGATTGGCCCAACACCCGAACGTGGTCGAAGTGCGGCATCCTTCTTTACCGGGCGATAAAGGGCACGAACGCGCCTCAACTCAGATGAATGGCTACGGCGCGATCATCGGGCTGCGGCCGATAGGCGGGGCAGCGGGTGCCGATGCCTTGGTGGCTGGGATGAGACTGTGGCTCCCGGCGACCTCCTTGGGCGGAGTCGAATCTTCTCTGGAACGCCGCCGCCGCTTTGCTTCCGAGTCGGCCACGGTACCCGAGGATTTCTTGCGCCTCTCGGTTGGCATCGAAGATGTCGAAGACCTCTGGCAAGACCTAAACCAAGCCCTAAATGCCCTGAGTTAATTTACATCCTCACCTAATTGGTGCGGCTGTAGTTGTGTCGGCATTACAGTTTTGGTATGCTTTTTGTATGGCACAGCTAGCGGTCAGGTTCGATGAACCGGCAACTATTGCGCTGGAGCGTCTAGTGCAACGGCATGGCCGGGGGCAATCCCAGATTATTCGAGAAGCCGTAATTGAATACGAGAAAAATGACCTGCTAGCGATGATGCGGGCCGAATCTGAGTCTATTCGCAACGATCCCCGTGAGCGGGCGGAATCGGATCAGGTTTTGGCGGATATGAGAAGCCGCCGTGCGTGGTGAAATCTACCGTTTCAACCCGCGGGATAACCGGGGCCATAAGCAAGCGGGGCAACGGTTGGCAGTAGTGGTGCAGTCCGATAATTTGTTGCTTTCGACTTGGTTAGTTGCCCCAACTTCCACTAGCGCTAGGAAAAGCGTCTTTAGGCCACAAATTGAAATCGACGGTAAGCTAAGCTGCGTATTAGTTGAGCAGACCACGGTGGTAAACCCTGAGACCGAACTGGGTGATTTCGTTGGGCGGCTTAATTCCCTCGAGGTAGGTGAACTGAATCAAGCGCTGAAACTCGTATTCGGCCTGGTTGGTTAACGTGCGTCCAGCGTGCTACTTGGAGGCAGCGAAAAACGCGTGATTGCACCTCATACACGGTTTGATTGCAAACATACATAAACCGCTCCGCCCCCAGGATTCGAACCTGAACCAAGGGCACCAAAAACCCTTGTGCTGCCGATTACACCAAGGCGGAATAATAGCCGAGTACTCCCAACGGGATTCGAACCCGTGTTGCCGCCGTGAAAGGGCGGAGTCCTAGGCCGCTAGACGATGGGAGCAGCACGCACTAGCGTAGCCGCATTTCGGGAGCGCCGCTAGTCCAGTGAGATGTGGCCCTCGCCACTCGACCATCCGCCCACTACCCGGCCACTAACGGCGGACGCGAATACGGGTATTTAAACGGCGGAGGTGAGGTTCCGGCGAAACACCGTTTGGCCGGGGGCCCGACCGGGAGCCGGGTTAGCCGAATCCCACAAATGCATGATGGAGTCGCGATGCACCGGCCGGTATTCCACCCAAGGCACTGGGACTGCGTGGATGCGCCCGTCGCCACCCAGGGTAGGCACAAAATCTAGCCGCTCTTCGCCCCGGAAACCCGATGAAGTGACTCGGAATTCATTGGGATCGGTAACACTCGGCATAACTTTCAAGATGTTCTCGGTAACCGATTCTGGATGGTTGAATTCCGCTGCCCGGTAATTGGCATTCGCCTCAGCTTCCCACTGAGCCGGCACAGCAGTGGGTTCGGTAGCGGGAGTGGTGCGTGGCTCGTGCAGCAGAGGGATAGCCAAGATCGGGGCCAAAGCGTGGTATTGGTCTCGGAATTGGGCGCCCGCCCTGGCGGTAAAGCCAGCTTGTTGGTGAGCCAAGTTGTATTGCTCAGAGGAACCAGCCGGGGGTATAGGCACGGCAGTTAAATCGTTATTAATTAAATGCTGGGGCCGCAGAACGATGACAGAGCCTTCTTTGCGGAATTCGAAGTTATCGCCATAACCATGCTGCTTTTCTCGCATCAATTCAACCATTTGCTGTTGCGCAGCCGGGGTGAATAACACCCGGAAATGTACTTCATCGTTCCGGTTAATCGCATGGAATAAAGCATCGAAATCTTGATTAGCTGTCAGGGTAAAGTTGTTATCTTGTGTGGTGTTGCGTGCTTGTTTTTCTAGCCGTTTAACTTCCCGGTTGACTTTCCGCTCCGCTTTTTTGCCTTCCAGAGCAGACAACTTGTTAGGTGCGCGGCTAAATGATAACTGCGGGGCAGCTTCCGTGCCCATGATAACCAGAGCATCGGGCCAATAAGTAGGAAATGGTTTAACTACCTGAGCGACTAAAGTTTGGGTGCGAGTAACGGGCCGAGTTCGCAGGCGTCCATTGGAGTCGGTATAAGTCTCCATTTCGATCCAAGAAATCACCAATGACCCGGTATAAGTTTTCTGGCCCATTTCATAATTCAGGGTCTGCAGAATCACAAAGGGGTTATCGTTAAAGGTGCCACTCTGGGTGGAAGTTACCGAGCTATCGGGGCCAACCGGTTGCTGTAAACCGTAATTTACGAACAAATCATTTTCCCGAGAACTTGGCACATAAGGGTCCAACTTCAAACCCGGCAGTGACTGTTCAGCTAAGGGGTCCAGCATATTCCACTGATAAGTCCCAGCTAAGGGCGCTAAACCGGCAGTAGCTTCAGCAATGTATTGGGCTTTTTGCGCAGTATCAGTTGCTACTTGTTCGCGCAAGGGTTGAATTCTATTGGTCAATAACATAGCAGCCCGGACGGCTAGACCAGCTAAACCCGTGGCAGCTACGGCGGCCCCAATCCAACCAATGGGTAACAAGTATTGGCCTTGGTTTTGCACAATAGCATTGAAAATAAAGGGCGAAGCAGCAGCCAATATTGAGCCAAGAATTGCGAAGACTCGCTGGGCCTTAAATTTATTTAGTATCTTTTGCCGGGAACTGAGCTCACCTGAGAGCTTATCAATTCGCAAATTCAGAACTTCATTGGCATCCACATCAATGCCAGCCCGTTCCACCATCCCTTGGAAAAGCTGTTGGGAGTGCCGGTGATAGTTAGGAGCGAATTGATCGCGATAAGCAGTTATCGGATGAAATGCCTCGCCATATGGATGATAGAGGGCGGTACTTTGGGGAGATTCTGCGTCTGCGTCACTTCGCTCCTCGCGCAGAATGACGGGCTCAATCAATTCATCGGACATCAGCGGGCTCGATTCAAATCTAGGGTAGCCCCCAAACGGGAGCCGACAAACACTGGCCGAGTAGTGAGTTTTTCATCCGCCGCTACCATTTGTTTAGCTGGCCACATAAAAATGTCGGTATTCCACATGTTAACGGTATCGTTATAAAGCGTGCGAGCTGCGGTTATCTCACGTTGCACATTGCGGTCAGAGCGTAAAGCTGCTTGGAGGGCAGGTGGGATAACCCCGCCATTTGCAGCTTGTGCCCGTTCAATTAAAACTTGATAAGCATGGTCTATCCGGCCATTGGTAATATTCCGGGCTTCATTAGGTAACCCACTGGCAAGACTGGGGTCAATGTCAGCAGTAAAGCCAGGTGCATTTCGCAGAATCTGTGCTCGCTGTTCTAAGAAAACATCAATTTGGGCGGCATTTGAGTTTATCCGACGATCTAAAGCGGTGAAATAATTGCGGGCTTTATTCTTTTTAACTTGCAGCACAATACCGGGGACGATCCCTAACACCCACATGCCAATTTCAAATACTTTAGACCCACCTTTGACAGTAGGGGAAAGTTGAGTATTAACCAATACGGCTGGCGCAGTTGAAATTGCAGTACTAGAAATTGGGGCGTTGGGACTAGCCAGAATTTCCCTAACGATGCCCAAGCGAATCGCAATGGTATTGGCATCCGAGTCAGAAACGCCGCGCCCTTTGGCTGACACAGCCTGGTTGTAGGTAGCAAAAGCCGAATTTAATTCCGCACTGGCCCGAGCTAAATTTGCTGAGGCGACCGGGTCATCAGTAGCGAAAGCCTCAGCGTATTTAAGTTCCTCTTCAATCTCAATTAGTTCCGAGGCGAACTGGGCTTGAGCTGGCATTAAAAACCTTTACGACGATGCGGTGTCCAAAAGGATGGTGACGGGGCCATCATTAATCAACTCTACTTGCATGTGAGCACCAAACTGGCCTGTCGCCACCGGCAATCCGCGCGCTCGCAGTGAATCGGCCACCGCATCCACCAACGGGGCAGCTACCGGTCCGGGTGCAGCAGCTACCCAGGAGGGGCGCCGACCTTTCTTGGTTGAGCCATAAAGCGTAAATTGGGAGACCACTAGAATGGGGGCATTAATTTCGGTTGCTGACTTTTCTTCATCGAAAATCCGTAGCTCAGCGATTTTCCGGGCGATGTACTCGACCACTGCGGCATCGTCATCATGCGTTATTCCGATGAAAACTAGCAATCCGGGTCCGGTGATAGCACCGGTCACTGCATCGTCCACCGAAACGGAAGCGCGGGACACCCTTTGGATTACTGCGCGCATAAATCAGGCGTCGAAGCGCGGATCGGTGGGATTGCCCGCTGCCCGGCTATCCAGGCTAGAAGTTTTATTCACGTTTTTGTTTCGCCGCCGTGCCAGGTTGCCCCCCACAGGCATGCCAGCTCCCGCCCCAACCCGGGAGCGCGAGCGGGAACCTGAGCGGCGCGGCTTGACCTCATCGCGCACCCCATACCAATAAGCAGCAGCGGGGATGATCGCCAGGATGTTCAGCATGATGCCGGTCATCTGCAATGCCCCCAGCACCGATACCAACAGACCGCCGCCCAGTAGCAGCATCCAGAAACGCTTGGTGCGGTTCCCGGCGGCAGCAAACGCCGATTCGGGCACGCGCGCGGCGTCAATCAGCCCAGCGATGGAGGCTAACAGCACACCTGCGGCAACCAGTACCGTCACCCCAAACCGCAACCAAAGCAAAATCTGCATGTTTTCTACCATACGACACCCAGTTTTGTGCGTGGCGTCACACGGGTTTCGGTAGGTCACCTTGGCGCCGGATGGCGCTCACTTCAGCAAAACGCGTGAATTGGCTCACGAAACGCCCTTACCAGCCATAATGCGTTCCACATCACACGCACTCTTGCCGTGTTAAACGGTTTCCAAGTGCCAGTATCAAGTTAACGGCGAGGTACACCGCAAGGTATTTGTGGGGAGACACAAAATGTTAGATGTAACCGAGGGTCAGGTTGCTACCGCAGGCGAGGCGGTCGCAATGGGCACCACTCGAGCACTGGACACCACTCGAGCACTGGACACCATTCAAGCACTAGGCACCACTCGAGCACTAGGCGCCCCTCGAGCAATCTGCGCGAGGAACTGGATGAACCGCAAGGTGTCGCGGGTTTTGTCAGCATCGTTGGCGTTGCTGTTGGGCGTGGGGTCGATACTCATGATGGCAACGCCCGAAAACCCGGCTGAAGCCGAAACCCGAGTCGAATTGCCATTCACTGGCGAGCCTCCCATTGGCCCCACAGTTTCTCATGTTGTGGTGCAAGTGGCGGGCAGCCGCAATGGCGCATCGGGCCAAGTAAACGGCCTAAACGGCGTTTGGCTGGGCCTTTACACCCAACCAAGCGGCGGCATGATGGTATTCCGCGCTAAATCGTCCCCCGGTTCTACCACCTCTAATGAAAATGACACCAACAGCACAGCCGATGGCATCGTGCGATTTGCGCTAACAAACACTGGCCGGCTCGATCCAGATACCTACCCGGAAGGCAAGGGGGCCCGCCCCGACAGCATCCTGGGTGGCTCCACTGTGCTTTACGTGCGGGCGCTCGACGAGGCGGACCTCCCCAACGGCGTCACCCAAGCATTGCCAGATGGTTGGCACTTCATCACCGAATTAGCCACCAACGAAGGCACCGAACCGCTACCGGATAAAGCTGGCAAAGGCGGCACCATCGCGCGGCCATACGCTTTCCCTGTGCCGACCACTGGCTCCCTCAGCGCGAACCGCTTATACCTGGCCGGCTCCACCGCCAACAACAACACCAACGGCGGCACCATCGGGTTTATGCCTAAGTCCAACCCGTCCAACATCGCAACCACCAATCAGGCTCCGCAAACTGCATCGGGAGGCGTATTCACGGTCAGTGCAGACAATGGCAAAATGCCCACCACCTGCGAAAACCTGAACGTAGCCCTGATTTTGGACATTTCCGCTTCAGTTAAGGGCGACTACCAAACCAAGCTCAAGGATGCCGCCTCGCAACTGGTTTCCGCATTCACCAACACCGGCCTATCCCTTCAGCTCTACACCTTCGGCACCAACGCCACCCGCCGCACCGACCTCACCGAACTCACCCCCAGCGGCGCCAGCAACGTCAAAAGCGTAATCAACTCATTCAAAAACGAAGAGTTCGTGGGCGGCTCCGTCGGCGGCGTACGTTACGACGCCCAATGGACCAACTGGGATGCAGCGCTGTGGGCATTGCAGCCGCAAACTATGGGTGGCCTGAGCCAAATGGGCGATGACACCGAATATGACGTCGCTATCTTCCTCACCGATGGCCTGCCCACCACCTACGGCGGTAACGGCGGCACCGGCAAGTCCGCCACCACCGGCAGCGAAGGCAGCAATGGCGGCGTATTCACCGACATCTTGCGCACCGAACGCGCCGTCCAGGCGGCAAATGCCCTAAAGGAACGCGGCACGCACATTGAGGTACTCGGGATCGGCGATGCCGCCATTTCGCCTAATTCCCTGCTCAACCTCGGCGCCGTAGCCGACGATGCTTCCGTCACCACCGAAAACTGGGACCAAGCCGCTCGTACCCTGCGCCTCAGTGTGCTCAAGCCGTGCCTGCCTTCCTTGACCGTCACCAAATACGAGCGCCCCTGGTACGCCCTGGAAAACGCCCCTAGCATCTGGGACCAAACCGCCACCAATCCCACCCTGGATGTCCCCGCCGCCGACTGGAAGTTCACCATTTCGGACCTGACCCCCACCCTGGCGCTAGACAAGACTTTCTTCTCCGCCAAAGAGGTAGCCGATGGCATCGCCACCAAACCGACCAACGCGAGCGGTTCGGTTTTCTATAAGCTGGATGCGGTCAACGATGGCACTCCGGGTTTTGACCCCGAGCGGGCCGACCAACTGGGTAGTTTGACGGTGGTGGAAAAGCAGGAACCCGGCTTCAACATCGTGCAGCAATTCTCCAAACTCGACCCCACTCCGCGTAACGCGCAATGCGTATACATCAGCCAATACACCACCGACGCCGCCATGAACGGCCCCTATGGTGGCGATGTGGTCGGCACCAAGCCGAGCTGGGTAGATGCCAACGGAGTTATCCATTTCAGCGCGGTCCCCGAAGGCGCCAACACCTCTTGGTGGATTTCCGCTAACGATGCCACCGCTACGCTGCGTAACGATGCCGTACCCACGGGCACCACCGCGGTGAAGTTCGCGCGCAAGGTGCCGTGGATTGACATCGAACGCGGCGGCTCTTCGGTAGAGCGCCCGGCCTTCCGCATCGTGGATATGGCAGTCACCGACATGGTCCGCTGCACCATGATCAACCAGGCCATGCGCCCGTTAGAGATTGTCGCCCCCGGCGGCCCCGACCTGAGCGGCCTCACTTTCACCGGCACCCATGTGCTGGATTACGAGTGGAACATTGACAAGCACGTTGACCGTCCGGCTGCCTACACCACCATGATGGACGATTCGGCAACCTTTAACTACCAACTCGACGTGGCCGCCCGGCTGCGGCCCGAGTCGGAAGGCCGCGCTTTCACGGCATCGGGGGTTGTGGAAGTTAAGAACCCCAACGTTGAGGTTAAGTGCGAGAAGGACGATCCCACCTGCGTACCGAAGCTGGGCGCTCCGCTCAGCCTGGCCGGTGTCAAGCTGTCCATTGACAACAAGGCGATTGACTCGGTCACTTGGACTTATGGCGACCCAGCCTACCCCGCTCCGTGTGAGACTCCGGTTTACTTCAAGACCCCTGGTTGGGTGGTCAATGGCATCCCGGAAGAAGTTGACGTTGACTATGTCCGCAGCCCCAACAGCTCTGTTTTGGCTGGGCAGGAACTGCCGACCTTAGTAAAGGCAAACGGCGAAACTGCGTTTAAGATGACTTGCGATGCTGCTGGCAACCCGGTTTTGTCCAGTGACGGCCAAGTCGTGGCCATCACTCGCAACCAAGACTATGCCGGTTTAGCCACTGAACCAGGTTTGCTCAAAGAGGATCACCAATACCGGTTCGCCCTGCGCGCCCGTACCGAAGCTGGCGTGGGCCAAGTGCCGTTCCGCTTCGTGGCTTACTACGTCCTCAATGGTCAGAAGCATTACGACTGGGTCAACCCCACCAGCATCAACGAAAACTGGTCGCAAGTTTATGGCTCCTGGCGTGTCCCCACTGGCGCCCAAGATGCCGCTATTTACCTTGGCTCGGGCGACTTGGCTCGCGGTGAGTACACCTACTTCGTGGATGACCTAGTTATCTCCGAAATTACCACTTACACCCCGCAAGTCACGTCGGTGAACTTCGACGATGAAAGCTTCGGAGACTTCTGGATCCCCTCTGGGGCGCCGGCTCTCAGTTTCGTAGCTGGCGGCGCCGATGGTTCGGCTGGCAAGTTCCTCGACATCGCCCGCGCCCATAACTACGAAGGCATCGAGACTGCCCCTGGCGTCATCCAGCCCGGTACTTCCTACGAGTTCTCCATGCACGTCCGCACTGCCGATGGCGTGGGAGCCAAGCGGGTCCGCTTTGTGGGCACCGATACCGCCCAGCAGAACTGGGCCGACCCCACCTATAGCTGGATTGGCGACACCGAGGTGAACGATGGCGACTGGACCACTGTCTCCGGCTCTTGGGTTACCCCTCTGACCAGCAAAGATGGCACTCCGCTCACCGAGAATGATCTCAAAGTTTATCTCGGGTCGGAAGGGGACAATGAAGACTACGACCTGTATGTAGATAACATCGTGGTGCGTCGTCTCAGCACCGGCGGCACCGCCAAGATGATCACCGCTGCCGACAACGAACCATACTCGTTCCTGGACGAGATCATCGTCGCTCCGGGTGCTTCGGTAAAGCTGCCGCTGAGCTGGGCTTCCGATGACAAGCCGGCCGATGGCGTCGAAGCCGTATTGACTGTGCCTTATCGCTACCGCTGGACCATGTTGGCCAACCAAGTGGCCCAATCCAGTTACAAGAGCGCCTGCCCTGATGCCAACTTCACCTGCTGGAACGCTAGCAAGAAGGTGGACATCCCCAACCCCAACTCCGTACCCCTGGCATTGTCCGAGGTTAACGTGCTGGTCAACGGCGCCAAGGTGACCGAGGTTGCCGAAACCCCAATGCTAAAGTGCGGCAAAACCGCCACCCCAGCCAGCCGGGTGCTGGCCGATGTAATAATCCCCACCGATTGCTTACTGTCGGTTGACCTGAACTGGACCGGTCAGCCGCAGCCGCAAGGTTCGGCAGTGCTGGTGGAGATCGTGATCAACAAGCGGGCAGCGATGAAGGTTGACTTCACCGAAGCCCCGATCCTGGAAAACTACGCTGCTTACCTGACAGACGTGCTGAGCGCTGCGGGTGTAGCCGACCAGGTCAACCTGTGCGATGGTAATCAACCTGCTGGGGTTACTTGCGACAGCCGCGGCCCGCTGCTGGATGCTCGGGTGGCTGGCAACTGGGCGTTCAACTACTCCCGCACGCTTCATTACGACAACGAACTGGCAGCCGTTAACCCGCAAGCTAACCAGTGCTTAAAGTTTAACAACGTCGCTACCGTGACCCCCAAGGATGCCGTAGCCGGTGATAAGCCGATTTCCGACGCCGAAGCAGTGTTGGTGTGCCCGCCGCAACCGCAATGCGAATACAACGGATTCCTGGCCGCAGACGACCCGACCTGCCGCAGTTACCAGCAGGATTACGATGCCGCGCTGCGGGTATGGGGCCAGCGGATGTTCCGCAACACCGAAGGTCAGTGGGCTCCGGTATATGAGTACGAGGCCAACGCCCCCACCACGCCGCTGCCCTACCTGGGCTTTAACCGGCCCGACATCCACCTGATGATCGGTGATGCGATTGAGTACGCAATCCAGGTTACTAACCAGGGTTACGAGACCATCCACATTGACGGTATCGCATTCCACCCAGCTCCTGGCGTGGTTTTTGACACTGACCAAGTCAGCTTTGATGAAACCAACGTCAACGGCGAGTGGCAGGTACAAGCCGCCGCTGATTCGGAAACTGGTGCTGCCCGCTGGCTGTATCAAGCAAGTCCAGATGAGTTGGTATTGGCGCCCGATCAGTCAGCAACGGTAATGGTTACTGGCATCGTGACTCCCGAAGTAGCTAACTCGCTCAGCGCTGGTAATCGCTTCGAGTCCTACGCCGAAATCACTTCCATCTCTGCCTACCTGCCGGTTTGCGACGAGGGTTACGCCCTCAATGAGGCGGGTAACACTTGCGTGCCGCTGACCTGCCCGGATAACTCCGGGTTGAACGATGATGAGACCGATTGTGTTTGCTTGGTCGGTTTCTCTCAGGATGAAGATGGCAATTGTCTGCCGGTGGTTTGCCCTTTGGACTCGGCCTTTAGTGAAGAGGTCGCAGATTGCGTTTGCACCTACGGGGCCGACGATGCGGGTGTCTGCCTGGCCGAGCCAGTTGCAGAACCTGAATCGGACTTCGACGTTGCTGTTATCGTAGAGGAAGAGCCAACCGAAACCGAGGGGGCTGACCTGTCAACTGAAGAGCCTGAGTTTGAAGTAGAACAGACGGCCTTCATGCCGGTCATGGCATTCCGGGCTTCGTTCGCCAACTTCATCGTGCCGACTGCCGCTCAAGTTGAAGGCGCCACCTTCATGGCTGCTGACACTGCCGCGTTGCTGCATGGCACCTATGCCTGGACCCCGGTGCCGGACAAAGATTCCCCCGAACTAGGTTCCTTGAACTCCGCCCTCAGCACCTCCCTGGCCAAGTTCAATTACGGTAAGTACGACAACATCATCTCAATGGCTGCTCCGTATGACCTGGACAATCACGATGCTACCCGGGCCATGCTCATCCTTAATATGGATGTTTGCCCGGCCAACCCGGCCCTGTCAGCCAGCGACCCGGCTTGTAGCCCTTGCCCGTTCAATGCGGCCTTGTCGGCTGGTTCGCCGCTGTGCCGCACCGATGGCAAGGTAGTTCCGCCCGATCCCTCGAACCCAAACGTGCCCAACACCCCTGGGCCTCGGGTGCCGAAGTTGCCGAACGTGCCTACTACTGTTGATGGCAAGATCAAGCACAATCCGCCGGTCTTGACCTCGCGGGAACTGTCGGCTCAGCAGGCTAAGGCTCCGCTGTCTCGGACCGGGGCGGACTGGCTGCCCCTGGCTATCGGTAGCTTGGTGTTAATCTCCGGCGCGGTGGTTTTAATAGTTAATCGCAAACGTACGCAGGATTAATCGTCGCTTTACTGCTCGGCGATTCTCCGGCGGGTTTGTCCGCCGTTAGTGGCAGAGTGATTTTCGTGAGTTCTAAGACGTCGGAGGAGCGGACGGCAACCGATTTAGTCGCGCGCATCTCGGAGCATCTGCGCGGGGAAGTTGAGGTGGTGCCGCGCCGCCGGGCCGAGTACAGCACCGATGCTTCAAATTATCGGGTGGTGCCGCAGTTAGTTGCTTTTCCGCAGACCGATGATGACGTAGTGGCGTTGCTAGCGGCGCTACGGGAAGAAGGCATCCCGATCACGGCGCGAGGTGGCGGCACCTCAATCGCCGGTAACGCCGTCGGAACCGGTGCCGTGCTGGACTTTTCTCGGCATCTCAACCGGGTATTAGCACTTGACCCCAGCGCATCGGGGCCAGGAGGTGGTGGGCCAAGCGCGACCGTCCAAGCGGGCTGCATCATGTCAACCCTGCAAGCCGCCGCCGCGCCATTCGGCCTGCGTTTCGGCCCTGACCCATCCACGCAAAACCGAGCCTCGTTCGGCGGCATGATCGGTAACAACGCCTGTGGCCCTCACGCTGTCGCTTATGGGCGCACGGCCGACAACGTGTTGGAACTGGATTGCGTGGATGGGACCGGGCGCCGGTTTACCGCAGGCAGCGGCGACCCGACTTTCGCTACGGTACCGGGTTTGGCGCAATTGGTTTCGGAAAATCTAGGGATTATCCGCACGGAATTTGGCCGGTTTTCTCGGCAAGTTTCCGGTTATTCCCTAGAGCATCTGTTACCGGAAAATGGGTCTGACCTGGCTAAAGCTTTGGTGGGCAGCGAGGGCACCTGTGTGACCGTGCTGAGCGCCAAAGTCAAGCTAGTTCCGATGCCGCAGCAACCAAATTTGGTGGTATTGGGCTATCGGGACATGTGCGAAGCGGCCGATGATGTGCCTGCGATGCTGGCGATTACCGGGCCGGGGCGGCCGTTCGCGATCGAGGGGCTGGATGCTCGGTTGATGCAAATCATCGCCAACCATTTAGGTGCCCAGCAGGTTCCGGCCCTGCCCGAGGGGGCCGGGTGGCTGATGATTGAAGTGGGTGGGGCCACCCCGGAACAAGCCCTCGCCCATGCCGAAGCCGTAGTAGCTGCCTCGAACTGCATTGACTCAGCGATCCATCCAGCCGGCCCGGAAGCTGCTCGCCTCTGGTCGGTGCGGGCCGATGGCGCCGGATTGGCGGGCCGCACTCTCGGCAACGAACAGGCCTGGCCCGGCTGGGAAGACAGTGCGGTATTGCCGCAAAACCTGAGCGCCTACCTGCGCGACCTGCTGGCCCTGCTGGATAAATACGGGCTAGATGGCGTGCCCTATGGTCATTTTGGCGACGGCTGCATCCACATGCGCGTTGACTTCCCGCTCGAACAGGACAATGGCACTTTCCACGATACCCCCGTCATTCTGCGGCGGAACGTAGCGAAGACGCAGAATCTAGCCAGCGGTAACAGTGTATTCAGAGCCTTCATGGAAGATGCCGCCGATTTAGTAGTCAAGTATGGCGGCTCAATGTCCGGTGAGCATGGGGATGGCCGTGCCCGGTCGGAACTATTAACTAAGATGTATAGCCCAGCCGCCTTGGAATTGATGTCCAAGTTCAAGGCCCTGTTCGATCCGGATAACAACTTGAATCCCGGCATCCTCGTGCAGCCTTATCGGCTCGATGAAAACCTTCGGCGGTCCCAAGCTGCCCCGCTAGACTCTCGGCGTCCTTCCCGACGTTCCGACGGGCGGGCCAAGCATCTTGGCAAACTGCACGGCATCGAAGCGAAAGCTGGCTACCGGGGCTTCTCCTTTGCCGAAGACCACTATGACCTGACCAAAGCCGCCCACCGCTGCATGGGTGTGGGCAAATGCCGGGCTGGTTTGGGCGGGGTGGCGAATTCGTTTATGTGCCCCAGTTATCAAGCCACCAAAGATGAGAAGGATGTCACCCGAGGCCGGGCTCGGGTACTCCAAGAAGCACTCAACGGCTCGCTCGTCCACGGGCTAACCTCGCCGGAAGTCCGGGAGTCCCTTGACCTGTGCCTGAGTTGCAAAGCTTGTTCTTCCGACTGCCCGGCCGTCGTTGACATCGCCCGCTGGAAGTCCGAAGTTTTACACCGCACCTACAAGGGCCGCGTTCGCCCGGTTGACCACTATGTGCTGGGCTGGTTGCCGCGCTGGTTGGCATTGCTCAGCACGTTGCGGGTCTTTGTCCCGCTGATTAATGCCGTAATGGGGATCCCGCTGGTAAAAGGGTTGGTGTTGCGGGTCGGCGGGATGGACCCCCAACGCTCTTTGATGAAATTCGCCAGAACTCCGTTTCACATCTACGCCAAAAAGCACTACTCCCCTCATTCTCTCCGCGATTCTGCGCAAGTCGCAGAGTACCCCGGCAAGACTTCGCTGGGTGTAGAAACCGAGCGACGCAGGCGCAGAATCTCCGGCGCTGCGGCCTCGGGCCAGGTAAATCAACCTCCGGTAGTGTTGTGGACCGACTCCTTCTCCGACGGTATCGCGCCCAACGTCCCAATCGCGGCCGTGAAAGTGCTGGAGAGTGCCGGGTACCGGGTCATCATCCCCGATGAGGTGGCCTGTTGTGGCTTGACTTGGATTTCGACCGGGCAACTTGACGGTGCCCGCCGCCGCATGGAAAACCTAATGCGGGTGCTCGGCCCCTACGCGGTTAACGGCATCCCCATCATGGGCCTGGAACCGAGTTGCACAGCCGTTCTCCGTTCCGACTTAGTTGATCTTTTTCCGGATGACCCGCGGGCCAAAGCCATCGCCGCCGCCACGCATACTTTTGCGGAACTGCTGACTGACCCGGCCACGGCTCCCGTTGATTGGCAGGTTCCTGACTTGTCAGACTTAACTGCCGTGGTCCAGCCACACTGCCACCATCACTCGGTGTTGGGGTTTGCCGAGGATGAGAAACTCCTGCGCAATGCTGGCGCCAACATTGAAGTATTGGCGGGCTGCTGCGGCCTGGCGGGCAACTTCGGGATGCAAAAAGGCCACTACAACATCTCGGTCGCGGTAGCCGAAAATGCATTGCTCCCGGCTCTCCGCAAGGCTGACCGGAACACCGTATTCCTGGCAGACGGTTTTAGTTGCCGGACTCAAGCCGCCCAGCTAGCAAACAAAGAGGGGAAGGCGTTGGTCGAAGTCATCGCTGACCACCTCGGCTAAGGTGCCGTCTAGCGCAATCTGCGAAGCGCACCTCCGGCGCGAGTGGTTGAGATAGGATGGGAGAGCGGTTTCTAGTCGAGGGCAAGTAGGGGGTGTGATGGCGCTCAGTTTGGCAAAGCGGGCGGTGCCGTCGGCTCCGCAGTTAACCGCCACCGCGCTCGACGGGCTGCTTGGGGAGTCGCTGTTCCCAATTTTCCAGGGGGATGGCACCGACGACCCCAGCGTGGTAGCCCTGGATGCCAGCGGAGCAGCCGTCACCGTGGAACTGGTGGAAAACCTGGACCACGAGGCACTGCTGCGGGCGCTCAGTCATGCGGGCGCCGTGGGCCGGTTGTCGCGCGGGGAACTAGCTGCCCGCTACAGCGCTGGGGTGGATAGGTTCAAGAGGGACCTGACTAATTACTTGGATTCGGTGCCTTTCCGCCGCCCACGCCCCGGTAGCGAAGGTGCCCGGCTGGTGGTGATTTGTGCCGAGGCTACTCCAGAAGTTTGGGATGCGGTTGAGTTTCTGAATCGGCCTGATTTCCCGATCAAAGTGCTCCGGGCCGATTGGTTGCAAGCAGTTGATGGCCGCGAATTTGTGGATGTTTCGCCCTTGGTGGTTCCGGTGCGACCCAAACCCGCTTTGCCGTTGCCTGATGCCGTACCACCGCAAGCCGTGGCTACTTTGCCATACGCCACATCGCCGCAGTTTCAAACTCTGGCGCCCACCGGGTTTGCGCCAGTTCTGACTCGGGCTGCTCGGCGCCGCCAACAAGCCGCAACCAATCCAGTTGAAGCGCCACAGCCGTTGCCAGAGCCGCCACCGGGCCAACCCACCACTCGCCTCAGCCGCAAGCAACTGCGCGAGCGAGGAGAACTCAGTAATAGTGGTTATCCAGCCGATGTCGAATTCACCGGGGTATTTGCCCAGGGGACCGATGCCGCAGACCACCTAAGCTGGGATACCACTACCCTCCCAGTGATCGCCCGGCATAACCGCCATCTCAATCAGGCATCATAGCTAACGAAACAGGCATAGTCGCAAGGTCGGGTGAGATGCAAGGCCGAGCATGAGCGACATGGAGGTAGACTCCACGAGCGGGTGCGAGAACGCCGCAGATTGCCCGAGATTGCGGCTATGCCACATTTATGACGATTTTGCCGGTCTGATACCCGCTAGCCAGGCGCGAGAGACCCTGCTTCACATCGGGCAGACTGAACTCGGAATCAATCAGCGGCCGCACCCCGGTAGCTACCAAGAAGTTGGCCAAGGCCTCCAAGTTGACCCGAGTCCCCATCGTGACCCCAACTACCTTGACCTCATTGAAGAACACCCGAGTCAACTCAGCTGGCGGGGCATCGCCAGTAGTGGCACCGCAAACTGCAATAGTGCCGCCAGGCCGGACCGACCGGATGGAGTGGCTCCAAGTTGCTGCACCCACGGATTCAATTACCGCATCAACTCGCTTGGGCAGGCGATCCCCAGGCTGACCAGCCCATTTAGCCCCAAGCTTCAATGCCTTTTCCCGTTTCCCAGCAGAGCGCGAGGTAGCGTAAACTTCGAGGCCAGCAGCTTTGCCGAGAATAATGGCAGCCGTGGCGACCCCGCCGCCGGCGCCTTGCACCAACACCGAATGGCCGGGCTTGAGTTTGGCGGCTCGGAACAGCATCTCGTAAGCGGTGAGGTAGGCAGTTGGCAGGCAGGCGGCTTGCTGGAAACTCAACTCAGCAGGTTTCGGGATGAGGTTGGCTGTCGGCACGCTGACGTACTCGGCCAAAGTGCCTTGGTATTTCTCGGACAATAACGAGCGGCTTTCCCGAGCGTCCACGCCGACCCCATCACCGCCGATTACCCCATGCACAATCACCTCGTTGCCATCGGGCGTTACCCCAGCGGCATCGGTACCCAAAATCATCGGTAACTGCTTGTCACTCAAGCCCACCCCGCGCAGTGCCCACAAATCGTGGTGGTTCAAGGTAGCTGATTTGACCTGCACGGTGGTCCACAGCGGGCGTTCCTCCGGCTGCGGCCGCTCGCCAACTACTAGCCCGTCAAGAGGAGCTTCCGGGACCAACCGTTCAACATAAGCAGCAAGCATGTGGCCAGCCTAACTTACGCGTGGTTTTATCGAGTTAGGCAATCAGCGTTATGTCATCGGTAGGGAGGTTGGCGGGGTCAAGCAGGGCTAAGAAGCTGCGAACCGCCGGGCCGAGCTGTTCAAATTCAATCAAGAAACCGTCATGCCCGTGGCCGGAATGAATCACCACTAGTTCGGCATCGGGCACTAAGGCTGCGATATGTTCCGACTGGCTAGGCGGATAAAGGCGGTCGGAATCCACTGCGACCACCAAAGTTTGCGCAGTAATCGCAGTCAAGGCTTCATTAGTGCCGCCCCGGTCACGGCCTAGGTCATGCGTAAACATCGCCTCGGTCAGTACAATGTAACTGTTGGCATCGAACCGGCGCGCGAGCTTATCGCCATGATGGTCTAGGTAACTTTGGATGGCGTATCGTCCATCCACCAGCGGGTCCTCGCCGCTTTGCGGGAATCGCTGAAACCGTTGGTTCAGTTCATCTGCCGAACGATAGGTGGCGTGGGCGATTTGGCGGGCGATGGCAAGCCCCCGATGTGGCCCGGCGTCATCGTAACTGTCATAATAATCGCCGCCCTGGAAACCGGGGTCCAGCCGGATTGCGGCCAGTTGCGGGTGCGCCCAAGCGATTTGGTCGGACGATGTAGCCGCGCTGGTGGCAATGGCAATTAGCTTGCGCACCTCGATGCCGTTTTCGGGTCCGAGCAGCGCCCATTCCAGTGCCCGCAGGCCACCCATTGAGGCACCCACTACCGCTTGCCATTGGTGAATACCCAGGTGATGGGCCAGCCCGATCTCGGCCGCCACTTGGTCGCGCACGGACAGCCGGGGGAATTCTCCTGCCCAACGCCGCCCGCCAATCCGGCGTGAGGCTGGGCCGGTAGTGCCCGAGCAGCCGCCCAGCACATTGGGAGCCACCACAAAATACTTATCAGTATCTATTGGGCAGCCCGGCCCAACCATTTGCTCCCACCAACCGGCAGTGAGTTGACCCGGTGCTTTACCATCCGTGACGTGCGCGTCGCCGGTCAGGGCGTGCAGGATTAGCACGGCGTTGTCGCCAGCATCGTTCAATTCGCCCCAAGTTTCATAAGCGACGATGACGTGGGGCAATACCTTGCCACCTTCGAGTTGCAAGTCACCAATTTGCGCAAACCGCCGCCCCGCCACCGGGTCGCCAACTTCCCAGGCGGCCGAGGGCGGGACGGGCGGTTTCACGCGGGCGCGCGACACATCGCCAGTGGGCTTTACCCGGCGAGTAGTCAACGTGTCACCCCTTTCATTGAAGTGTTGAGGAGTTGAGTGTCGGGGTTGATAACGCTAAACGCCTTAAAACGTTACCAACCCCGACACCAGCCAGCCGGTCAAACCTAGGCAGCGAGGATTTGGGCGCTCGCGGTTTCTGTTAACTCTTGCACTTTGGCCTGAACGGCAGTAAAGCCCAACTCTAGGTCGGCGATGATATCGTCAATGTGTTCCAAGCCGACCGACAGCCGCACCAGCCCTGGCGAAACCCCAGCCGCAACCTGTTGTTCCGGCGTGAGTTGCGAGTGAGTAGTGGAGGCCGGGTGGATTACCAGGCTGCGCACATCGCCGATGTTGGCGACATTCAAATGTAATTCCAAGGCACCAACAAAGGCGGCCCCTTTAATCCGAGCCAATTCCAAATCCGGTTCGTTTAATTCGAAGGAAAGGACGGCCCCGGAACCTTTGGGTAAATACTTTTGCCCGCGTAGGTATTCATCAGATGAAGGCAAACCTGCATATTTCACCTTGGCAACTTCAGGTCGGTTTTCTAACCATTCGGCCACCTTTTGGGCATTCTCAACATGGCGTTGTAACCGCAAACTTAATGTCTCAATACCTTGGTCAACTAACCAAGCGCTGAGCGGGGAAATTGCTGGCCCTAAATCACGCAACAGCTGCACCCGAGCTTTCAATATGTAACTCAAATTCGTGCCAAATGCAGAACCGACTCCGAGGTCTCGGGCATAAACCAGACCATGATAACTCTCGTCCGGCTCATTGAATCCGGGGAACTTATCCCGAGCTAATTCTGAGCCATAATCGAAATTACCCGAATCAACAATAGCCCCGGCAATCACCGAACCATGCCCACCTAAGAACTTGGTCGCGGAATGGATTACCACATCGGCACCAAACTCAATTGGACGCAGCAAATAAGGGGTCGGTACGGTGTTATCCACGATCAGCGGAATACCGTTAGCGTGCGCAATTTCGGCGATGTTTTCAATGTCTAAAACATTGGCGCCGGGGTTGGCCAGGGTCTCGCCGAACAATAGCTTGGTGTTGGGTTGCACCGCGTCGCGCCACTGCTGTAAATCTGCTTGGTCAGCGACAAACGTAGTGGTCACGCCCAGTTTGGGAAGCGTGTGTTGCAGCAGGTTGAAAGTGCCCCCATACAACGATGAAGAAGCCACGATGTGGTCGCCAGCGTTAACCAAGTTCAAGATAGCCAACTGAATTGCGGATGAACCGCTGGCGGTCAGCAATGCCCCTACGCCGCCTTCCAGGTTAGCGATACGGTTTTCCACTACTTCCTGAGTGGGGTTCCCAATCCGGGTGTAAATAGGGCCGAGTTCTTGCAGGGCAAACCGGGCTGCGGCAACCTCTGGACTGGGGAATTCATAGGCCGTGGTTTGGTAAATGGGTAAGGATACCGCACCAGTTGTCGGGTCAGTTGTTTGCCCGGCATGGATTTGGCGAGTTTCAAATGCCCAGCTTTCCGCTTTATTAGCAGAATGGGCAGCATTATTTGAGGTCATGGAAGTAATTCCTTATTTGAATTGAAATGGATATGCCATTATTCCGCGCTGAGTTGCAGAACCAAGAAACTTAATTGTTAACGATAATCAGTTAAAGCGGAACAACCTTCAGATTCGTTTTGGAATCTCGACATTCTAGTCGACGCAATTATTGAATTGGAATTGGTTTACCGATACGGCAAAACAGAGAAGTGGGGCTTTAACAGCCCAAGTGCATTCGACAACACATTCGCTTACTCACAAAGTTATTCCTATCACACCTTGCAACAGCAACGCAATTTATAATCATATGTCGGCGTGTTGCCGAATAGGTTGGGCGCGGTGAAGCCCGTTAAAACTAGGCTAGCCGCCAAACTCCCACCGCAGGGCCAGTGCCGGCCACTACCAGTTCCGAGCCAACTACCGAGAGGGCGGAAACCCCGGCAATGGAGCCGCCATAAAGCAACTCGGGCGGTTCGGGGCCAAACAGCCCGGCAGCAGGCAAGCGAATCCCAGGCCAAGGCGCCCGAGCCAGCATTACCAGTACGCGTTCATCAGCAGTTTCGCGCAAAAACGCGACGGCATCGGGCATTGCGAAAACCCAACGCATCCCACCATCGCGGAGCGCCCGGCTGCGAGCACGCACGGCTGCCAGCGAACGGAACACCTCGAATGTGGCGCTATCCCAGCGCGAGGAACTCTCAGCGCCAAACTCGGTGCTTGCCTGGCTGTCGCCGCCCTGCGCCACACCCGCCGCATCATCGGTTTCGATTTGCGGCCAAGGCATCGTGCGGCGACCGGCCTCACCTTTGAAGCCGGTGAACCCGCCCTCGTCGCCCATGAACACCACCGGCGTACCAGGCGAAGTGAACAACATTGCGGCGGCCACCTCGACCACGGCGGCATCGTCGCCCGTCACGGTGCGGATGCGCGGGGTATCGTGCGAACTGAGCATGTTCCACAGCCGAGTCCGGATTTTCCAGGGGTACTCGGCGCCGAGTTCGCGCATTACCTTGACCATAGACTTACCGGAGAGCCGCGGGATGCGGGCGGGGGTGCCCAGGAAATCTAGCTCGGTTGATGGGGAAACTACCCAGGTCCACAGTGGCCTAGTGAACGCTGCGTAGTTCATGTTTGACATCCAGCCATCGCCGGGTAAGTCGGCGGCGGCATCGTGAAAGTGCTCGGAAACTAGCAGGGCATTGGGGTTTTGCTGGACAATCGCAGCGTGAACTCGCCGGGCCAGCGCTTGGTTGTAATCGTCGCCCTGGAACCGGCCACTCATGTTGGCCACGTCAATCCGCCAGCCATCCAGGTTATATGGTGGCCGCAGCCAGTACCGGATCACCGAGTCCGGCCCGTCAATCATCCGCTCCCACAATTCGGCCGAAGCCCAGTTCAACTTGGGCAGGGTATGGATGCCCAGCCAGGAAACGTACGGCACGCCGCGATGTTCTTGCCAGTAATAAAAACCGTATTCCGGCGAATTAGGGTCGGCCTGCGCCGCTTTAAACCACTCGTGGGAATTGCCGGTGTGGTTGGTGGTCAAGTCCCCGATGATCCGCATGCCACGGTGGTGGGCGGCATTGGCTAACGAGGCCAGCGCCTCATTGCCACCCAGCAGCGGGTCAACCTGGTCAAACCGGGTGCCGTCATAGCGATGCACGGAACCGGCTGGGAAAAATGGCGTCAGGTAAAGCGTGTTAGCACCGAGTTTTTGCAAGTAATCCAGGTGCTGTTCGATGCCGAGCAGGTCGCCGCCGAAATACTGCCAACCGCTGCGGCGACCATTCGCAAATGGCTCATCGTCCCAGCTCCGCGGCTCGGCCCACTCCGGGATTTGGTATCCAGTTTGATCCCCAGTGGCGACCCCCAAATCCGAGTGAGACCGGGCGAAGCGATCCGGGAAAATCTGATAAACAAACGCATCAGAAGTCCAGGCTGGCGGCGGCTCGAACGTGGTGGCCCGGAAGTCGTACAGGTCCGGCACATCGCGGGCGCTGACACCCCGGCCGGTCACCCAGCGGTATTTGCCCGGCGTATCTAGTAACCAGCGATAATTGGTGACCGGGTTATGCACCGTTAATTCGGCTACATACCATCGTTCATTTTCATCTTCGCGATCTACCCTGGCTGGTACGCGAAATGGCTCGGCATCGTAGGTGGGCCGCAGCCAGACGGCCTGCTCCCGGTAATGTTTGGGCACCCGCAATCGCACCGGGATGGTGTCCCCGATTTGCGGGGTCTCCTGCGGCATATACAGCTCGGAGCCGTCGTGGTGCGGCTGGGGGAAGAGTCTCACGATTGATTAGGCACGATGCCGTAGTACGGGCACGATGCCACAGTGTCGGCACGATGATTCTGCGCGCGCACGATGCCGCAGTGTGGCACGTTGGTGTCGTCGGGCACGATGGTATCGCTGGGCCGTCACTCCTCAAAGGGGCGATTACCTGTGGTAATACCCGGCGTTGCGGGCGCGCTCGTACGAGGCCCGGATCTCCGCCTCGGCAGCCGCCTTATCTACCCAGTGGGCGCCTTCAACGGATTTGCCCGGTTCCAAGTCTTTGTAAACCGCAAAGAAGTGTTGGATTTCCAGGCGATGGAAGTCGGAAACGTCGTCAATATCTTGGCGCCAGGCCGCGCGCTGGTCACCGGCGGGGACGCAAAGCACCTTGTCATCACCACCGGCCTCATCGGTCATCCGATACATGCCGACCGCGCGGCAGCGGATCAGGCAGCCGGGGAAAGTCGGTTCCTCCAACAGCACCAAGGCATCCAGCGGATCGCCGTCCTCGCCCAAAGTGTGCTCGATAAACCCGTAATCATCGGGGTAACGAGTCGAGGTGAAGAGCATCCGGTCCAGGCGGATGCGCCCACTTTCGTGATCTACCTCGTACTTATTGCGCGAGCCTTTGGGGATCTCGATGGTGACATCAAACTCCATTGTTTTCGCACTCCTCAAAAGCGTTAAATCTGCTGTTCGCAGGGTTGAACTCGCGTACCAAACTACCTTATGGCACTTTTTGTCCGCCCGCCGTGTCACAATCAGCCGCAATACCAGGCGGGTGCTGCTGGGGCCTCGCCAAAAGGGGGTGGGCAGCTATGGGTGCAAAAGCACGCGTTGGCATCGGGCTGGGGCTTGCTGCGTTGTTGGCGGGCGGTTACGTCGCTGCCGATATTTATGACGTGCTGCCCCAAAACTTGCCCGGCATGCTCACGATGGCGCCGCTTCCCCCGCAACCTGCACCATTCCCGGACATCCCTGGGGCGGTGGCGGCGCCGCCGGTTTCTGCGATTATGACCGGTTTATCGCCCGATGCCGCCATTCCACCAGCTAGTTCGGTGCAAGAGCTAATAAATGTCTTAGTCGCCGACCCGCGGATGGGGCCGCACGTTGGGGTTTTGGTAACTGACCAGTTGACTGGTGAGATTTTGGGTGAAGCGAACCGATGGGGCAATTTCACTCCCGCTTCCACGGAGAAGTTGTTGACTGGCCTGGCGGCTTTCTATGAGCTGGACCCGGCGGGTCGGTTGCCGACCATCGTTAGGCAAGATGGCTCTCGGTTGATTCTGGTGGGTGGCGGAGATATGCTGCTGGCACCTGGGCCGGGGCATCCAGATCAAGTTGATGATCACGCTGGCCTAGGCGATCTGGCGGCAATGACCGCAGCCCAACTTACCTTGCAGGGCCGCGATACGGTTTACTTGGAATATGATGATTCCCTATTCCTAGACCCTCGGATTGCTCCCGATGTGCCCCCTGGTGAGCAGCGGATTTACGTTGCCCCGGTGGCATCTATGGCAGTCAATCAAGCGCGGGCTGACTTGGAAACCAAATCAGACAGCGCCCCGCGGGTGGTTGACCCGGCTCAGCGCACGGCGGAACTATTTGCCGCTGCGTTGGTTGAGCATGGGATAACGGTAGATGGGCACCCCAGCCGGGTAATTGGCACCACCAACACCATCCCGGAGATTGCCAGGGTTGAGTCGGCTCCGATCGGGGAAATTATCGAGTGGGCCATGCAGCGTTCGGATAACACCATCACCGAAGTGCTGGGTCGGCTAGTTGCCGTGGAATTGGGTTTGCCTGCCACCAACACCGGGGCAGTCCAGGCGGTTAGCGCCATCGTGGAACGGCTGGGGATCAATTTGGCTGGAGCGCAGCTCGTGGACTTGTCGGGCCTGGGGCGCGGTTCGGAGTTGAGTCCCACCCAGTTAGTAAACGCCGTGGATGTGGCGGTTTCCGGGCCTCCAGCCTTGCGGGATTTGGCTAACGGCATGCCAATCGCCGGCATGACCGGCACTTTGCACAACCGCTTTGAAGGCGAGGAGTTTGGAGCGGGAATGATTCGAGCAAAAACTGGATCGTTGCCTGGGGTAACCGCCCTAGCCGGCACAGTGGTCACCGCGAACGGCAGGCTTTTGCTGTTTACCGTAATAGCTGACCAGACCCCTGGGCCGGGGCAATATGGGGCGCGGCAAGCGTTGGATCCGTTTGTGACCGGCCTCGCGGCACTCGGGCGGTGAAATTATGAGTAACAAAATGGTGGATTGGGACGCAGCAGCTTTAATGGCCGCCAAGATGACTCCGGCCGGGCCTAGGTTAACCCGCGATGAAGCCGCCGAGGTAGTGGCCGGGCTGCGGGTGGCCGCCAACGCTGCAGTGGAGCCAATCCTGGAAACGACCCGGATGAGGCCAGCTTCCGGGTTGCCGCGAGATTCGTTTGGCGACGTGATCGTGGTGGACCGGGCAGGGTGGGCGGCTACCAATCTGACCATGATGAAGCAGGTAGCCGAGCCGTCGTTGGCCGCGGTTGGCGAGTTAATGCCCATCTCGCCAGTTACGCCCTATGGGGCGGCGGTCGAGGTGGCTGCCATGATGGGCGTAATGGCACCTCGGGTATTGGGCCAATTCGACCCCTACTCCGTAATTGGTGAAACATCTCCCGCTCCACGTCATCCTGGTCATCCTGCGCAAGTCACGGATGTGGCGCAGACGCAGGATCTAACGAGGGGTCAGTTGTTGCTGGTCGCGCCCAACATTGCCGAAGTGGAGCGCAAGCTCAAAGTTGATCCTGACGATTTCCGGCTGTGGGTAGCTCTGCACGAGCAAACCCACGGGCTCCAATTTGCAGCCGCGCCGTGGCTTGCCCCGTACCTGTACCAGAAAATCGGCAGCTTACTCGAAGCCATGTCCGATAAAACTGTGGCAGCAGCTCAAGGTAACGCTTGGGAAAAATTCGTCAGCATGCTCGGTCTAGCCCGTGACGTTTTCAATTCTATGGTGCATACCGATGGCCCTGGCCCGGTCGAAGCTTTACTCGGGCCAACGCAGAAAGAAGCCTTCGGCACCATCTCCGCCACGATGGCTCTGCTGGAAGGCCACGCCGACGTGATGATGGATGAAGTCGGCCCAGCCGTGGTGCCCTCGGTCATCGAAATCCGCGAGAAATTTGAAAAGCGGCGCGATGGGGAGGGGCAGGCTAAAACCGGCGTTATGCTGCGCCGGTTGATGGGGATGGATGCCAAACTCGCTCAGTACCGCGACGGCGCCATGTTTGTCCGGGGGGTTGAAGAAATCATCGGGCGCGAGGGTTTTAATGCCATTTGGGCTGGGCCCGAAAACTTGCCCCTGCCAGCCGAGATCGAACAGCCAGAGCTATGGGTGCGCCGCGTCCACGGCTAGCAGCCAAACAAGCCTTGGGTGGGGTTCGCAAATGCTTGGACAGCCTTAGTTTGCAGCCAGATGATTTGGTGCTGGTGGCTTGTTCGGGGGGTGCCGACTCGCTGGCTTTAGCGGCGGTTGCCAAAACAGTTGCGCATTATGTCGGCAAGACCACGCGGAAAAAAGGGTTTGCAATCCGGGTGGGCGCGGTAATTGTTGACCATCAGTTACAGGCGGGTTCTGCTGCGGCTGCCGCGCAGGCCGAAGCACAATGCCGCATACTTGGGTTGGACCCGATAGCTGTTGTGGCCGCAAAACCCCATGCCGAAGGAGGGCCTGAAGCGGGGGCCCGCACGGCGCGCTACCAAGCCATCGAACAAGTTGCTGAGCGTCTAGGGGCCAAGGCAGTTTTGCTGGGGCATACACTAGATGACCAGGCCGAACAGGTTCTGCTTGGCTTGGCGCGCGGGAGCGGGCTGCGGTCGCTGGCGGGGATGCCGTATCAACGCAGGCTGTATTTGCGACCGTTTTTGCAGGTGAAACGCAACACCACGGAGGCTTTGTGCCAGTGGTACGGGCTAGAGCCTTGGCACGATCCCACCAACCAGCAACCGATCTATTTGCGAAACCGGATTCGACTGACCGCGCTACCAGCGTTGACTGAAGCCATCGGGCCGGGCGTGCCCGAAGCATTGGCCCGTACCGCCGAGCAACTTGCCGAGGACGCCGATGCGCTCGACTTCTACGCCAAACAGTTATTGGTTGCGGCAGGCGACCGGTCATCCGCCGGAGGGGAGGTGCAGGGCTTAGACGTCGAAGTTTTGCTGGGTGCACCAACAGCGGTGCGGCGCCGGGCCTTGCGGTTGGCCGCAATCCAGGCCGGAGCGCCCGCATCGGACGTTAACCGCACTCAAGTACTCGCGATAGATGCGCTGGTAGCGAACTGGCACGGCCAAAGCGCCCACACTCTGCCGGGAAGCATAATTGTGCGCCGGGATTGTGGCAGGCTTTGGTTTGCGCCGTCGCAAAACCAGGGCGGCGCCGATGGCACGAAAGGACTGGCAGGTGGAATTAGCTGACATCGAAAGCGAAATCACCCATGTGCTCTTAACTGAAGAGCAAATCCAGACGCGCCTAAAAGAAATGGCAGCGCAAATTGATGCCGATTATGCCGGTAAAGATTTACTGCTGGTTGGGGTGCTGCGCGGAGCTGTGATGGTGGTAGCTGATTTGGCACGCTATTTAAGTACCCGGGTTGAAATGGACTGGATGGCAGTTTCCTCTTATGGTGCCGGGACTAAGAGTTCTGGGGTAGTGCGTATTCTAAAGGATTTAGATACTGACATTAATGGCCGCAATGTTTTAATTGTGGAAGACATTATTGATTCGGGTCTGACTTTGGATTGGCTAGAGAAAAACCTATTATCCAGAAATCCAACTTCAGTTGCCATTGCCACTTTATTACGAAAGCCGGAATCCATAAAGGTCCCAGTTGAAGTCAAATATGTGGGATTTGATATCCCGCCAGAGTTCGTAGTAGGTTACGGACTCGACTACGACGAGAAATACCGAAACCTTCCCTTTATTGCAACGTTGGCGGAACATGTCTACTCCTGATCCTCGAAACCTGCCCACCCCCATTCCGCCGCGCAATAGCGGCGCAAGTGGGACTAATGGGGCCAAGACTCCCACGTCACCAATCCGTAAGCTGTTCAGCGGCCCGTTGATTTGGGTACTAGTGGGCCTCGGCATTATGGCCCTAGCCTGGAGCGCCATGTCCTCGCCCCGAGTCTCGCGGATTGAGACTTCACAAGGCTTGGAGTTACTGAATAGCGCCGTGGTGGAACGGGCTATTATGGTGGATGGGGCGCAACGCGTCGAATTGCATTTAGCCGAAGATTTTGTCACCGAAATTGATGGCCGAGAACGCAATCATGGCCGCGAGGTTGATTTCCTTTATACCGAGCCAATGGGGCCGTATATTGAACAACGGATCCGACAAGCCCATTTAGCTGACGGTTTTGACGCCGAAGTCCCGCAAACTTCTATTTTGGGTTCCATAATCGGTTTAATTTTGCCGGTATTGATTTTCGGTGCTTTATTCTGGTTCATTATGTCCCGGATGTCTGGTGGCAATAATAAAGTTTTGAGTTTTGGTAAATCGAAAGCCAAATTGGTTTCCAAAGACATGCCCCAAGTGACTTTCGCTGACGTGGCTGGTGAAGATGAGGCAGTTGAGGAACTTCAAGAAATCAAGGAGTTCTTGGCCGATCCGGCTCGCTTCCAGGCGGTTGGGGCGCGGATTCCCAAGGGTGTGCTGCTCTATGGCCCGCCCGGTACCGGTAAAACTCTGTTGGCCCGTGCGGTAGCTGGCGAGGCCGGCGTGCCGTTCTATTCCATGTCCGGTTCTGATTTTGTCGAGATGTTTGTGGGCGTGGGTGCGAGCCGAGTCCGGGACCTGTTTGAGCAGGCCAAAGAGAACGCCCCCTCCATCATATTCGTGGACGAAATTGATGCCGTGGGTCGCCATCGAGGTGCCGGTATGGGCGGCGGCCACGATGAACGCGAACAAACTTTGAACCAGTTGTTGGTTGAGATGGATGGCTTTGACCCCAAAACCAACGTGATTATGATCGCGGCTACTAACCGGCCCGATATTTTGGACCCGGCGCTGTTGCGACCTGGCCGTTTTGACCGCCAAGTGGCAGTTGAAGCTCCAGACCTGGCTGGCCGGGAAGCGATTTTGCGCGTGCATGCCAAGGGTAAGCCGATGGTTCCTTCCGTTGATTTAGCGGCTGTGGCGCGGCGCACCCCTGGGATGACTGGCGCTGACTTGGCCAATGTGCTCAACGAAGCCGCCCTGTTGACTGCACGTTCCGGTGCCCAGTTGATTGATGATCGGGCTTTAGACGAGGCCATTGACCGCGTCATCGCCGGTCCGCAAAAGCGCACTAGGGTGATGCGCACCCGCGAGCAAAAAATCACCGCCTACCACGAGGGTGGCCACGCTCTAGTAGCTGCTGCCATGCGTTACACCGACCCGGTTACCAAGGTCACTATCCTGCCGCGTGGCCGCGCGTTGGGCTACACGATGGTGATGCCGACCGAGGACAAGTACTCCACCACCCGCAACGAACTGCTGGATCAGTTGGCTTACGCGATGGGTGGCCGCGTGGCGGAGGAGATGGTGTTCCACGACCCCACCACGGGCGCATCGAACGATATTGACAAAGCCACTGGTATCGCGAAAAAGATGGTCACCGAGTACGGCATGAGCGGCCGGATTGGGGCCGTGAAACTCGGCACCACCGGCGCGGAGCCATTTATGGGCCGCGACATGGGCCGCACTCGCGAGTACTCCGAAACTGTGGCCGGCACCGTGGATGATGAAGTCCGCCAGTTGGTGGAAAACGCGCACGATGAAGCCTGGGAAGTTATTACTGAATACCGGGATGTGCTCGACGACTTAGTACTGCGTTTGTTGGAAAAGGAGACTTTGAACCAGCAAGAGCTAGCCGAGGTATTTGCGCCGGTTAAGAAACGCCCGCCGCGCGATGTTTGGCTGTCCAGCGAAAAGCGGCAAGTTTCTGAGCGTGGGCCGATTTTAACCCCGGAAGAGATTGCAACGGAAGAAGCCGCACGCCGAGATGTGGAAGCTCCGGCCCCAACTCAGGTTGAGGCCGCCGAGCGAGCTGCCGAGATCGCCGCTGAAGATGCCGCGCCGGGGCTTGAGGCCGTCGTAGTCGTACCAGATGATGGAGCTCCCATTCCGATGAATGAGCGGGTCGAGCAGGGTGAGCCGGTCGGCGAGCGCGGGGTTACTCAAGTAATCACTTTGCCCGGCGAAGTTCCGGCCGCTGAACCGCAGTATCCAGATGGCCCAAACTTCCCACACGATCAAATTCCCGGAGGTAATGCTGCCCAGCAGCGCGCCTTAGAGGAATGGCGCAAAGCCCACGGTGAAGAGGGCTAGTGGTGGACCTAGACCGGGCAGCGGCAGCAGTCCGGGAATTGCTGTTGGCCCTGGGCGAGGACCCGGAACGCGACGGGCTCAAGGAGACACCTGACCGGGTAGCCGCAGCGTATGCCGAAATGTTCGCCGGGTTAGGGGAAGACCCAAAAAGCGAAATAGGTCAGCAATTCGATCTAGAGCATCGTGAATTGGTCTTAGTCAAAGACATCGCACTCTATTCAATTTGTGAACATCACCTATTGCCATTCCACGGTTTAGCGCATGTGGGATATATCCCCGGCCCAGACGGTCGGATAACCGGCCTTTCCAAACTGGCGCGGCTAGTTGACATTTACGCCCGGCGACCGCAAGTGCAGGAGCGCCTCACCACGCAGGTGGCCGACTCGTTGGTGGAAACGTTGAACCCGGCTGGGGTGATTGTGGTGGTTGAGGCGGAACACATGTGCATCTCCATGCGCGGCATCAAAAAACCAGGCAGCCGCACGGTCACCAGCGCGGTGCGCGGCATCCTTCGGAATCCGGCAACTAGGGCGGAAGCCATGACCTTGCTAAAATCTCCCTAGCGGAGCGATCTGCTGCATCATTCGCAACCGCTCAGGGGGATATCCTGAACCTTCGCGTGTGATCTGCCTTACAACCCATCCAGCCGAGCAGGTTTAGAGTTTAAGATTAGGTGTGGCCGACCGCTGTTTGCTAATGGGGATTGTGAATGTCACCCCCGATTCGTTCTCTGACGGGGGCCTCTTTGACGATCAAGAAGCCGCGATCGCGCACGGAATTTCGCTGGTCAACGCAGGCGCAGACATCGTGGATGTGGGCGGGGAATCTACTCGGCCCGGAGCTTACCCAATCACTATTGCGCAAGAACTATATCGGGTCACCCCGGTGATTGAAGCGCTGGTGAATGCGGGATGCACCGTCTCAATTGACACGATGCATGCGGAAGTCGCCGCGAAAACTATCGAACTGGGCGCCACTATCGTAAATGATGTTTCCGGGGGGTTGGTTGACCCCGCAATTATTGAAGTGATCGCCCAAAATCCGCAAATCACTTACATTGCCAGCCACTACCGGGCCCCGGCAGGTACGCCCGATACTCACTTAAATCCGCTGCCTGAAGTGGTGGCAGAAATAGCCGACCGGCGCGATGCAATCCTTAATTCTGGAGTGAAACCGGAACAACTCATCCTCGACCCCGGTTTAGGGTTTGCCAAAAATACCAGAACTAACTGGGCCATTTTGCGTGGGCTTGACCAAATCATCAACCTCGGATTCCCGGTGCTGGTCGGTGCATCCCGCAAACGTTTCCTGAAAGAACTGCTCGTATCGCTCGGGTCGGCCGCCGCCTCCCTGCCGCTGGCTCCGCAGAACGATTGGTTGCTCGGGGCACCCCAAAACGCTGTGCTGAATGCCGAACTAGATAAGGCCACCGCAGCGGTTTCGGCGCTCGCGGCCGCGGCCGGGGTTTGGGGCGTGCGGGTCCACAATGTTGCAGATAACCGCGAAGCCGTCGCGGCCGGGCAGATTTGGCGAGCTAAAGCCGGGAGATAGTTTTCGGCGCGCCCTAACCCGACTGTCCGTGTCGCAAAATAACATGGGCGTAACTAACTTTGGGTGAGCCGAAAGAAGACCACGATGGCGATGACAGAGTTTTCCGGGGTTCCGGTAATCGGGGCCGACGGGCAGCCGCTCGACCGGATTGAACTGCGCGGTTTGCGCGCCACCGCCAATCATGGGGTGTTGGTGCGCGAACGGGAAAATCCGCAAGAGTTCATCGCGGATGTCGCCCTTTATCTCGACGCGCAGCCTGCGGCGCAGCACGATGCCATCGGGGCTTCGGTGAATTATGCGGTAGTGGCCGATGCGGTAGGCCGCACCATGACCGGCCCGGCCGTTAATTTGATTGAGACTTTGGCTGAGCAAATCGCGGCAGCGGTACTGGAATTCCCGGCCGTGCAAGCCTGTGACGTGGTGCTACACAAGCCGGGGGCCGCTTTGCCAGTACCGACCGATGACGTAGTGATTTCCGTGCGGCGGGATTCGGTGCATAAAAAACCGGTAGCGCTGGTGCGGCCCAATTTGAACCGGCCTGCATTTGACTCCGCCGAGTTTGGCGAAACTGCAATCGCCGATGCTGAACTGCCGCAAGCAATTGAGCCCATCTTGGCCCCGCCGGTAGTAGCTGCCGCAGTGGTCACCCCCGCTGCGGAACCGGAACTCTTAGATTCCGCTGCAATCCTGGCGGCAGACAAGTTTAGCCAAGTGCCGGAAGCTCCGGTACCGGCTATTTTGGGCTTGGGGTCCAACTTGGGAGATTCCATCGAAACGCTGCGCAAGGCCATAATTGCTCTACAACAGGCCGAGGGGATTGAAGTTGACCAGGTGGGCCCGTTGGCTCGCACTAGCCCGGTTGGTGGTCCCGCTGGTCAGGGCGACTACTTCAACACGGTCGCTGCCATCGGCACTACGTTATCCGCCCGCGGGTTGCTCGACGCGCTGCAGCAGATCGAAACCGACTTCCACCGAGTCCGGGCGGAGGAGTGGGGGCCACGCACGCTCGACTTGGACATCGTTACTTACGGCGACCTGATTGCCGCCACCGATGACTTGACCATCCCGCACAAGCTGGCGCATGACCGGGCGTTTGTGTTACTGCCCTGGTCGCAGATGCAGCCCGATGCAGTTTTGCCAGGGCCAGGTGGCGGCCCAGTTGGCCCGCTGGCTGCGACCGCACCCGACCGAGCAGGGGTGCGGTGGCTGCGGCTTGATTGGCTGGAGCCGGTTGCCGAGGCCACGCCCGATGAGGCCCAGGCTGAACCGGGAAGCTCAGCTGCTTTTGTGCCGTTTACCAGTCAGCCTCACGATGCGGCACAGCACGATGAAGCGCAGTACGAAAGCCCGCAGTACGAAAACCCGTTAGATGACGGTCCGCTTGACGCCGATGAGCCTCTGTATCCTTCCGAGGCAATCCCGCAAGCTGCCCTGTCTCACGCGGCGCCCCACCCCGCCCCGATGCCGCTCCAACCGGAGCCTGCGTTTGAGCCGCCCACCCAGGTGGAGTACCAACCGGTAGCCCAGCGCGATGCTCATCTGGACCCGCCCACCTTGGTGGGGCAGCCTGGCCTCTATCCCGAGGCGCCGCCATTACCTCACCCAGAATCCGCAGCATTGCATCATGCCTGGGCACCATCGGTCCCGGCAGCCAGCGGGCCGGAGTATCCCTCGTTCACTGGCATCTTGCAGGGGGTCCCGGGGCAGCATTATGGCCAAGTGGTTGGCCCAGGTCACCCGCAGGCCCAACCGCAACATGCCAACAATGTGCCCAGCCACTCACTGCCGACCTTCACCGGCGGGCTGCGGGCCGAGTCTCCGCTAGCAGCCAGGGCGGAAAGGGTGCCGTTGTTGCGGCCCAATGACCTAGAACCTCCGGAGCTTTCGCATCCGGTCCCGCACACACCGGCTGACCAAATCCCGCCGTTCAGCCGCCCGGTATCGCCTCAGCCTGCCCCCAACCCGGCGCCCCCAAAGGTTGAGGTCGAAGCGCCATCGTGGGATCAAATCCTGCGGGGTTAACCCGGAGGCAATGACTCGCCATGCGCCGCACCAACCCCGCAACCCTGCTGCTAATCGCGGTGGCTACCGCTGCGATAATAGCCATCGGCATGCAAATGGGCAGCGCATTGCGGTACGGCTTGGCGGTGACTACCTGGATTGAATGGGCAGCAATATTGCTGCTCGCGGCCATGATCCTGCGGCTCGGTTACAGTGTCCGGGCCTACCAAAAGGGCGATAAGCCTAATCTTGACCCAATCCGAGCGGCCCGGACCTTAGCGCTGGCCAAAGCGGGGTCTTTAACCGGGGCCGTGCTGCTCGGTCGTTACGGGGCCGTGGTAATGGTCACGCTGGCTGACTGGAATTTCGGTGTCGCCCGCTCCATCGCGATAAATGCCACGGTTGCCTCATTGGCAGCTTTCGGCCTGGTCATCGCCGCGCTAGTTGCCGAGAAGTGGTGCGAATTGCCGCCCAGCGCCCCGAAGCCGCCCCCCGCTCGGCGCGCGATTGAGTTACCGGAAGGTTCCACGGCCTACGTTAATAAGAACGCGCGCCAGTTTGGTCGCGATTTCGCAACAAAGGGTCCGCTGGTTTAAGTAATCGCTACATCATCGGGCATATTAGAGTGGATTTGATGTTTGCCTCGGGTGAGAACGGTTGATGAGATGTTTCGGCAGAATTGGCGCAAGCTGCTGGTGTTGCCAGCAGTGCTTGGCCTGCTGACCGGGTGTACTTACGCCTCGGAAATGATCGGCACCGAAGGCCCCGGCAACTTTGCGCTACCGGCGGCGCGGGAAGTCCCCGAGATCGCCTCAATGGTGCCCGATGCCATCAGTGCAGATGGACGGTTGACTATCGCCTCCGAATTGACTTATGCCCCGATGGAATTTGTCGGTTCCGACGGTCGCACCGCTGTGGGATTCGATATTGATGTCGCGAATGCCATAGCTGCGGTTATGGGCCTGACTCCGGAAGTTATGTCTTCCAGTTTTGATGCAATTATTCCGGCTTTAGGTACTCGTTACGAATTAGGCGTATCGGCATTTACTATTACGCCCGCCCGGTTAGACGCAGTGAATATGGTCGGCTATTTAACTGCCGGTTCACAATTAGCAGTCCGCACCGGAAATCCCGATTCGGTAAACCCCGGTGATTTATGTGGGGTTGCGATTGCGGTGCAGATTGGCACAGTGCAACAACAAGAATTAGAAAACTTAAACCAAAGCGGCTGTTCCGCTAATCCGGTTCAGATTTTCCCTTATGAGTCCCAAGCGGATGCCACAGCTAATTTAGTTGGGGGTCGAGTTTCCGCTATGTATGCTGATTCGCCGATAACCGGTTATGCAGTTTCCCAAACTGAAGGTGCGTTAGCAGAGCTAGGGCCGGTAATTGACGCTGCGCCTTATGGTTTAGCTATTACTAAAGCTGACGTAGAATTTGGTGCTGCGGTTGAGGCTGCGGTACAGCACCTTATCGAGACCGGGGTTATGGCCCAAATTGCGGAACACTGGGGAAATCCCCAAATGCTTATTGAACAAGCCAAGTTGTTTACGAACTGATGAATGACTTTCATATCCCTAACCGCATAGTTGCTCGGCCGGTACCTCGGCCAGGGCGGATAATCTCGGCCATCATCGCCGGGCTATTACTATTTCGGATTGTCTGGTCCACAGCCCGTAACCCGGTAATTCGCTGGGATTTAGTCTGGCTATACCTACGGGACATTGTGGTGTTCCGGGGCATCGTTTGGACTTTGTTGCTGACTTTCGGGTCCATGCTGCTCGGCGCTTTGATGGCAATTACCCTCGCCATTATGCGGCGTAGCGACAATCCAGTTTTGCAATATGTGGCCTGGTTATACATCTGGATATTCCGAGGCACTCCGGTTTATGTGCAACTCGTATTTTGGGGGCTGTTATCGGTGCTCTATCCGATGATTAGCTTGGGTGTTCCGTTTGGTCCAACGTTATTTACGGCAAACACTGGAGCCTTAATTAGTCCGTTCTGGGCGGCGTTATTCGGTTTAGCATTTAATGAAGCTGCTTACCTGGCTGAGATAGTCCGCGCCGGCCTCAATTCCGTTGATGCTGGTCAAGCTGAAGCTGCCAAAGCCCTGGGTTTATCAAACTTCCAGACTTTGCGTTATGTGGTTTTGCCACAAGCGATGCGCGTTATCGTTCCCCCAATGGGTAATGAAACTATTTCAATGTTGAAAACCACATCACTAGTTACGGCAATACCGTTTACGCTGGAATTGTTTTATGCCACTTCGGCGATTGGCAACCGTTTGTATCAACCCATTCCGTTGTTAGTGATTGCCTCGATTTGGTATTTGGTGATTACTTCGGTTTTGATGGTGGGTCAGCATTTCTTAGAGCGGCGGTTTGGCCGTGGGTTAATTTCGGCCGGGTGATTCGCAATATGACTGATCTGGTAGTGGCCCGTAATGTTTACAAAGAATTTGGCCACGGCGGTAATTCTTTAGTGGTGCTCAAAGGGGTGGATCTCACGGTGCCACAGGGTACCGTTTGCGTGCTGCTTGGCCCGTCGGGATCGGGTAAATCCACGCTGTTGCGCTGCATCAATGAATTGGAACAAATCACCGGCGGCGAAATTTGGGTGGCAGGGGAGTTACTCGGTTATCGGCAGGATGCCACCGGCAAATTACATCGGTTATCCGATAAAGCCATTGCCGAGCAACGCAGCCACTTGGGCATGGTGTTTCAGCGATTCAACTTGTTTGGCCACTTAACTGCGCTGCAAAATGTGATGTTGGCCCCGACTTTAGTAAATGGAGTCTCAAAGTCGGTTGCGCAAGCCAAAGCGCTGCAGTTACTGGACCGGGTGGGCCTGGCTGACCGGGCTAATCATTACCCAGCTCAACTCAGTGGTGGTCAACAGCAGCGGGTGGCGATAGCCCGCGCATTGGCGATGGAACCAAAGGTGATGTTATTCGATGAGCCGACCTCCGCACTTGACCCGGAACTAGTGGGCGAAGTGCTGACTGTGATGCAGGAGTTGGCGGCATCGGGCATGACCATGATTGTGGTGACGCACGAAATTGGGTTTGCGCGCGAGGTGGCGGACCAAATCGTGTTTATGGATAACGGGGTGATCGTGGAGAGTGGGCCGCCGGACATCCTCGATAATCCACAATCGCCGAGATTCCAACAATTCCTCGCGGCGGTCAAATAACCGGGATACGCTGCGCAAATCGCCAGAAAACATGACGGTTAACTGCGACCCCCGAGCCAACCAGGCAAAATGCGTTCTAATGCCTCGGCCAGGTCAATCGTGTCCCCATCCTTGCCGCCCTCGCCGATAATCAGCGGCGGCCGGGTTGGCTGCACGTCAACTTTCAGCCAACTGGGGTGGAAGCGATTCAGTGGGGCAATCAGCACATAAAACTTCCCGTCCGTGCCCAGCGCACAAGTGCGATTATTGCGCAGGTACCAGCCCCGCAATTTAGACCGGGCCGTGCCTTGGCCCCCGTAACCTTGCACAATCAAATCAACCGGTTTGGGGCCGCGCGTCGTCACCACGGGTAGGAACGATGCCAACAAGGCCTCGGCCCGCTCATGTTCGGCATTTTGCCGCGCCGCCAGCCGCTGCGCCTGAATGGCCGCTGCCTCCGTCCGCTGCGCCGCCCAGTCGCCCCCGGTACCCGCGCTGCCCCCGTTGCTCACCTAGCTAATTATCCAACTCCCAAAATTTTCCGACAACTCAGCAGCGGCAAACTTGCCTGTTGATAACTAAAAGCGGCTACACCCCGTTTCAGGCTAGAGTACGGCAAGTGTTTGAGGGGATTGGGTTAGAGCCACACGAGGTACTATTTTTACAGGCATTTGTGGCCGCAGGGAATAGCATTGAATTAATTCCGAAAGCTGACCCATTGGTAGGCACGCCAGCCCGCCCCACAGATGATTTCTGGTGGAAAGACATGGGTTTATCTATTGAAGTAAAACGTGCCAATAATAGATATAAGTCAATAAAATTCAGAATTCGAGATGCGGTTAGGCGCGCACAATCCCAGGGATACTATGATGTTAAACGAAATTTTATAATAAACATTGAGTGTAAAGAATTGACTGAAAAACTAAGGGGCCAATTGTCCCGAATGAATCTGTATTCGGAGTACCCGATTGAAAGGTTGTGGGTATGGGGCAGGAATGGGTTAATCGAGATTGTTCTTGAAGAGAAAAGTTAAGAGCGCCTACCCCTAGCCTTTCATCTCGGCCTATTATCACAAGGCTCGGCCAGGCTCAGCGCCCTAGACCTGCCACTATACCAGCCTATTGTGGTTAACTCAAAGTCCGGTTTTGTTGCTAAAACCCATTTCTCGGTCCAGTTGGCTAGGGTAGGGATGTGGAAACCTCATTTGCTTCTGACAATTACGCGCCGGTCCACCCCAAGGTGATGGCAGCGCTGGCGGATGCCAATGAGGGGCCAGCGCGTGCTTACGGGGCCGATGCCTGGACTGAACTGCTAGATGAGCGGGTAGAGGAGATTTTCGGCTGGGGCTCGTTGGCTTTCCCAGTGTTGAACGGCACCGGAGCCAATGTGGTGGCGCTGATGGCAGCCGCGCCCCGGTGGGGTGCCGTGGTCAGCTCCGAGCTGGCCCACGTTAACACCGATGAGAACGGCGCGCCGGAGCGGGTGGGCGGCCTGAAGCTGCTGACGCATCCCAGCGGCCTCGAGGGCAAGTTAACTGTGGCCGACCTGGAATCCTGGCAACAAGATATCGGCAATGTGCATCGGGCGCAGCCGGGGGTGGTCACCATCACCCAAGCCACCGAGGTGGGCACCGTATATCGCCAAGGCGAGTTGCGGGAGTTGGCCGATGCCGCCCACGAGTTGGGTATGGCGGTTCACATGGACGGCGCCCGCCTCGCCAATGCCGCAGCCTTCCTTGGCTGTGGGTTGCGGGATTTGGTTACCGAAGTTGGGGTTGACCTGCTCTCCCTAGGGGCAGCCAAGAACGGTGGTATGTTTGGCGAAGCAGTGATTGTGATGGGGCCGGGTGAGGCGCTCACTAAGGCTAGTTCGGATTTCCGGCGCGATGCGGCAGCGGCCGTGCCGTATCTACGCAAAACGACGATGCAACTGGCCTCGAAAACCCGGTTCATCAGCGCCCAACTGCTCGCGCTGTTAGGCCAGCCAGCCCGGATTTCCGGGGGTCGTTTGCCGATTTCGCAGCGGTTATGGCTGAAAAATGCCAAACATGCCAATGAGATGGCCCAACGCCTCCGCGAGGGGGTTGATGGCTTAGCGCCGACGGTCAGGATCACTCGCCCCACTGAGGCTAACGCGGTTTTCGCCACGCTACCTCGAACGATGGCAGACAAACTCCGCGAACAGTTCGCCTTCTATGATTGGGGTCCGGGCGAGTCAGATGACCGGGTTGAGGTGCGCTGGATGTGCTCTTGGGCCACCACCGCAGAAGAGGTGGACAGTTTTGTGGCGGCGCTGAACCAACAAATGCCAACCGACCGGCCAGTGAATTAGGAATTGTCCGCCCGGTCGCGTAGCGTGGCTCCGGTCCGCATCGGGCGGATCGAACTTACAAGGAGTAATGAGTATGGCTGCCGTTGAGACCGGTACCGTGAAGTGGTTTGACGATAAAAAGGGCAGCGGTTACATCGTGCC
>Ga0268261_10000140_pt1 | contig 44336 bp, 63 predicted proteins | sample TergutNc150P1_FD_190353 | JGI IMG/M metagenome (GOLD analysis project Ga0268261, IMG submission 190353) | Nasutitermes corniger P1 segment gut microbial community from laboratory colony in Florida, USA - Nc150 P1 (SPAdes) (version 2) | ecosystem: Host-associated > Arthropoda: Insects >... | reverse complement strand
AGAAGTACCAGTGGGAAGTTTGTGCTGATTTTAAGGTAATTGCCGTTTTATTAGGACTGCAAGCCGGCTACACAAAATATTGTTGTTTCCTGTGTGAGTGGGATAGCCGCGCCAGAGGCACCCACTAGTCTAGGAAACATTGGCCCCGCAGACAATCATTAACACCTGGACTGAAAAATGTTATACATAAGCCTTTGATAAAGCCAAGCAAAGTTTTGCCTCCCCCACTACATATTAAACTGGGGCTTATGAAGAATTTTGTAAAGGTTTTGGATGTGAAGGGTCCTGCATTCACGTACTTATGTGGAAAATTCCCCAGGCTCAGTCTGGAGAAAGTAAAAGCAGGTGTGTTTATTGGTCCTCAAATCAGACAACTTTTTAAAGACCAGCAGTTTGAAGCAGTGTTCAGTGACAAGGAGAAAGCAGCATGGCAATCCTTTGAGAAGGTTTCGAACAGTTTTCTGGGAAATTTCAAAGCTGCAAATTTCAGAGAACTTGTACAAGATATGATGGATTCGTATGAACAGCTGGGGTGCAATATGTCGCTGAAAATGCACTTTTTATTTTCACACCTGAATTTCTTTCCGTTAAATTGTGGTGAGGTGAGCGACGAACATGGGGAGTGCTTCCATCAAGACATTTCGATGATGGAGCACAGGTACAAAGAAAAATGTAGCGCTGCCATGTTAGGTGATTATTGCTGGATGATGAAAAGAGATGTTCCTGAAACAAAATACCATCGACGGGCCAAAAGAACACGTCGTTAAGGTCAGTAATTTTCTATTCATATTTATTGTACATATAACTATGATAGTGCTATTATCTCGAAAACAAGAGCTAACAAATGAATTTTAGAGTCATTTTCGTATTCTGAGGCCCCAAAAACATAAAGATAGTATATTCAGTTAACCGTAACATTCAATCGTCTAACGTTTGTTGTCTAGTGTTATGATAGGCTGGAAAGAATAACTTGACAGACAGTTTCATGAAATGTGGCGGAATGATAGCTGCACGATTCTAGCCTGTTGGTCACATTATAAAATTATTTGGTGCAATGTTATACTGATGGACTGACTGTGAAGACTGATGAAATAAAAGTATGATTTACATGTCGCTGTAGGTCATATATTGGACGAAATGCTGGCACTGATAAATACTTCAAGATTTATACACAAGACGTACCGAAACCCACGTCAGTTTGCATACAGAATGTCGGTTATTATTATTATTATTATTATAATTATTATTATTATTATTATTATTATTATTATTATTATCCGATTTCAAACACAAGCTGTAACTAGTTTGCAGAAATTAATGAAACACACACACAAATAGACATAATGAAACTGAGATATGCTGTATTTAATCTCATCATAGAAGAGGTGCAACAATTTATTGCAGCTCTTGTAAATTATTTTGTTGCCGTCTTATAGCCCCCTACAGTCTACCGTTCCCTGAAGCTGCCTGGCTGGGTCGGGTCTTAGCCAGGCTCTGAAATGCGGTGATGTGTCTCAGTGTCAGGGCCACCTTATCGTAGGACATACTAAAATATAATGTCGGATGGGTTGTACTGGAATAATGGATGGTTGGGGATTCTTGTAAAGATTGATAGAAATGGGTAAAAAAGATTAATAATATAATGTTCAAAGAAAATGCCTAAAGGAAGAAAACGAAAAATATATTAATTTTGCGTAAAAGCAGAAAGATTTTCAGGAGCAATTTCTCCCTTTGCTTTGTTGGAAAATTCTCAAAAAGCAGTTCGTTCAAATGTAAGACAAAGAGTGAAATTTTTGTGGGATTTGTGGTGAAGAAAGTGACACAGCAGCAAGATTTCTCAAACTGTTTCACAATACACCTATCAGGGTCATTCCTACATGCCCCATAATCACTCATCGAACACAAAAGCAATACAGCAGACTTTTCCTCATTGAACCGATCAATATCATTACAATATACCCTATACTCACTCATCTAACACAAACGCTATATAGCAGACTGTTACAAATTGAACCTATTAATGTCATTTCAACATGCCAGATACTCACTTATCTAACACCAACGCTATATAGCACACTGTTTCTAATTGCACTTATCAGTGTCATCCTACCATGCCCCATAATCACTCATAAAAAAGAGCTATATTGCAGAGTGTCTCTAATTGTACCTATCTGAATCTTTCCACCATGCCCCATACTCACACACATAACACTAAAGCTGTATAGCAGACTGTTTCTAATTACAAATATCACTGTCATTCCACCATGCCCGATACTCACTCGCATATTACCAACGCTATATAGCAGACTCTTTCTAAATGCACCTATCACTGTCATCCCACAATGCCCAATACTCACTTATCTATCACCAACGCTATATAGCCGACTGTTTCTAATTTCACCTATCACTGTCATTCCACCATGCCTCGTACACACTCATCTATCACCAACGAAATATAGCAGACTGTTTCTAATTGCACCTATCAATGTCATTCCACCATGCCCCATACTCACTCATCTATCACCAACGCTATATTGCAGACTGTTACTAATTGCACCTATAACTGTCATTCCACCATTCCCCATACTCACTCATCCATTAATAACGCAATATAGCAGACTGTTTCTAATTGCACCTATCAGTGTCATTCCACCATGCCTCATACTCACTCACCTATCACCAACGCTATATAGCAGTCTGTTTCTAATTGCACCTATCAGTGTCATTCCACCATGCCCCATACTCGCTCACCTATCACCAACGCTATACAGCAGACTGTTTCTAATTGCACCTATCAGTTTCATTCCATCATGTCCCATACTCACTCACCTATCACCAACGCTATATAGCAGACTGTTTCTAATTGCACCTATCAGTTTCATCCCACCATGCCCCATACTCGCTCATCTATCACCAACGCTATATATAAGACTGTTTCTAATTGCACCTATCAGTGTCATTCCACCATGCCCCATACTCACTCACCTATCACCAACGTTATATATTAGACTGTATTTAATTGCACCTATCAGTGTCATTCCACCATGCCCCATACTCACTCAACTATCACCAACGTTATATTGCAGCGGAAAACGTCTTTAATTATATATATATATATATATATATATATATATATATATATACATATACACATATACATTATTTCATATACATTTATATAATTTTATTCGATTCTTTTTCGCTTTTGATTCTGATAGGTCTAGAAATTAACAGAAAATATACTTATATTAGGTTCTACTTATCATTTATCACAGAAAAGCTAATATAAGCCTTTATTTATTTATTTATTTATTCATTCATTATTTTATCTATTTAAAATTAACAACTACAATGTAACATCTCGTTACTCATAACAAAATGAACCTAGTCGGACCTCAGAAGGAATTTTACATATCATATAACTTCACATTTCTGTCAGATGAAAAATATTAATAATTGAGTAAAAGAAATAGTCATTTGAAGCAAAGTTTCCTTAACTTATTTATATGCATAATACATTTACACAGAATGTCACATGCTTCTTTTATCATATGAAAGCTCAATGTTTTATCAAAACCAAACAAATTATTGCATGATAAATGTAATAAAGAACACAGCCTCTTAACACTTTACAGTTTGGTGAAAGGACCTGGATGTAATATGGCATGGATGTAATCAGGCATACCCCAAATGGTCCCAATGAATGGTATTAGGCAAATGGTAATAAAAGGGGTGCGTGGCACCGGGGGTTTTAAGTAGACGTGTTACAGATATTTTCCATTTTTTAAACAAAAATTTATGCTATTTGTGAAAAATAATTTTATGTATCCTGAATAACATTGTAGCAAAAGAGAGATTTCTTTTCTGCTGCAGCTTCCATCAATGGTAACATTGTTTGCCTGTGGTGAATATTTGCTTTGTTTAACTGTATACTGCACACATTGTACAACTTCTGATGTGTTGTAGTACAAGAAGGCTACAACAATGTAATATTGTTCAGTGGTCTTGGTGAAGAAATTTATAGCGTGCGGTAAAGAAACAACATGATCACAGTTCACATTCTCAGTTTACAGCATCTTCTCATCTGCCTTTCAAATTTTGCACAAAACCACCACACAAAATGTTTCAACATGAAAGATCATACCGTTACAGTAAATGTGTCAGTCAGTAAGTTATAATATTCGCAATTTCTTACAGATTTTTATTTTGTCCTATATTATGTCACCAGTTGATAATGAGGGAGATTAAATCCTACAAGCTTACGTTACTCACCACTTAAAATAAAAGTCTTGAAAATAATTTATTCTAAAATTCTTTGCAACAAACTTGTGTTTATTCTGTTGAAATATGTAACACTCCCACACAAGCACGCACGCACGAACACGCGCGCGCGCGCACACACAACACACACATTCCACACACGCATACACAAACATACACACACAACTCTACATTCTCCGCACAATACGTTAGCCTATATCTTTATATAAGCAATGTGTTTGACCCAAATTAACTTTGTGTTACTGCGGAACACAGAAAACTGTTAATGCTTAATGATAAAATTTATTTCTATAAAGCAACGAACATTATGTGCAGTTCTAATGAGACAGCAACAATTCGCTCCGGAAAGAGAGTTACGTTAGTTGAGTTAAGAATATGCGTGTTACTTAAAGCCGTGAATATCCCACAATTTAAGATACAAACTCAAACCGCCAGTCTGCCATAATTATACTGAATTCGTGGCACTGATTATTCTGCATTACTGAAGTTGTTTGTTTGTATAATACTGAACAATTTATTTGACAATATGCGCTGTAAATGGATGTACTGGAAGGCTTCTAAACACCAGACGGTACCGTTAACAGCAGCTTATGATGCAATGTTCCAATAAACACACGATATTAAGTAATCTTCACATTCCGTCCATAAGATATTTACAGTGGGCAATATGAAACACTGTAAAGAGGAAAGTATTTTGCAAATCACGTGACCTAACCACACTGACCACGTGCGCAATGCAATTAGGAATACTTCACGTTCAAATTAGTAAAAAGCAAACACGTCTGCTGTTTATAATTGTCAAAAAATGCTATTTGTGTTATAGATAAAGAATACCTGATTTTTGGTTTGTTAGGTGACAGGAAGTATATGGCTACATACTGTATGTGTGTGGTAATGTTAGTCAAAAAGGCATTTGACTACTATTACTACTACTACTACTAATAATAACAATAATCACATTACTGAAAATACTAATACTTATACTACTACTAATGGTACTAACACTAGTATTGCTACTACTACTACTACTACTACTACTACTACTACTACTACTACTATTAATGTTACTGATACTACTAATACTTATATTACTACTAATGGTACTACTACTTCTACTACTATAACTACAACCACTAATAATACTTCTAATACTGCTATTAGTGCTGCTACTACTAATACTACTACTCCAATTCCTACTAGTATTAATACTACTAAATCTACTGTTACTACTATTACAATTATTATTAATATTACTACTAATACTGATGCTACTACTACAATTACTACTACTAATATTACTCCCACCACCACCACGAATACGTGATACACTCTACGGGTTTTATATCCTGTAAGGTAATAGCTTTTCCAGATATTTTTCGTCTTTGAAATACCTGAATTTCACACTCTTCACACTGTAATAACCCAGAACACTGTCATTTGAAAAAAAAAACTTGCTGTGAAATTTTCAAACGTCAGAACATTTTCATTTATTTGACTGTGACACTAAAAACCCAGGGGGAATACAAGTATTAATGGAATAAACTGCAGTTGCTGCAGGCTGTAAAGTATTGCTTGTGGAGATGACAGTGGCTCAGCTACAGATATCACTCCTTATTTTTGTATAAATTGAATGTTGATCTGATTCGTCACAAAATTCCCAACTATGAACCACAGTCTCAGACACACATTTCAGTTAACAGCCTAACATCCTTATAGTCTATTTTTAAAATAGTCCTAGCCTAGTTACTGCGTCTATGGCTTCCAACATTTCTCCATTTCTATGATAATTTTAGTTAAACTATTACACTGATCTACAAAATTTCACTTTTTGCGACTAGCAGAAACAAAATGTGTCAATTCCTATGTAAATTTAGGTGCTGAACACGAAAATCACAATAAAAATGCTTCATTGGCTACGGTTTTCGAGCTATCATCTCTCACCTGTACTACGTCATATGTCGACGGCTATGTATAGCCCTAGTGCAATCGGGCCTTCTTCGCCTGCCGATTGAACGTCAGATTTAGAGAATCACGCATCAAGGTTCAGCAATAATCAGAAATAATTGATGGGCTCCATTTCCCTTTTAATCTGCCCTCCATTGTTGCAATGTCCTGGTGGAAACCTTCACCGTGCTCGTCACTCACACAACCACAGTTCTCCGGAAAGAAGTCCAGATGGGAACCCAGAAAGTGGCCATATCCTTTTGACATAGTGATATGCCTTGTCTCTGCTGTCCCACTCACAGAGGGAACAAGGAAATTTAGTGTACCCGAGCTGCAGTCCAAGCAAAAGTGCAATGACTTTCAGGTCCGCACAAATGTTCCACTTGTATGTGTCATACTTTATGTATTGCAGTAAGTGCTTCATGCTATCATCACTTTCTTTAATTCCAAATGCATGTGCAACAGGAATGGAAGGTAACACATTCCCATCGTGCAGAAGAACAGATTTAAGACTGACTTTGTAGGAATCTATGAATAGCCTCCATTCATCTGAGCAGTGGCTCATGTTTAATGATTTGAACAAGCCATCCACATATTTGCATGCCACTAGAGTGCCCTCCATAGTAAAAAATTCTTTCAGAATTTTTTTGGCAATAACGATACAGAGTTATTTTCACGCCTTCATCCAAATATTTCCATTGTTTCATTCTGGATGCTAGCAGTTCGCCCTTTATCTTTGGCAACTCCAAATCACATACTAGATCATTCAGTTCGTCTTGTGTAAGTTTGTGAGGTGACCCAGATGCTCGACCTTGGAAGTCTGGATTTGTAAGATCTTCTTCGTGAGGTCATGTTTTCTCCCTGTCTTCATCTTCCAACTCCGAATTCAAATTGTATTCTTTTGGTGGCTCCGGCACGGGCAGATCTTCCCCATGAGGCACAGTTCTGATGGCAGAGGGTATATTTGGATAGTCAATTCTCTGCTCCTTCTTTCTGTTCATACCACTTGCCACAGGAGGTGTCAAACACAAGTAGCAGTCACTGCTGTGGTTTGAGGTTTCCATGCAGACCATTGGAACAGCAAACGGCATTGCCATTCCCTTACGATTTATCCAGCCTCCAAGTTGAATTGCACACGAATTGCACACAATGTGTGGCGCCCACTTCTTATCTTGGTCACCCAGTTTACACCCAAAGTACAGATGGTGGGGCTTTCTTGATCAGAGGCGCTATAGAACGCCTATTTGTCGCTAATGTCACTTCCCCACACGCATAACAGAAGAGGTCCGCACTGTTCACACAAGAGCGAGACATCCTGTCCTACACCTGAGATTCTACAGACTGAAACTCAGGCACTGTCTGGCGGCTGATGCAATGACATTATCATGTGACATTACTCCAGTCACAGAGTTAGTCACCCGTGATTGATGAACTTATCATGCACACCAGTCACAGCGTTAGTCACCCGTGATTGCCATTTATGACCCAAACACTAATTTGAAATTGGAAAGCACTGTACATGAACGCAGCCTCCTGTATCCTCGAAACAAGAGTTAAACAACAAATCTTAATGTCACATTCGTGTTCAGCACCCACGAAATAGCTATAAAAGAATTATTTAATCAATGTTAGTTTTTGATTGTAGATAAGTGTTGTCATTTCTTCTTCCATCTGACCTGTATCAGTATCTTTACAAACCCTTTGCACATAAATAAATGTTTGTTACTATGATTGACATATCTTACATTGTCTGGACCTGGGTTCAGCTCCACACAGCCGATGACCAGTAGCGAAACCAGCACTAAGAATCTGATGTACTTGTAACCGACTTGGTCAGAAGTTTGAGCAATGTGGTGCTGTGATGTCACACTATTCCGTGGTCTTCCTCCACTCCACTGGCCAATTGTGGCTCTCCACTGTTCAATACTGTCACCCATAGTACAGTTCGTTGTGTTGCACAATTATAGGGTTAATTAGATCTGAAATGCAGGATGGTGTGTTGTTTTGTATGTTAAGATGCGTTAGTGTTTATAGTGCAGTTATTTGTGTGTCAAAGTTGCAAATATTCCTTTCTTTAATTTGATAGACACAACACAGCGTAGAGCAACACAATTTGTTTAACGTTCTGGCTACTTAAAGAATGAACTAAATGTAATATTTTGTGGGAATGTAAACAATTCACAGTTTGTGTATAATTTAAATAATATTCTACCGACAAGATTTTTTATTGAACCAACTGTTATGTCCAGTATGTTCAAATGTGAACTAGAACAATTATTTAAAGTTTGACGGGAAACAATTTTCAGACACGTAATGCACGGTGTAAAGAAATTAACTGCAGTAAGATTAAATGTCCTTCTGATGAAGAATTCTCCGATTCAAATTGCTCACTCTGACATTTCCACAAAAGGTACATATCCTGTACGAGTTCTTTATAATGCCTTCAAGTGAAAACCTATTTAAGGCAGTACAATAATAGTGTTTACATTCACGTAAACATTTATACTGCTGTCTGCAGCAAAAATTTATCTTTATACTGCATCTGTGTTTCTATATGTACCAACCGCACAACACCACAACACACCACAACACAACAGTGCCCTACGTAGATATACTAAAACCGTGGACGACAGAATAACGTCATATCGATAGAAAAAACCCAATTATATAGGCTGATTTTAACAGCACGTGATCTGGATACTTCAGAATTTTTAAGGCGGAGTTTCCAATACCGTCATAAAGATAAGAGAAAGCGGTTAATATATTGGCTCCTTTAAGTATTATATCTTAATGTACATAAACCCTCTGTGTCACCAGCAGTGTGCACAGCTGTTCTGAAGTGAAAGAAATATAATGAATTAAAGTTAAATGTTTGGCTTTGCCTGTGAACTGGATAATCCAATCCATGTAAGTTTCGAAATCGAAGTGGTGCATACATATGTTTGTGGGCACACTGCTGAATGTGAAGTGATGACTACTTCAGTACGAATCTTAATATATGTTTACCAAAATACACGGAGTCTTAACACAGATAAAGGCGTTTTCGAACGTTCAAATATATATAATGTTGAAAATTATTAAATTGTCTACATCACAGTGCTTTGGATATATAGACAGAGTGTAGTGTTGTTAGTACAGGGTAGAGGGAAAATGGCGGGTCTACCTGAAGTTACTGCAGGACTGTTACATCATAGTGTTATGGACACATGGACTGAATGTAGTGCTGTTAGTACAGGGTAGAGGGGAAATGGCGATTAAGCCTGCATTTACTGCAGGACTGTTACATCAGAGTGTTATGGATACATGGACTGACTGTAGTGTTGTTAGTACAGGGTAGAGGGGAAATGGCGATTCTGCCTGCATTTACTGCGGGACTGTTACATCAAAGTGTTATGGATACATGGACTGACAGTAGTGTTGTTAGTACAGGGTATAGGGGAAATGGCGGTTCTGCGTGCAGTTACTTCAGGATTGATACATCACAGTGTTATTGACACATGGACTGACTGTAGTGTTTTTAGTACAGGGTAGAGGGAAAATGGCGATTTTGCCTGAAGTTACTGCAGGACTGTTACATCATAGTGTAATGGATACATGGACTGACTGCAGTGATGTTAGTACAGGGTAGAGGGGAAATGGCGAATCTGCCTGCATTTACTGCAGGACTGTTACATCATAGTGTTATGGACACATGGACTGACTGCAGTGATGTTAGTACAGGGTAGAGGGGAAATGGCGAATCTGCCTGCATTTACTGCAGGACTGTTACATCATAGTGTTATTGATACATGGACTGACTGTAGTGTTGTTAGTACAGGGTAGAGGGGAAATGGCGGTTCTGCCTTCAGTTACTGCAGGACTGATAGATCATAGTGTTATAGATACATGGACTGGTTGTACTGTTGTTAGTACAGGGTAGAGGGGAAATGGCGGTTCTGCCTGAAGTTACTGCAGGACTGTTACATCATAGTGTTATGGATACATGGACTGACTGTAGTGTAGTTAGTACAGGGTAGAAGGGAAATGGCGGTTCTGCCTGAAGTTACTGCAGGACTGTTACATCACAGTGCTATGGATACATGGACTGACTGTAGTGTTGTTAGTACAGGGTAGAGGGAAAATGGCGCTTCTCTCTGCAGTTACTGCAGGACTGATATATCATAGTGTTATAGATAGATGGACTGACTATTGTTTTGTTAATACAGGGTAGAGGGGAAATGGCTGTTCTGCCTGCAGTTACTGCAGGACTGTTACATCACAGTGTTATGGATACATGGACTGACTGTAGTGTGGTTAGAACAGGGTAGAGGGGAAATGGCGGTTATGCCTGCAGTTACTGCAGAACTGTTACATCATAGTGTTATGGGTACATGGACTGACTGTAGTGTTGTTAGTACAGGGTAGAGGGGAAATGTCAATTCTTCCTGCAGTTACTGCAAGACTGTTACATCACAGGGTTATGATTATATGGATTGCCTGCAGTGTTGTAAGTACAGGGTAGGGGGGAAATTGCGGTTCTGAATGCAGTTACTGCTGTACTCATACATTACAGTGCTATGGATACATGTAATGAATGTAGTGTTGTTAGCACAGGGTGGAGGAGAAATGACGTTCTTTTCTACAGTTCCTGCAGTACTGTTACATCACAGTGCTATGGACACATGGACTGACTGCAGTATTGTTAGTACAGAGTAGAGGAAAACTATTGGTTCTGCCTGCAGTTACTGCAGTTTTGTTACATCACAATTCTATGGATACATAGAATGACGGCAGTGTTGTTCGTTCAGGGTAGAGGAGAAATTACGGTTTTGCCTTCAGTTACAGCAGTTTTGTTACAGCACAGTGTTATCGTTACATAGAACGACTGCAGTTTTGTTAGTATATGGTAGTGGAGAAATATCGGTTTTGCGTGCAGTTACTGCGGTACTGCTACATCACAGTGCTTTGGATACATAGACAGACTGCAGTGTCATTAGTACAGGTTAGAAGAGAAATTACGGTCTTCCTTCAGTTACTGCAGTTTTGTTACAGCACAGTGCTATCGATACCTAGACTGACTGCAGTGTTGTTAATACAGTGTAGAGGAAAACGTTCGGTTATGCTTGCAGTTAGTGCAGTTTTTTTACATCACAGTTCTCTGGATACATAGACTGAATGCAGTGTTGTAAGTACAGGAGGGAAGAGAAATATCGGTTCTGCTTTGCAGTTGCTGCACTCCTGTTACATCAGATTGCTTTGGATACATGGACTGACTGCAGTGTTGTTATTACAGGGTAGAGGAGAAATTTCGATTGTTCCAGCAGTTACTGCAATACTGTTTCTTCACGCTGCTTTGGATACGTAGACTAACTGCAGTGTTGTTAGTACAGGTTCGAGGAGAATTATCGGTTCTGCCTGCAGTTACAACAGTTCTGTTACATCAACGTGGTATGGATACATGGATTTACTGCAGTGTTGTTAGTACTGGTTAGTGGGGAAATGGTGTTTCTACCTGCAAGTACTGCATTCCTGTTACATCACGTTTCTATGGATACATGTACTGACTGCAGTGTTGTTAGTACAGGGTAGAAAGAAAATCGTGTTTCCGCGTGCAGTTTCTGCAGTACTGTTACATCACAGTGCTATGGATATATGGACTGACAGCAGTGTTGTTAGTAGAGAGTATAGGGGAAATACTGGTTCTGCCTTCAGTTACTGCAGTACTGTTACATCACAGTGCTATGGATATGTGGACTTCTGTAGTGTTGTTAGCACAGGTTAAAGGGGAAATTTCGTTTCTGCCTTCAGTTACTGCAGTACTGTTGAATCCCTCATTTTCTAACGTATTAGTAGGTTATATCACAAGGTCTTTCAGTGTCTTCGTTATGTTTCACCTTTAATGAAACACATTCGTCTCCCTTAACACATTAATTGGAATCATGTGACTTATCCTGTAAACGAAGTACACATCTAAAAATAAGAATTGTAATAGAAAATTTTGATATCAGGTCATAAGAACAAGCATGGTGCAGTTCGTATTTTTCTGGTTTTTATGTGATCACGGTTCCTTAATTAAAGTGGGCCCACCGCAAGGCGTTCAGTTGAACGTGAAGGGATTTTTTCTTAGACTGACTGATTGCTTCATGAATGAATTGGGTTAATTTTTTTATTTATAAATTATACTTTATTCTTTAATCTTTCAATGCTTTGGCACTGTAATGTAAGACATTAATTTATCCTTATTAACGGAGAAGTATTCTTAAGAATTCACCGAGGGTGAAAATCTTCGCGACTTTTTCTGCAAATAGATTTTTTTTTATCACCTCTCTTCCAATCACCCTAAATCAGATGAGTCAGATCCCCTTATTCAACTCCACTTTTCGACCCTATTTTATGTTTGTGTTGTTTTTGAGAAGATATTTTCCGAATTATTCTTTTCTTTTCGATATTTCCTGCCATAAGTTCTGTACGTTATTCTGTTGTTCATTTAATTCCATCGTCATTTCTCATAAATTTTTTTTCATTAACCTTAGGCTTTATTGTGTCTTGTTAAACACAATTTATCCTATGACACTGCTCCGTCCAGTCCTTTTGGCTGTTCCCTTAATTACGTCCAGTTACCCGCCATGCAATTTATGTTTCTCAAAGATTCTAAATTTAAAAATTAAAGTCCACTTTCGATGGCAGTGCTTGTAGCAGTTGTTCAATTGGCGCCGGTCTGAAGTGGACAAACTGTATTTTGTTCTGTATGTACCTACTGTGGTTTCTATGTCTCTGCATTATATCGTCTGCCTTGACAGAACATAATAATTTATATGTTACAATTTATATGGGCTTATTCTTTGACATGTGCGTTTCGACATTTGTAATTCCCGTTTCTCAGAGTCTAATTATGCCATGCAGTTTATAAGCCATCTCTATATATGGTATAACATTCAGATACATATAACTTGTATAAATAGAAGTACCGGATCACATATATATATCTTAGGCTAGACTTATACATGTCACATGATATGCGTAACTTTTTTATGCCTACCGTTTGTATTTTATTAACGTGTGACATGTATAAGTCTAGCCTAAAACATATACATGACCCGGTTCTTCTATCGATAAAGGTAGAAGTTATATTTTTTTTTCTGTCCTGTTTCCCTCCCACCCTTCCCTTTTTCCGCATTCCGCGCCACACAAACATGTATCGGTAGCGAGTCAAGTTTATCGCTTCGAGACTGTTCCAATGCGCAGGCTGCGATGACGTCACTGTGTTACGACTCTTGCGAGTTTCACTGGAACAAACGTCGCCTAAGACATATACATGTCAATACTTGGAAAAATCCTCTGTCAATACAGCAAAATGATGCTGTAGTTAATAATACAGAAATTTTAGCTCAGTTGCACATCACCACTCAATACGCACTGAGAGTAATGCTTTCAGTCTTGTTACTCCTTTGACCTAGTCTCTGTTGCACACGTATACAGTCGGTCTGTCCTATTAACAATTTCAGCATGCAGTTCGTAGCCAACCGACACCTGCCTGCCACCCGCTGCTGAATGTCGACTTTTTAGCATCTGATATTTGTCAGCCATATTTGAACAAGCAGATTGTTACATTAAATATACAAATGACACGACGACACATCTTACTCTCCGCAACTAAGCACGTGTTGTGCTCTAGGCATTAACTTGAACGCATTGCTTATGTAATGAAAATACTTTGAGCGTTGACATGTACACATAAACTTTCACATATTTTTGTGTTTTATAAAGACAAATTCAAAAGTTCAATCTATTTAATGACGAATGTGTTTTTTCGATGAGTGACGAATTAATTGTGGAAAGAAATATAATTGCTGTCTTAATTCGCAGAAACATGTAGCGTCCCTTCGGAAGACAAACGCAGGTAAATGGGAAGATTTCGTGAAAGCGTTTGATCCAGTTACTAAAACGTATTGTGACGCGGAGTTTCCAATTTCGTCATAGGGATAAGACAAAGTGGTTATTTTCTTTGGATCTTTAAGTATTATATCTTAATATACATAAAACCTTGTGTCGCCAGGCGTGTGCACAGCTGTCCTGAAGTGAAAGAAATATAATGAATTAATGTTAAATTCGTGGCTTGGCTCTGACCTCGATAAGCCTATCCAAATTAAAGTCTTACCGATGTGGTGCATACATCTGTATGTTGACAAACTGCTGAATGTGAAAGTTGAAATTCTGTCCCATTTTTAATATTTGTTTAGCAAAACCACGGCGTATTATTACACATATCAAGCATTTGAACACACGTAAATATATGTATTATTGAAAATTATTCAAATACCAACTACACAATGATATGGAGAAATGGACTGAGAGCAATGTAGTTAGAAGTGGGTAGAGGGGATATGGTGGTTCTAACTGCAGTTACTGGAGTACTGTTAAATTATAGTAGTTTGGATACGTGGATTGACTGTAGTGTTGTCAGAAAAGTGTAGAATGGAAATGGCGGTCCTGCCTTCAGTTACTGCAGTACTGTTACATCACAGTGCTAAGGATACATGTACTTACTGTAGTGTTGTTAGTACAGGGTAGAGGGGAAATGGCAGTTCCGCCTGTGGTCCTGCAGTTCTGTTATAACCCTCAGTATCAATATTAGTAATAGGTTATATCACAATGTCTTTCAGGGCTTTCGCTATATTTCAGCATAAATCATATACTTTCATCTCCTTTGACACATCAATTGAAAGCGTGTAGTTTATCACATAAAGCAGGTATACAGGTTAATATTACGAAGTGTTATATATGAACTTGTTTCCAGGACATTAGAACAGGAATGGTGGAGTTGGTATGGTGCTTCTGGTTATGAGATCACATCTGGTTAATTAAAGTGTGCCCACAGCATAACTTTCAGCTTCACGTTTAGAGATATTTTCATAGACGGACTAAATGCTGCAAGAATGATTGAGAGTAAAATTGTAATCATTTATTAATTATAATTTTTCTGTAGTATTCTATGTTTTGGTACTGTCATAGATGACATTAATTTATACTTATTAATGCAGCAGAATTCTTAAAAATTAACCGTAGGTAAAAACATTAGCGATATTTCCTGAGAACAGAATATTTTTTTCCCCTCGTTCTACCAAACACCCTAAGGCAGATGAGTCAAATCCTCTTATTCAGCTCCACATTCTAACATATATTATTTTTGTCTTCTTCTTTTTGAGAAGAAATTTCCCACATTATTCTCATTTTTTCGATATTTTCTGCCATAAATTCTGTACGTTACACTGCTATTCAATTTAGTTGCATCACCATTTCTCATAATTTTTTCATTATCCTTATGATTTATTGCGCCTTATTAAACACAAGGTTCCCCGTTACTCTGTTCCATCCAGTCCTATTACCTCTTCGTCTAATTACGTCCGGATTCCCTCTTTGTAATATACGTTTCTCAATAATTTTAATTTCCCTTGTTTCCTCATTAAGAAGTACAGAAAGCAGTTACGTACTACTTAAACACCTATTATAGATGTACTTTAAGTCTAAGAAAGGATGGATTTTGATCAGTCTTGATAAGGTCCAGTGCCTGTAGCAGTTTTTCAATTGGCGCCGGTCTGAAGTGAGCAAAGAGTATTTTGTTTTGTATGTACCTAGTGTGGTTGCTGTTTGTGTGCAATTTATCGGATGGATCGACAAGTCAAAATAATTTATACGCTACATTTTATATAGGCTTATTATTTGAATTGCGCGTTTCAGCATTTCAAATCCTCGTTTTTCAGTGTCCCATTATGCAGTAAAGTTTCCAAGCCGTCTGTATGTATGGTATATCATTCAGACAATTTTAACATGTATAATACTTCTGACAACTCTCAGTCCATACAACAAAATAGTGCAGTAATAAGCAATATCGGAAATTAACTCAGTTACAAATCACCAGTCAATTTTTACTATCGGTAATGTTTTCAGTCTTGTTAATCCTTTGACCTACCGTGTGTTGCACACGTATACAGTCGGTCTCTCCTATTGACTATAACTGCATACAGTTCGTAGCCAACCGAGTGCTGCCTGCCAAATGTTGCTGAATGCCGACAGTTTAGACAATGCTGTATAAATGCCAGCCAGCTTTGAACAAGCAGATGGTTACATTAAATGTACCAAATGCACGCAGGAAATTCTTACTCTCCGCAACTAAGCACATCTTGTGCTGTAGGTATCAACTGGAACCAATTGTTTATATAATGAAAATAATTTGAGCGATGGCATGTATACATAAGATTTTACTAGTTTTTAGGTTATATAAAAACAATGTTAAATTTCAGACAGTTTAATGACGAAAGTGCTTTGAATGAGTGACGAATTAATATTGGAAAGTAATAAAATTGCTGTATTATTTCGTACAAACGAGTAGCGTCTTATCGGCAGACAAAACCAGGTAAATGTTATATTTTATTTATAGCGCTTGAACCAGGTATTAAAACATTTTTGATGCGTAGTTTCCAATTTCGTCATAAGGATAGTGCAAAGCGGTTATTTTATTGGTTCCTTTAAGTACTATATCTTAATGTACATAAATCCTCTGTGTCGCCAACCGCGTGCATGGTACTTCTTAAGTGAAAGAAATAAATTGAATTAAAGTTAAGTTCTTGGCTTGGAAATGACTTCGATTAGCCTGTTCATATAAGCCTCTTATCGATGTGGTGCATACATATGTTTGTGAGGATAAAGATAAATGTGAAATAAGTACTTGAGACCTATATTTAATATTTGCTTACCAAAATACACGGAGTCATGTCACATAAAATATGTATTTGAACACGACAAAATATATACCTTATTCATAATTTTTCAATTGCCAAATACATAACGCTATGGATAAACGTACTGAATACAGTGTTGTTAGTACAGGGAAGAGGGGAAATGGCGTTTCTGCCTGAAGTTACTGCAGTACTGTTACATCACAGTGCTATGGATACATGGACTGACTGTAGTGTTGTTAGTACAGGGTAGTGGGGAAATGGCGGTTCTGATTGCAGTTACTGCAGTACTGTTACATCACAGTACTATGGATACATGGACTGACTGTAGTGTTGTTAGTACAGGGTAGTGGGGAAATGGCGGTTCTGATTGCAGTTACTGCAGTACTGTAACATCACAGTGCTATGGATACATGGACTGAATTTTGTGTTGTTAGTACAGGGTAGAGGGGAAATGGCGGATCTGACAGCAGTTACTGCAGTACCGTTACATCAGAGTGCTATGGATATATGGACTGAGGGTAGAGTTGTTAGTACAGTTCAGAGGGGAACTGGCGGTTTTCTCTGCAGTTGCTGCAATACTGTTACATAAGTGTGTTATGGATAAATGGACAGACTGTAGTGTTGTTAGTACAGGGTAGAGGGGAAATACCGGTTCAGCCTACAGTAACTGCAGTACTGTTACATTACAGTGTTATGGATACATGGACTGACTGTAGTGTTGTTAGTACAGGGTAGAGAGGAAATGGCGGTTTTGCCTGCAGTTACTGCAGTACTGTTACATCACATTGCTATGGTTAAATGGACTAACTGTAGTGTTGTTAGTACAGTGCAGAGGGGAAATGGCGGATCTGACAGGAGTTACTGCAGTACTGTTACATTAGAGTAATATGGATACACGGACTGACAGTAATGTTGTTAGTACAGTGCAGACGGGGAATGGCAGTTCTGCCTAGAGTTACTGCAATACTGATACATCACAGTGCTATGAATATATGGAGAGACTGTTGTGTTGTTAGTACAGTTAAGAGGGGATATCGCGGTTCTGTCTGCAGTTACTGAAGTACAGATGCATTACAGTGATATGGATACATGGAGAGTCTGTAGCTTGTTAGTACACTGCAGAGGGGAAATCGCGGTTCTGTCTGCAGTTACTGAAGTAATGTTGCATTACAGTGATATGGATACATGTACAGTCTGTAGTGTTCTTAGGACAGTGCAGAGGGTAAATCGCGGTTCTGCCTGCAGTTACTGCAGTACTGTTACATAACAATGCTGTGGATACATGGACTGAATATAGTGTTGTTATTACAGTGCAGAGGGAAAATTTCGGTTCGGTCTGCAGATTCTGAAGTACATTAAAATGTTATGGATACACGGACTGACTGTAGTTTTGTTAGGACAGTGCATAGGGGAAATGGCCGTTCTGATTGCAGTTACTGTTGTACTGTTACATCGCAGTGCTATGGATACATGGAAGGACTGTAGATTTGTTAGGACTTGGTAGAGGTGAAAAAGCGGATTTTCCTGCGGTTACTGCAAGTACTGCTGTATCACAGTGCATTGGATACATTGACTGACTGTAGTGTTGTTAGTTTAGGGTAGAGGGAGAATGATGTTTTTGTCTGCAGATACAACAGTAATATTACATCACAGTGCTATAGATATATGGAATGCCTGCCGAGTTTTGTAGGTAAAGTGTAGAGGGTAATGGCGGTTCTGTCTGCAGTTACTGCAGTACAGTTACATCGCAATGCTATGGATACATGGACTGACTTTAGTGTTGTTAGTACAGGGTAGTGCGGAAATTGCGGTTCTGCCGGCAGTTACTGCAGTACTGTTACATCACAGTTCTATTGATACATGGAAAGACATTAGTGTTGTTAGTACAGGGTAGAGGGGATTTAGCGTTTCTTCCAGCAGTTACTGCAGTACTGTTTCCTTACAGAGCTATAGATACATGGACTGACTCTATTGTGCCTAGAAGAGGGTAGAGGATTTATAGCGGTTCTTCCTGAAGTTACTGCAATACTGTTACATCACAGTGCTATGGACACATAGACTGAATGTAGTTTTGTTAGTACAGATTAGACAGGATATGGCGGTTTTGCCTACAGACTCTGCTGTACTGTTACCTTACAATGCTATGGATACGTGGACTGACTGTAGTGTTGGTAGTGCAGGGTAGAAGTATAATGGCGGTTCTGACTGCAGTTACAGCAGTAATGTTAAATCATACTGTTATGGATACATGGACTGACTGTAGTGTTGTTATTGCAGGGTAGAAAGAAAATGGCGGTTCTGCCTGCAGTTACTGCAGTAATGTTAAATCGTATTGTTGTGGATATATGGACTGACTGTAGTGTTGTTGGTACAGGGTAGTACGGAATTGGCGGTTCTTCCTGCAATTACTTCAGTACTGTTATATTACAGTGCTGTCTATGAATGGACTTGCTGAAGTTTTTTTAGTACAGGGTAGAGTGTAATTGGCGGTTCTTCCTGCAGTTACAGTATTTCTGTTACATCACTATGCTATGGATACATGGAATGACTGCAGTGTTGTTAGTAAACGGTATCGCGGATTTGGCAGTTCTGTCCTCAGTTACTGCAGTACTGTTTCATCACAGTGCTATGGATACCGGGACTGACTACAGTGATTTTAGTTCTGGGTAGAGAGGAAATTTTGCTTTTGCTTGCAGTTACTGCAGTTCTTATACATCTCAGTGATTTATATATATGGACTGTCTGGACGTTTGTTAGTACTGAGTAGACTGGAAGCGGCGGATCTGCATTCAGTTACTGCAGTACGGTTACGTCAGTTTGCTTTGGATATGTGAACTAAATGAAGTGTTCTTATTAAAGTGTGGAGAGGAAATGGCTTATATACCTGCAGTTACTGCAGTACTGTTGCAAAACAGGGCATTATATATATGGACTTTGTATAGTGTTATTAATACAGGGTACAGGGGAAATGGCATTTCTGCCTGCAGCTAATTCGGTACTTCTACATCACTATTTTATGATTATATGTACTATAATTTATTTTGTTATAAAAGAGTAGAATGGAAATTCCGGTTCTGCATTCAGTTACTGCAGTACTGTTACAACACAGTGCTGTGAATACATGGACTTACTGTAGTGTTGTTATTAAATGGTAGAGGGGAAGTGGCAGTTCCGCCTGTGGTCCTGCAGTACTATTACATCACATTGCTATGGATATATGGACTGACAGCAGTGTGGTTAGTACAGAGTAGAGGGGAAATTGCATTTCCGCCTGCGGACCTGCAGTATTGTTACATCACAGTGTTATGGATAAATGGACTTACTCTAGTGTTGTTAGTACAGGGTGGAGGGAAAATATCATTTCCGACTGCGGTCTTGGAGTACTGTTACATCACAGTGCTATTGGTAACATGGACTTACTGAAGTGTCGTTAGTACATGGTAGATGGGAAACTGCAGTTCCGCCTGCGATCCTGCGGTACTGTTACAACCTTCAGTATCAATCTTAGTAATAGGTTATATCACAGTGTCTTTCAGGGCTTTAGCTATATTTCAGCATAACTCATGAACTTTCATCTCCTTTGATACATCTATTGAAAGCGTGTAGTTTATCACATAAAGCATGTTTACTTGTTATTATTAAGAAGTGTTATATATAAACTTGTTTCCAGGACATTAGAACAGGAATGGTGCAGTTGATATGGTGCTTCTGGTTATGAGATCACATCTGGTTAATTAAAGTGTGCCCACCGCATAACGTTCAGCTTCATGTTTAGAGATATCTTCATAGACCGACTGACTGCTGCAAGAATGATTGGGAGTAAAATTGTTATATTTTATTAATTATAATTTTTATATAATATTCTATGTTTTGGCACTGTCATAGTTGACATTAATTTATACTTATTAATGGAGCAGATTTCTTAAAAATTAACCGAAAGTGAAATAGTCGCAACATTTTCTGTGAAGGGAATTTTTTTCCCCCCTGTCTACCAAACAATCTAAGGCAGATGTGTCAAATCCTCTTATTCAACTCCACATTTTAACATATATTGTATTTGTGTTCTTCTACTTGAGAATATATTTACCGCATATTCTCATTTTTTCGATATTTTCTGCCATAAATTCTGTACTTTACTTCGCTATTCATTTTAGTTACATCGTCATGTCTCATAATTTTTTCATTATTCTTTTATTTTATTGTGACTTATTAAACACAAGTTTCCCTGTTACTCTGTTCCATTCAATCCTATTGGTTTTTCCTCTAATTACGTCCGGATACCCGCTTTGTAATATATGTTTCTCAGTAATTCTAAATTTCCCTTGTTCCCTCATTAAGAAGTACAGAAAACTGTTACGTACTACTTAAACACCTACTATAGATGTATTTTAACTCTAAGAAATGATGGATTTTCATCAGTCTTCATAAAGTCCAGTGCCTGTAGCAGGTCTTCAATTGGCGCCGGTCTGATGTGGACAATCAGTATTTGGTTTTGTATGTACCTAGTGTGGTTGCTGTGTTTGTGCAATGTACCGGATGGGGTGAGAAGTCAAAATGATTTTTACGAAACATATTATATAGGCTTATATTTTGATACGCGCGTTTCAACATTTCTAATCCTCGTTTTTCAGTGTCCCATTATGCAATACAGTTTCCAAGCCGTTTGTATTTATAGTATAAAACTCAGACAATTATAACTTGTATAATACTTCTGAAAACTCTCAGTCTATACAGCATAATGGTGCACTAATACGTAATAACTGAAATGTAGCTCAGTTACAAATCACCAGTCAATTTGTACTACCGGTAATGCTTTCAGTCTTGTTAATCCTTTGACCTACCGTGTGTTGCACACGTATACAGTCGGTCAGTCCTATTGACAAAAACAGCATCCAGTTCGTAGCCAACCGACTGCGGCCTGTCAAATGTTGCTGAATGAACCCGGTTTAGAAAATGCTGTATAATTGTCAGCCAGGTTTGAACAAGCAGTTGGTTACATTAAATGTACCAATTGCACGCCAGCAATACTTACTCTCCGCAACTAAGCGCATGTTGTGCTGCAGGTATCAACTGGAACACATTGCTTATAAAATGAAATTACTTTGAGCTGTGGCATGTATACAAATAATTTTACTTATTTTGTAGGTTATAGAAAAACAATGCTACATTTCAGAATGTTTAATGACGAATGTGTTTTGGATGAGTGACTAATTAATATTGGAAAGAAATATAATTGCTGTATTATTTCATACAAACGGGTAGCGTCTTTCAGGTAGACAAACCATGTAAAAGGTATGTTTTATTTATAGCGTTTGAACCAGGTATTAAAACATATTTTGATGCGGAGTTTCCAATTTCGTCATAGGGATAGGAAAAAGAGTTTATTTTTTGGCTTCTTTAAGTACTATATCTTAAAGTACGTAAATTCTCTGTGTCGACAACCGCGTGCATGGCACTTCTTAAGTGAAAGAAATAAAATAAATTAAATTCTTGGCTTGGAAATGACTTCGAAAAGCCTGTTCATATAATCCTCTTATCGATGAGGTGCATACAAATGTTTGTGGGCAGACTGCTAAATGTGAAATTAGTACTTGAGACCCGTATTTAATACTTGTTTATCAAATTCACGGAGTCACATCACATATATTATATATTTGAAGACGGCCAAATATCTGGATTATTCATAATTTTTCAATTGCCAAATTCATAACGCTATGGATAAACGTATTGAATGCAGTGTCTTAAGTAGAGGGAAGAGAGGAAATGGCGGTTCTGCCTGCAGTTACTGCAGTACTGTTAAATCACAGTGCTATGGACACATGGAATAAACGTAGTGTTATTAGTGCAAGGTAGAGGGGATACGGCGGTTCTGCCTGCAGTTACTGCAGTACTGTTACATCACAGTGTTATGGATACATGGACTGAATGCAGTGTCGTTAGTAAAGGGTAGAGTGGATATGGCGGTTCTGCCTGCAGTTACTGCAGTACTGTTACATCACAGTGCTATGGATACATGGACTGACTGTAGTGTTGTTAGTACAGGGTAGATGTGTAATGGCGATTCTGCTTGCAGTTACTGCAATACTGTTACATCAGAGTGCTATGCATAAATGAACAGACAGTAGTGTTGTTAGTACAGGGTAGAGGGGAAATGGAGTATCTGCCTGCAGGTACTGCAGTACTGATACATCACAGTGCTATTGATATATGGACTGACAGTAGCTTTGTTAGTACAGTGCAGAGGGGAAATGGCAGATCTGTCTGCAGTTACTGCAGTACTGATACATCACAGTGCTATGGATATGTTGTCTGACTGTAGCGTTGTTAGTACAGTGCAGAGGGGAAATGGCAGTTCTGACTGCAGTTACTGCAGTACTGATACATCAGATTGCTATGGAAATATGGACTGACTGTAGCGTTGTTACTACAGTGAAGAGGGGAAATGGCAGTTCTGCCTGCAGTTACTGCAGTACAGTTACATCACAGTGCTATGGATAAAAGGACTGACTTTACTGTTGTTAGTACAGTGCAGAGGGCAAATTGCAGTTCTGCCTGCAGTTACTGCAATACTGTTACATCACAGTGCTATGGTTACATGGACTGACTGTAGCGTTGTTAGTTCAGTGCAGAGGGGAAATGACAGTTCCCTCTGCAGTTACTGCAGTACTGATACATCACAGTGCTATGGATGTATGGACTGACTGTAATGTTGTTAGTACAGGGAAGAGGGGAAATGGAGGTTCTGTCTGCAGTTACAGTAATACAGTTGCATTACAGTGCTATGGATATATGGACTGACTCTAGTGTTGTTAGTACTTGGTAGAGGGGAAATGGTGGTTTTTACTGCGGTTAATGCAGTACTGTTACATAACAGTGCTGTGGATACATGGACTGAATATAGTGTTGTTATTACAGTGCAGAGGATAATTGCGTTTCCGCCTGCAGTTACTGAAGTACATCAAAGTGCCATGGATACATGGACTGAGTGTATTGTGTTTAGTAAATAGTAGAAGGGAAATGGCGGTTCTGTCTACAATTAGTACAGTAATGTTACATCAAAATGCTTTTGATACATGCACTAACTGCGGAGTATTGTAGGTAGAGTGTAGAGGGAAATTGGCGGTTCTGTCTGCAGTTACTGAATTCTGTTACATCACAGTGTTATGGATACATGGATTGACAGTAGTGTTGTTAGTACACGATAGAGGGCAAATGGCGGTTCTTCCTGCGGTTATTGAAGTACTGTTTTAACACAGTGCTATGAATATATGGACTGATTTTGGCATTGTTTATAACGTGTAGATTGGATGTAGTGTTTCTTCCTGCCGTTACTGCAGTAGTGTTAAATCATAGTGTTATGGATACATGGACTGACTGTTGTGTTGTTAGTACAGGGTAGTGCGGAAATGGCGGTTCTGCCTGCAGTTACTGCAGTACTGTTACATCACTTTTCTATGGATTCATGGAAAGACAATAGTGTTATTAGTAGAGGGTAGATTGGGATTAGCGGTTCTTCCTGCAGTTACTGCAGTACTGTTTCATTACACTGCTATGTATACATGGAATGACTTTATTTTTGTTAGAAGAGGGTAGACGGTTAATAGGGGATCTTACTGAAGTTTCTGCAGTGGTGTTACATCACAGTGCTATGGATACATGGATTGAATGTAGTTTTGGTAGTGCAGAGTAGAGAGGTTATAGCGGTTATGACTGCAGTTTCTGCTGTACTGTTACATTACATTGCTCTGGATACATAGACTTAATGTAGTGTTGTCAGTGCAGGGTAGAAGGGAAATGGCGGCTCTGCCTGCAGTTACTGATGTAATGCTAAATCATAGTGTTATGGATAAATAGACAAACTGTTGTGTTTTAGTACAGGGTAGTACGGAAATGGCTATTCTGCCTGCAGTTACTGCAATTCTGTTACATCACAGTGTTATCGATACATGGACTGACTGAAGTTTTGTTTGTAAAGGTTGGATGGGAAATGGCTGTTCGGCCTTCAGTTACTGCATTAGAGTTACATTACCGTGCTATAGACACATGGAATGATTTTAGTGTTGTTAATACAGGGTAGTGCGGAAATGGCGGTTCTGACTTCTGTTACTCTAGTACTGTTAATATATTGTGATATGGATACATGGACTGACTTTTGATTTGTTAGTACAAAGTAGTACGGAATTGGCTGTTCTGCCTCCAGTTACTGCTATACTGTTATATCACAGTTCTATGGATACATGGAAAGAATGTTGTGCTGTTATTACAGGGTAGAGTTTGTTTAGCGTTTCTTCGAGCAGTTACTGCAGTTCTGTTTTATTATATTGCTATGGATACATGGAATGACTCTATTGTTGCTAGAATAGGTAGACGATTTATAGCGGTTCTTACTGCAGTTACTGCAACACTGTTACATCACAGAGCTATAGATATATGTACTGAATGTTTTGTTGTTAATTCAGAGTGGAGAGGATATGGCGGTTCTGCCTGCAGTTCCTGCAGTGTTGTTACATTGCAATGCTATGGATACAGGGTCTGACTGTAGTGTTGTTAGTACAGTGTAGAAGTTTAATTGCGGTTCTGCCTGCAGTTACTTCAGTAATGTTTAATAATATTATTATGAATACATGGACTGACTGTAGTGTTTTTAGTGCAGGGTAGAAGGAAAATGGCAGTTTTTCCTGCAGTTACTGCATTAATTTTAAATCATATTGTTATGGATACATGGACTGAACATGGTGTTGTTAGTACAGGTTGGTACGGAATTGGCGTTTCTTTCTGCTATTACTGCAGTACTGTTATATCACAGTGCTTTGGATATATAGACTGACTTTAGTTTATTTAGTACAGGGTAGATATTAATTGGCTGTTCTGCCTGCAATTGCGGCAGTACTGTTACGTCACTGTGTTATGGATATATTGAATGCTGTAGTTTTGTTAGCAAACGGTATTGCGGATTTGGCGGTTCTGTCCTCAGTTACTGCAGTACATTTACATCATAGTGCTATGGATACCTGCACTGACTACAGTGTTGTTAGTTTAGGGTAGAAAGGAATTTCTGCTTCTCCTTTCAGTTACTACAGTACTTCTACGTCTCAGTGCTTTGGATATATGGAATGCCTGCAGTTTTGATAGTACTGGGTAGATTGGAAGTGGCGGATCTGCATTCAGTTACTGCAGTTTTGTTATATGAGAATGCTTTGGATATTATGACTAAATGAATATTATTAGTAAAGGGTAGAGATGAAATACTTATCTGCCTGCAGTTTCTGCAATCCTGTTGCAATACATTGCTTTATATAGATGGACTTACTGTAGTGTTGTTAGTACAGGGTAGTGGGCAAATGGCATTTCTGCCTGCAGTTACTTCAGGACTTTTACATCACAATTTTATGAATATATCTACTAATATTTTTTTGTTATTATAAGGTATATCGTTAATGGCGGTTCTGCCTGCAGTTACTGCAATACTGTTTCATCACAGTGCTTTGAATATATAGACTCACTGCAGTGTTATTTGTACTGTGTAGGGGAGAAATATAGTTTCTGCCTGCAGTTACTACAGTTCTGTTTCATCGTTGCGGTATGGATACATTGACTGACTACGGTGTTGTTAGTACCGAGCAGTGGGAATATGTCATTTCTACCTGAAGTTACTGCAGCACTGTTACATCACTCTGCTATGGATACATGTACTGACTACAGTGTTGTTAGTACAGGGTTTAGGGGAAATCGTGTTTCTGCCTTTAGTTACTGCAGTACTCTTACATCACAGTGCTATGGATACATGGTCTTACTGCAGTTTGTTTAGTATGGTTTAGAGGTTAAATGGCGGTTCTGCCTACAGTTACTGCAGTACTGTTACATCACAGTGTTAGGAATGCATGTCCTGACTCTATTTTTGTTAGTACAGGCTAGAGGGGAATTTCGTTTCTGCCTGCAGTTACTGCAATACTGTTGTACCCCTCATTTTCTATCTTATTAGTAGGTTATATCACAATGTCTTTCAGTGTTTTCATTATGTTTCACCATTAATCAAATAAATTCATCTCCCTTATGACATTAATGGAATTCATGTCACTTGTCCCGTAAAGCAAGGGCACAGGCTAATATTAAGAAGTGTAAAAAAAATTTGATATCAAGTCATAAGAACAAACATGGTGCAGTTCGTATTGTTCTTGTTGTTACGTGATCACTGTTCCTTAATTAAAGTGAGCTCACCGCAAGACGTTCATTTGAACGTGAAGAAATATCTTCTTAGACTGACCGATTGCTTCAGGAATGAATGGGTTAAATTTTTTTTTGATTTATTAATTATATTTTATTCTGTAATCTTCAATGCTTTGGTACTGTAATGTATGACATTAATTTATGCATATTAATAGAGAAGAATTATTATGAATTCACCGAGGGTGAATCTCTTCGAGTATTCTTTTGCAAATAGATTTTTTTATATCCCCTTTCTCCCAATCACCCTAAATCAGATGATTCATATCCTCTTATTCAACTCCACTTTTCAACCGTATTTTATGTTTGTGTTCTTTTTGAGAAGATATTTCGCGAATTATTCTTTTCTTTTCGATATTTTCTGCTATAATTTCTGTACGTTATTTCGTTGTTCATTTTAGTTGCATTGTCATTTCTCATAAATTTTTTTTTCATTACTCTTATACATTTATTTTTACTAGTTAAAACACAAAGTTTCCTATTACACTGCTCCGTCCAGTCCTTTTGGCTGTTCCTTTAATTACGTCCAGTTACCCGCCATGCAATTTATGATTTCAAAGATTCTAAATTTAAAAATTAAAGTCCACTTTGGATGGGCAGTGCTTGTAGCAATTGTTCAATTGGCGCCGTTCTGAAGTGGACAAACGGTATTTTGTTCTGTACCTACTGTGGTTTCTATGTCTCTGCAATATATCGTCTGCATTGACAGAACATAATGATTTATATCTTACAATTTATATAGGCTAATTCTTTGAAATGCTCATTTCGACATTTGTAATTCCCGTTTCTTAGATTCTCATTATTCCATGCAGTTTGCAAGCCATCTCTATGTATGGTATATCATTCAGTTACTTATAACTTGTGTAATACCTGGGAACCCACCCAGTCAATACGGCAAAATGTTGCAGTAGTTAGTAATAACGGAAATTTAGCTCAGTTACACATCACCAATCAATATATTCAGCAAGTAATGCTTTCACTCTTGTCACTCATTTGACCTACCCTCTGTTGAACACGTATACGGTTGGACTGTCCTTTTGACAATATCAGCATACAGTTCGTAGCCAACCGACTGCTGCCTGCCAACCGCTGCTGAATGTCGACTTTTTAGCATCTGATATTCGAACCCACGAATCCCACCGGGGGCATGGACATTTGTCTGTTGTGAGTGTTGTGTGTTGTCAGTTAGAGTTCTCTACGACGAGCTGATCACTCGTCCAGACGAGTCCTACCGACAGTGCTGCGTCGTTTTGTGTGATCTAGAAACATCAAGAATAGGCGCACCATATATATACATCTATATATATATATATATGACATTAGTAGCCTAAGGATTAATGACTATCTCTTATCCTGCTAACGTGGAGAATATGGTGAGCTATTAATGCCAACAAATACCAGATGGGATTTAATTCAGCGTTTAAAGAGTTAAAATTTTTAAAAACCCCGGTAACTGTCATTTAAACATTTCAAATGACCACATCCTCAGTGTATTAAATATTTTGGCACTGTAATGTATTACTTTAATTTATCCTCATTAATGGATCAGAATTCTTAAGAATTCACCGAGAGTGAAAAATCCGCGACATTTTCTGAAAACAAAATATATTTTTTTCCCACTGACTAACAAAAACCCTAAGCCAGATGAGTCAAGTCTTCATATTCAACTCCACATTTCAACCATATATTAAGTTTGAGTTCCTTTTTTAAGACGATATTTCCCGAATTAATCTCTTCATTTTGAAAATTTCTGTCATAATCTCTGTACGATACTCTGCTCTTCATTTTAGTTTGCATCGTCATTTCTTATAAATTTTTAAATATCCTTGGGCTTTTTTGTGACTTGCCGAACAGCAATTTCCCAATTATACTGTTCCATCCAGTCTTTTTGGCTCTTCCTCTAATTCCGTCCCGATACACGCCTTGTAATATATTTTACTCAAAGATTAGAAATTTCCCTCTTTTCCTCGTTAAGAGGTACAAACATCACACAGTCATACAAAAAGCAGTTACGTACTATTAAAAAAGCTACTATAGACTTACTCTAAGTCTAGGAATGGGATGGATTTTTTTAAGTCTTGATAATATCCTATTTCGATGTGCAGTGCGTGTAACAGTTGTTCAGTTGTCGTCGGTCTGATGTGGAAAAAGAGAATTTTCTTCTGTATTTACTTACTGTGGTTACTCTGTGTGCTGCGATATATCGGCTGGATTGATAAGACAAAATATGGTACGTGATGTGTGGGCCTATTTTTTGACATGCGGGTTTACATATTTCTAATCCCCTTTTCTCAGGATCCCATTATGCCATACAGTTTAAAAGCCATCTGTAGTTATGTTATACAATTCAGAAAGTTTTAACATTTTTAACACTTGGAACACCCCCAGGCCAATAGAGCAAAATGGTGCAGTTTTAAGTAATATCGCAAATTTAGCTCAGTCAGAAAACACAAATTAATGTGTACTACCAGCAATGGTTTCACTCATGTTACTCTTTTGACCTACAGTCTGTAGCACACGTATACCATCGGTCTGTCCTATTGACAATATCAGCATGCAATTCGTAGCCAACCGAATGCTGCCTGCCAACTGCTGCTTAATGCCGTCTTTTAGTATCTGATGTTTGTCGGTCAGAATTGAACAAGCAAATTGTTACATTAAAAGTACTAATTACACGCCGCCACTTCTTACTCTACGTAACTAAGCACATGTTGTGATCTACGTTTCAAATGGAACGGATTGCTTATATAATGTAAGAACTTTGAGCGATGATATACATGTATAAGAGTTTACTTATTTTTGTATATATAAAGACAAGGTCAAAAATTCAAACTGTTTAATGACAAATGTTTTTTGGGTGAGTGACAAATTAATGATGGAAAGAAATATAATTGCTTTATTATTCGTAGAAACGAGTTGAGTCTCATCGGTAGACAACAAAGGTAAATGGGATGTTTCAGTTTTAGCACTTGATCCAGATACTAAAACGTTTTGTAATGCGAAGTTTCTAATTTCGTCATTGGGATAAGACAAAGCGATTACCTTATTGTCTTCCTTAAGTACTATATCTTAATGTTCATAAATCCTGTGTGTCGCCAGCCGCGTGCATGGCACTTCGTGAAAGAAATAAAAAAATTTAAAGATAAATTCTTGGCTTGGCTCTGACCTCGATAAGCCTATCCATATAAGCCTCTTAACGATGCGGTTTATACATATGTTTGTGGGCAGACTGCTAAAGGTGAAATTAGTACTTGAGTCCCATATTTAATATTTGTTTACCAAAATAATTGGAGTCATATCACATACATGTATTATTTTACACTCCAATTTATATGTATAATTGATAATTATACAATTGCCAAATTTAAAATGCTACGGATAAATGGACTGACTGTAGTGTTGTTAGTACAGGGTAGAGGGTAAATGACGGGTCTAACTGCATTTATTGCAGTACTGTTACATTACAGTGCTATGGATACATGGAGTGAATGTAGTGTTGTTAGTACAGGGTAGAGTGGATATGGCCGTTCTGCCTGCAGTTACTGCAGTAGTGTTACATCACAGTGCTTTAGTTACATGGACTGACTGCAGTGATGTTATTACATGGTTGGGAGAAAATGGCGGTTCTGCCTGCGGATACTGAAGTACTGTTACATCACAATAGTTTGTATACATGGACAAAGACTGCAGTGTAGTTAATACATGGTAGAGGGGAAATGGATGTTCCCCCTGCAGTTACTGCAGTACTGTTACATTAAAGTGGATAGATATGGGGAATGACTGCAGTGTTGTTAGTACACGGTAGACCATACATTAATTTTGTGTTCTTTCTTTAAGATGATATTTCCCGTATTATCCTCCTCTTTTAAAAAAATTCTGCCATAATTTCTGTACGTTACTCTGCTATTCATTTTAGTTGCATCGTCATTTCTCACAATCTTTTTAAATATCCTTATGTTTTATTGTGAATAGGTTAAACACAAATTTCCCTATTAAACTGTTCCATCCAGTCCTTTTTGGGTCTTCCTCTAATTACGTCCAGATACCCGCCTTGTAATATATTTTTCTCAAAGATGCTCAATTTACCTTTTTTCCACAGTAAGAGTTACAAACCTCACATGGTCATAAAAAAAGCAGTTACGTACTACTTAACCACCTACATTAGACGTACTGTAAGTCTAGAAAAGTGATGGATTTTAATCAGTCATATTAAAGTCCATTTTGGATGGGCAGTACTTGTAGCAGTTGTTCAATTGTCGCCCGTCCGATGTGTACAACCAGTATTTTGATCTGTATGTACTTACTGTCAGTTCTGTGTGTGCTGCGATATACCGGCTGGGTTGATAAGACCACCTAATTTATACGCCACATGCTATATGGGGTTATTGCTTATGTTCACGCATGGAATAAATTTTTATATGTGGTGATATTAATAATTTCGTTTTCATCTTGTTATTGCATCAGACTGCATAATTTGCATGGGTGCTTACAATGACAGAGCGGCTGACGTAACGTCACTAGTTAGGAGTCACAAGACTGCAAAACGGCGCTAAGTGGCCGGTTTAAACCCGTTAAATTCCTGGCTTGGTGACGCTTGGCTTCCATAGAAACGCGGGCAAGCTAGCGCGTCGCGTGATCAGCTCAGTTCTTGTCGGCGTATAGGATGCGTAAGTTCACTTCAGGTCGCACAGAGCGATGCAACATGCAGGATTTTGCACATAGAATCTTGTGCATAGGACACAAGCGTGTGTGAATAAGCTAATAAATTCACTTCAGTTCTCACAGGGTAATACACTACAATCAGTTCACGTCAGGTCGCACAGGACGATGCAGGATGCAGGATTTTGCTTATAGAATCTTGTGTATAGGACACAAATGTGTGTGAATAAGTTAGTTCGCTTTGGCTGCTCGTGTGTAAAGATGTGACAGCGTGCGATACAAGTGACACAGGGTTAATTACAGCTGCAGAGAGCAGAAGGTGATCTAATTGTGTTTCTAAAAATTATTTGCAATTCTCACAAGGAGAATTTACTAACAATCTGTATTGACAAAAATTAACAATTTACAAGTTGTATGTTTTGGATGCATACGGCAGCAGTGAAATTCTTTGTCTTCATTCATTTGCTTGCAGTGCAATTAAGTGGTAACATTATAGATCAGAGACTTAACAGATTTAATTATGCAGACAGTTACTTAACAACAAGTATTAAAGTGTTTAAATTAAGAAATTAATAAAGGTTTTGTTTTATCTTGCAAATTACATGAACTTCTTGTTCAACGCTTTTTGTATCTGAACCAGAGCAAGTACAGTTTGAAATGCGCGTTTCGACATTTCTAATCTTCGTTTCTCAGTATCCCATTATGCCAATCATTCCGCAAGCCATCTGTATGTTTGGTATATTATTCAGACAATTTTAACCTGTGTAACACTTGGGACACCCCCAGGGCAATACAGCAAAATGGTGCCGTAATAATTAATAACAGGAATTTAGCTCAGTTACAAATTGCAAATCAATAATGCTTTCAGTCCTGTTAATCATTTGACCTACTGTCTGTTGCACACGTATACAGACGGTCTGTCCTATTGATAATATCAGCATTCATGTCGTAGCCAACCGACTGCTGCCTGCCAACTGCTGTTGAATACCGGCTGTTTAGCATCTGATGTTTGTCAGCAAGCTTTGAACAAGCAGATTTTAAAATTAAATGTTCTAATTACACGTCATCACTTCTTAATCTCCGCCACTAAACACATATTATGCTCTAGATATCAACTGGAACGCATTGCTTATATAGTGGCAATATTTTGAGCGATGTCATGTATACTTAAGAGTTTACATATGTTTGTGTTATATAAAGACAATGTCAACCGTTCAGACTGTTTTCAAATGTGGAAAAAATATAATTGCTGTAATATATCATACAACCCAGTAAAGTCTCCTCGATAGACAAACACAGGTAAATGGTATTATTTCGTTACAGCGCTTGATCAAGATACTAAAACGTATTGTGATGCGAAGGTTCCAATTTCGTCATAGGGATAAGAAAAAGCCGTCATTTTATTGGCTCCTTTAAGTATTATATCTTAATGCACATGAACCATTTGTGTCGCCAGCTGTGTGCACAGCTGTTCTGAAGTGAAAGAATATAATAAATTAAAGTTAAATCCTTGGCTTGGCTCTGAACTCGATAAGCAAATCCATGTAAGTGTCTTATCGATGTCTAGCGTAAATATGTTTGTGCACCTAATGCTGAATGTGAAATTAGTACTTCCGATAGATAATTAATATTTGTTTACCAAAACACACGGCGTCATATATCATATATCAAGTATGTGAAAACGCATAAATAGATGTATTATTGACAATTATTCAATTGCCAAAATCCTAGTCCTATGGACATATGGACTGACTGAAGTGTCGTTAGTACAGGGTAGAGGAGAAATAGGGGTCTGACTGCAGTCACTGCAGTACTGTTACATCACAGTGCTATGGATACAGGGATTGACTGCAGTGTTGATAGTACAGGGTAGAGGGGAAATTGGCATTTTGCCTACAGATACTTCAGTACAGTCACACAACAATGCAATGGATACATGGACTGACTGCAAGATGGTTAAAAGAGTTTTGAGAGAAAATGTCGGTTCTGCCTGCAGTTACTGCAGAACTGTTACCTCACAGTTCTATTGATACATGGACTGAAGGCAGTTTTGCTAGTAAAGCGTACAGAGGAAATGGCGTTTCTACATCCAGTTACTGCAGTACAGTTACACATTTATGTTATGGATATATAAACCGATGCAGTGCTGTTAGTACAGGGTAGACTAGAAAGGGCGTCTCTGTTTGCAGTTACTGCAGTTCTGTTGCGTCACAATGTAATTGATATACGGACTGCCTGCAGTGTTGTTAGTACAGGGTTGATGGCAATGGCGTTTATACCTGCAGTTTCTGCAGTGTTGTTACACCAATGTGCTATGGTTTCATTGATTGACTACAGTGCTGTTAATAGAGGGTAGGGGTGAAATGGCGGTTCTGCTTGCAGTTAATGCAGTTCTGTCATGTCAAAATGTAATGGATACATACACTGACTGCATTGTTGTTAGTACAGGGAAGAGATAAAATGGTGGTACCGACAGCAGTTACTGCAGTACTGTTACATCACAGTGCTATTGATACATGGACTGAATGAATTGTTTTTAGTACAGATTAGAGGGGAAATGGCGGTTCCGCACTCAGTTATTATAGTGCTGTTACATCACAGTGCTCTTGATACATTCAATGAGTGAATTGTATTTAGCACAGGGTAGAGGGGAAATGGCGGTTCTGCCTGCAGTTATTGCAGTACTGTTACATCACAGTGCTATTGATACATGAACTGACTGCAGTGATGTTAGTACAGGGTAGAGGGGAAATGGCGGTTCTGCCTACAGTTACTGCAGTACTCTTACATCAAAGTGCTTGGGATACGTGGTATGACTGCATTGTTTTTAGTACAGGGTAGAGGGAAAATGGCGGTTCTGCCTACAGTTATTGCAGTACTGTTACATGAGAGTGCTATTGATACATGAACTGACTGCTGTGATGTTAGTACAGGGTAGAGGGGAAATGGCGGTTCTGCCTGCAGATACTGCAGTACTGTTACATCATAGTGCAATGGATACATGGACTGACTGTAGTGTTGTTAGTACAGGGTAGAGGGGAAATGGCGGCTCTGCGTGCAGTTACTGCAGTACTGTTACATCACAGTGCTATGGATATATGGACTGAGTGTAGTGTTGTTAGTACTGGGCAGAGGGAAAATGGCGATTCTGCCTCTAATTACTGCAGTACTGTTACATCACAGTGCTATGGATATGTAGACTAACAGTAGTGTTGTTAGTACAGGGTAGAGGGGAAATGGCGGTTCTGCTTCCAATTACTTCAGTACTGTGACATCACTCTGCTATAGATATATGGACTGACTCTTGTGTTGTTAGTACAATGTAGAGGGAAATGCCGGTTCTGGCTCCAATTACTGCAATACTGTTACATTACAGTTCTATGGATACATGGACTGACTGTAGTGTTGTTAGTACGTGGTAGAGTGGAATTGGCGATTCTGCCTCCAATAACTGCAGTACTGTTACATCACAATGCTATGGATATATGGACTGACTGTAGTGTTGTTAGTAGAGGGTAGATGAGAAATGGCGTTTCTGCCTGCAGTTACTGCAGTACTGTTACATCACCCTTCTATGGATGCATGGACGGGCTGCAGTGTTGTTAGTACGTGGTAGAGGGGAAATTGCGTTTCTGCCTGCAGTTACTGCAGTACTGTTACATCACAGTGCTATGGATACTTGGACTGACTGCAGTGTTGTTAGTACGTGGTAGAGGGGAAATTGCGGTTCTGCCTGCAGTTACTGCAGTACTGTTACATCACAGTGCTATGGATACTTGGACTGACTGCAGTTTTGTTAGTATATTTCAGAGGGAATTGGCGGTTCTGCCAGCTGTTACTGCAGTGCTTTTACATCCGTCAATATCTATCTAAGCAGTATATTATATCACATTTTTTTCAAGGCTTTCGCTTCGATTTGGCATTAACAAAATTCGTTCATCTCTCTTAACACTCTAATTGAAAGCGTGTGGCTTACCACTTTAAACAAGTACTCATTCTCTAATTACGAATTGTATTATCAGCGCTTGGTAAAGGGAAATAAGAGTAGGCAAGGCATAATTTAGTTGATATTTTCCTTGTGGTTATGTGATCATATTTGTTTACTTCTTGGCGTTCAGCTGAAGTTGAAGGGAAGTCTTCATAGACCAACTGACAGCTATCATTTTGAATGGGAGAAAAATTGTTATAATTTAATAAATATATTATTCTGTAGTATTATATGATTTAGCTTTTTAGTATAGAAAATTAATTTATCCTTATTAATGGAGTAGTGTACTTAAGTATTCACAGAGATGGAAAGGTTTCGTGAATTTTTCTGCAAACTGAATATTTTACGTCCCCTGACTCCGAAAGACCTTCTGTCAGACGAGCCCAGTCCACATATTCAACTCCAATTTTCAAACATATATTGTGTTTGTGCCCTTCAGTTTGAGATTGTTTCCGGAATTGTGCTTTTTCCAATATTATCTGCCATACTTTCTGTACATTACTGTCCTCTTAATGATAGTTGCATCCTCGCACCTCATTTTTTCCCATTACCTTTGCGTTTATTTGTAACTTACTAATCACAAAACTCCCAATTATACTGTTCCATCCAATCCTGTTGCCATTTCCTCTATTTACCCCCAAATAACTACCTTGTAACATATTTCTATCAAAAACACTAAGTCGCACTTTGTCCCTCAATATGAGGTAGAAACCTCAGAAAATCACACAAAAGCAGTTACGTACTACGTAAACACCTACTATAGATGTACTGTAGGTCTAGGGAAGGAGTGGATTTTGATCAGCCTTTTTAAAGTCCAGTTTGGATTGGCAGTGCGTGTAGCAGTTGTTCAAATGTCGTGTGTTCTGATGTGAACAACCAGTATTTTGTTCTGCATGTACCTACTGTCAGTTACTGTGTGTGCTGCGATATATCGGCTGGATTGATAAGACTAAATATGGTACATGATATGCGGGCTTATTTTTTGACATGTGAGTTTCTACATTTCTAATCCCCGTTTCTCAGGGTCCCATTATGCCCTACAGTTTGCAAGCCATCTCTATGTATGGTTACCATTACCACGTTAAATGTTGGATGTGTTGCACTTGGGACACCCCTCAGTCAATACAGCAAAACGGTGCAGCAGTAAGTAATAAAGGAAATTTATCTCAGACACAAATCACAAATCAATATGTACTACCAACTATGCTTTCAGTTTTGTTACTTCTTTGACCTACCGTCTGTTGCAAACGTATATAGCCGGGCTGTCCTATTGACAATATCAAAATACAGTTCGTAGCCAACCGACTGCTGCCTGCCAACTGCTGTTGAATGCCTACTGTTTAGCAACTGCTGTTTAATTGTCAGCCAGCTCTGAAAATGCAGATGGTTACATTAAATGTTCCAATTACAAACCGCCACTTCTTACACTCCGCCACTAAGCACATGGATTTTTTGCCATAGTGGACTCTAGGTATCAACTGGAATGAATTGTTATGTAAGATATATACTTTGAGAGATGGCAGGTATACATAAGAATTTACTTATTCTTGTGTTATATGAAGGCAATGTCAAACTATCTGATTGTTTAATGTTGAATGTGTGATGGATGAGTGACAAATTAATTGTGGAAAGGAATATAATTGCTGTATTATTTCGTACATAAGAGTGTTGTCTCTTCGGTAGACAAACCCAGGTATTTGGATGATTTCATTATAGTGTTTGATCCACATACTTAAACGTCTTGTAATGCGGAGTTTCCTGTTTCGTCATAGAGATAAGGCAAATCTGTTATTTTATTGGTTCCTTTCAGTATTATATATCAATGTACATAACACTTCTGTGTCGCCAAACGTGTGCACAGCTGTTATGAAGTAAAAGAAATATAGCGAATTAAACTTAAACCCTTGGCTTGGTTTCGACCTCAATAAGCCAATACATGTGTCTTAACGAGGCCTTGCATACATATATTTGTTGAAAGACTGCCGAATGTGGAATTCATATTTCAGTCCGATATATAATAATTGTTTACCAAATTACACGAAGTCATATCACTTATAACAAGTATTTGAACATGGCAAAATAAATGTTTTATTGAAAATTATACAATTGAAAACTTCGCAATGTAATGGATATATGGAATGTCTGCAGAGTTGTTAGTACAGGGTACAGGGGAAATGGAATTTCTTCCTGCAGTTATTGCAGTAGGGAACTGATATTAGTGTAGTTAGTACAGGGTAAATGGGGAAAAGCGGTTCTGGCTGCAGTTACTGCAGTATTGTTACATAACAGTGGTTTGGATATATGGACTGATTGTAATGTTGTTAGTACAGGGTAGAGGGGAAATGGCGGTTCTGCCTGCAGTTACTGCAGTACTGTTACATCACAGCGCTATGGATACATGAACTGACTGTAGTGTTGTTAGTACAGGGTAGAGGGGAAATTGAGTTTCTGGCTGCAGGTACTGCAGTACTGTTACATCACAGTGCTATGGATATATGGACTGACTGTAGTGTTGTTAGTACAGGGTAGAGGGGAAATGGCGGTTCTGCCTGCAGTTACTGCAGTACTGTTACATCACAGCGCTATGGATACATGGACTGATTGTAGTGTTGTTAGTACAGGGTAGAGGGGAAATGGAGTTTCTGGCTGCAGTTTCTGCAGTACTGTTACATCACAGTGCTAAGGATTAAAGGGTTGACATTTGTGTTGTTAGTAGAGGGTACAGGGGAAATGGCGGTTCTGCCTGGAGGTAGTGCAGTACTGTTTACAACACAGTGGTACGGATATATGGACTGACCTTAGTGTTGTTAGTGCAGGGTAGGGGGGAAATGGCGCTTTGTGTGCATTTACTGCAGTGCTGTTTTATCACAGTGCTATGAATACATGGACTGACTGTAGTATTGTTATTACAGGGTTCAGGGTACACGGGTAATGGCGGTTCTGACTGCAGTTACTGGAGTCGTAATACTTCACAGTGCTATGGATACATTGACTGACTGTATTGTTGTTAGGACTGGGTAGAGAGGAAATGGTGGTTCTGGCTTCAAATACTGCAGTACGGTTACATTACTGTCTCTAGTGTTCTTAGTGCAGGGTAGAAGGGAAATAGCGTTTCTGCGTGTAGTTGCTACAGTACTGTTACATCATAATGCTATGGATACACGGATTGACTGTAGTTTTGTTAGTAAAGGTTAGAGTGAAAATTTTCTTTCTTCCTGCAGTTACTGCAGTACTGTTACATCACAGTGCAATGGATGTATGGACTGACTGCAGTGTTGTTAGTACAGGGTGGAGGGGAAATGGCGTTTCTGCTTACAGATTCTGCAATACTGTTCATCACAATGCTAAGGATGCATGGACTGACAGCATTATTGTTAGTAGGGCCTAGGCGGGAAATTGCAGCTATTCCTACAGTTACTCCAGTAACGTTACATACCTCAATATCAAACTTATTGGTAGGTAATATCACAATGTCCATCTGGTTTTTCGGTATGATTCACAAAAAATCGAATACATTCATCTCCCTTAACTCAGTAATTCAAATCCTGTGTCTTATTTTGTTAAGCAAGTGTAAAGTTTATAATTACGAAGTGTAATATAAAATCTTGATACCATTACATAAGAACAGGCGTGGTATAATTGATATGGTTCTTGTGGTTATGTGATCACAGTTGGTTAATTAAAATGGCCCACCGCATATCGTTCAGCTGAACGTAAAGGGAATATTTGTATACCAACTGACTGCTTAACGAATTAATCGGAGTGAAATTTTTATGAATTATTAATGTTAATTCTCCCGTAGTATTAAATATTTTGGCACTCTAATGCATGACATTAATTTATCCTTTTTAATTGAGCCGAATTCTTAAGAATTCAACCAGAGTGAAACATTTCGCGACTATTTCTTCGAACAGAACATTTTTCATCCACTGACCATCAAACACCCTAAGCCAGATGAGTAAAGTCCTTTTATTCAACTCCACATTTCAACCATATATTAGGTTTGTGTTTTTTTTTTTTAAATAAGTTATTTTTCGAATTAATCTCTTTTATTCAAAAATTTCTACCAATTATTCTGTGCGTTACTCTGATATTCATTTTAGTTTGTATATATGATATAATATTCAGACAATGTTTACATATGTAACACTTGGTACACCCCCCAGGTGATTACAACAAAATGGTGCAGTATTAAGTAATAAAGGAAATTTAGCTCAATCACAAAACACACATCAATATGTACTACCGGCAATACTTTCAGTCTTTTTAATCCATGACCTAGTGTCTGTTGCACACGTATACAGCCGGTCTGTACTATTGACTATATCAGCCTACAGTTCGTAGCCAAACGACTGCTGCCTGCCAACTGCTGCTGAAGGCCTAATGTTTAACAACTGCTGTTTAATTGCCAGCCAGCTTTAAACAAGCAGATTGTTACATTAAATGTTCTAATTACACGCCGCCACTTCTTACTCTCCACCACTAAACACATGTTCTGCTCTAGTTATCATCTCGAACGAATTGTGTATATAACGTAAATACTTTGAGGGATGGAAAATATAAATATGATTTTAGTTATGTTTGTTTTATATAAAGAATTTGTCAAAAGTTCGGACTGTTTAATGACGATTGTGTATTGGATGAGCGACGAATGAATGATGGAAAGAAATATAATTGCTTTATTATTTCGTACAAACATGTAGCGTCTCTTCGGTAGAAAAAAACAGGTAAAAGCTATGAATTCGTGATAGCGTTTAATACAGATACTAAAACGTATTGTGATGCGGTGTTTCCAATTTCTTAATAACGATAATACAAAGCCGTTATTTTATTGGCTTCTTTAAGTACAATATACAAATGTATATAAACCCACTGTGTCGCCAGCCGAATGCAGAATTCTTCTTAAATGAAAGAAATGCAATAAATGTAAGTTAAGTCCTTGGCTCCCCTCTGTAATCGATAAGCTAATCCATGTAAGTTTCTTATCGATGTGGTGCATATATATGTTTGTGGACAGACAGCGGAATGTGAAATTAGTACTTCAGTAAAATAATTAACAATTGTTTACCAAAAAACACGGCGTCATATCACATATACCAAGAGTGTGAACACGCCTAAATAGATGTAATATTGAAAATTATTCAATTACCAAATGTAGAGTGCTACGGATTTATTTACTTACTGCAGGGTAGGGGGGAAATAGCGGTTCTGCCTTCAGTTACTGCAATACTGTTACATCACAGTTGTATGGATACATGGACTGACTGCAGTGTCGTTAGTATAGGGTTACAGGGGAAATGGCGGTTCTGCCTGCAATTACTGCAGTACTGTAAAATCACAATGCTGTGGATATATGTACTGACTATAGTGTTGTTAGCAGAGGGTAGAGGGGAAATGGGGATTCTGCCTGCAGGTACTCCAGTACTGTTACATCACAGTGCTATGGATACATGGAATGACTGCATTATATTTAGTAGAGATTTGAGAGGAAACTACGGTTCTTCCTGCTGTTACTGCAGTACCGATAACTTTCAGTGTTATGGAAATGTAGACTGAATGCCGTTTGGTTTGTACATGGTAGAGGGGAAATGACCGTTCTGCCTGCAGTTACTGCAATACTGTTACATCACAGTGCTATGGATACATGAACTGACTGCAGTGTTATTAGTACAGGGGTGAGGGGAAATGGCGGTTCTGCCTGCAGGTTCTTCAGTTCTTTTACACTTCAATGCTATGGATACATGGACTGAGAGTAGCGTTGTTAGTACAGGGTAGAGGGGAAATGGCGATTCTGCCTGCATTTACAGCAGTAGTGTTTCATCACAGCGCTATGGATACATGGACTGACGTTAGTGTTGTTAGTACAGGGTAGAGGGGAAATGACGGTTCTGCTTGCACGTATTGCAGTTATGGTACATCACAGTGCTATGGATATATATTGACTGACTGTTGTGTTGTTGGTACATGGTACAGGAATAATGTCGGTACTGCCTGCAGTTACTGTAGTACTGTTACATCAAAGTGCTATGGATACATGGACAGACTGTAGTGTTGTTGGTACATGGTGCAGGAAAAATTTCGTTACTGCCTGCAGTTACTGCAGTACTGTTACATCACAGTGCTATAGATATATGGACTGACTGCAGTGTTGTTAACACAGGTTAGAGGGAAAAGAGTGTTTCTGCCTTCAATTTCTGCAGTACCGTTACGTCACAGTGCTATGGATACATGGACTGCCTGCAGTGTTGTTAGTACAGGGTAAATGGAAAATTGTGTTTCTGCCTGCAGTTTCTGCACTACTGTTACATTTCACTGCTAAGGATACATAGATTTACTGTCATGTTGTTAGTACAGGGTAGAGGGAAATTTGCGTTTCTATCTGCAGTTTCTGCAGTACTGTTTCATCCCTAAATTCTATCTTACTAGTTGGTTCTATCAAAATGTCCATCATGGTTTTCGGTATGGCTTAGAACTAATCAAACATATTCATCTCCCTTAACTGAGTAATTCAAAGCCTGTGGCTTATCCCGTAAGGCAAGTACACATTCCATAATTACGAATTGTAATATAAAATCTTGATACCATGACATAAGAAAGGGCATGGTGCAATTGATATGGTGCTTTTGGTTATGTTATCACAGTTGCTTAATTAAAGTGGACCCACCGAATATCGTTCAGCGTAATTTGAAGAGAATTTTTCATAGACCGACTGACTGCTACAAGGATGAATGGGAGAAAATTATTATGATTTATTAATTATGATTCTGTCGTAGTATTTAATATTTTGGCACTTTAATATATGACATTAATTTATCCTTATTAATGGAGCAGAATTCTTAAGAATTCAACAAAAGTGAAAACATTCGCGACTTTTTCTGCAAACGGAATAATTTTTATCCCCTTACTAACAAACACCCTAAGCCAGATGAGTCAATTCTTCTTATTCAACTGCACATTTCAAACTTATATTATATTTATGACCTTTCCTCAGGAATATATTTCTCGAATTAATCTCTTCATTTTGAAAATTTCCGCCATTATTTCTGTACGTTACTGTGCTATTCATTTTAGATTCATCGTCATTTCTCATAATTTTTTATTATCTTCAATTTTTATTGTTAATTGCTAATCACCAGTTTCCCAATTACACTTTTCCACCTAGTCCTGTTGGCTCTTCCTCTAATTACATCCAGATACCCGCCTTGTAATATATTTTTTTCAGTTTCCTAATTTCTCTTTTTCTTTCAATAAGAAGTACAAGCATCACACATTCATTCAAAAAGGCAGTTATGTACTACTTAAACACCGACTATAGACGTATTATAAGTCTAGGAATGGGATGGATTTTGATCAGTCTTGATAAAGTCCTGTTTCGATGGGCAGGGTTTGTAGCAGATGTTCAATTTTTGCTGGTCTGATGTGGACAACTAGTATTTTATTCTGTATGTACCTACTGTAAACTACTGTGTGTACTGCGATATACCGGCTGGATTGATAAGACAAAATATGGTACATGATGTGTAGGCTTATTTTTTTGACATGCGAGTTTCCACATGTCTAATCCCCGTTTCCCAGGGTCCCATTATTCCATACAGTTTGCAAACCGTCTCGTTGTATGGTATAATATTCACACAGCTTTAACATGTGTAACACTTGGGACACCCCTCAGGTCAATAGAGCAAAATGGTGCAGTAATATGTAATATCGGATATTTAGCTCACTCAGGAAACACAAATAAATATGTTCTAAAAATAAGGATTTCAGTCTTGTTAATCCTTTGACCTACTGTCTGTTGCACACGTATACATTCGGTCTGTCCTATTGACAACATCAGCATACAATGTCAATAAATGTCCAACACGATGCAGCAATATGTAGACTTTTATTCTCAGTTACACTACTCAACATGTTTCGGGTGTCATGCACCCATCATCAGGAGTATCAAAAACTGTATTTGCGACCACTGGTACACGTCATGCTGTAAAATACAGGTTAAAATTACAATGTTTTTGTTGTTGACAGTATATATTTATGTTTTGTATTGTATTTTCCTATTTACTGGTGTGTACATATCTAGTGTCGTTACAATTTACCGGTTAAAAGTTTTTTTACACTGAATGGTTAAAACGCTCACTGAAGTCTATATATCTAGTGAAGTGGCAATTTACAAGGTAAAACGTTTTGTATAATAATGGTTAAAATGCTCACTAATGCCTATGTATATAATTTTGTTACAATTTGTAGGATAAAACTTATGTACAATAAGTAGTAAAAATAGTAAAAGTATAGTTAGGAAGATGCAATGGTTGGTTTTGTTGGTAATTTACTCACGTGTTGGTGCCGTTACCTGCTGACTCCGTGGCCTGATCCGGACTAGTGTGAGTGACTTGCGGGGTGTATTGATCTGTATGGTTAGGTGGTTATGTAAGGGGCCGGTGTGTTTAGGGGGGGTTATGTGAGGTTGTGTTCCGTGGCCAGTAGGAATAATGGGTTGTGTTCATTGCAGTTTTGTTCAGGGATGA